>Ga0114958_10003799_pt1 | contig 10675 bp, 16 predicted proteins | sample C_130208_EF_Meta_FD_89577 | JGI IMG/M metagenome (GOLD analysis project Ga0114958, IMG submission 89577) | Freshwater microbial communities from Lake Croche, Canada to study carbon cycling - C_130208_EF_MetaG | ecosystem: Environmental > Aquatic > Freshwater > Lake | place: Lake Croche, Canada... | reverse complement strand
TAGTAGGGGTTTTATAAAACTTAAATGCATTATCTGCCGCCCAAACACTATTCGCGGCTGACTGTAACTGATTATTCTTGTTAAGAATAACATTGTTAAGGCTTTCTTTAATCTCAATTTCCTTTTTATCAAGCGCAATTTTATTATTTGCTTGTATTTTATTTATTTCCTCTTGAATAACATCCTTCTTAACATAGCCCGCTTTATTTAAAAAAGATTGACACCCCCCGGTTAAGCTTACGAATGATAAAAATATTATGGAATATAATATGCGTTTGTTAGTATTCATTTAACTTTAAGTTACACTTATATATGTATATTGATTGTTTAATAAAGGTTTAATTTAAAATTCAACAGGGGATTTTTTCAAATCTACTTTATTAACAGATACCTGTTAATGATTAGATTTTACAAAAAGGGGTATCCCCCCCTTTTAAGATACGTATAGGGTATATAGAACATTTATTGAGGGAGAATAACAAGATAAAACCTGTCTTTTAATTCAATGAATATGTTTTTTTAGTAAAAATTGAGAATAGTTGAATAAATGCATTTTTTAAGTAGAAATTGAGAATAGTTCAATAAACACGTTTTTTTAGTAGAAATTGAGAATAAGGCCCGCCCACTGGTTTGTCCGCCCTACGTAGTTCTACGTATTCAAAAACGGGGTATGGGTAGAAATACGTATCCCAAACCTTATACGTAGTGACACGTAGCTATTTTGGGTGTCGGACTACGTATTTACATCCACTTTTTTACACCTGTAAATGAATTGTAAAAAATTGATTCTGTGGGGTTTTTAGACGTTTTTGAGGGTCAGTCCATACGAAGGTATACCCCGCAAAAGAAAACGCCTTAAAATGCAAGGAAAGGCCGTTTCCGTCTATTTGCAATTTTATGGCGAAAAGGCCATTTTTCTACGTGTTTCTACGTATGGGGAGGACACGAAAAACCCCGCACCGTTTTTGGGTGCGGGGTTCGTTTGGTTTACCTCCTTCGGGTAATTATCACGCCGAGAAGGAGGAGAAGAAGCAATGTCACTTCTTGGCGGTCTTCGCTACCTTGTAAGGGGTTTTGCCTTCGGAGATGAACTCCAAAGCCTCTTTAATGGTTAACGTTGAGTCCTCTACCTGCTTAGGGGTTGCCGCCTCATGCAGGTTTTGCAGCCTGACAATATCGCCGACAAGGAGCGTGCCGAGTCCATGCGTCAAGGAGTGAACCTTGATGCACGCCGAGAAGTTGCGTTTATCGGGGTTGTGTTCCCCCAAGAAGGCAAGGAACTTGTCGGCGAGTTCCTTGGAAATCCCTCCAACCTCACCACGCAAGGACTTTATCAGTCCCCCGCAAAGTTCCTTTTCCGAGAAGTGGACCAAACCCAAACGGTTTTGAACCATTGCCTTGAGAAGGTTGAACCCTTCGGCGAAGTCCTTGGAGTCCTGTCCGGCGAACACTTCCGAGAGAAGTTCGATTGCGGCAAAACGATACTGTGCGGACTTTTCAGGCGCACCATTTGCCTTCTCGAACTCGGCACGTGCCGCCGCCTCTTGAGCCGCAAGAATCTTGCGGGTGGCTTCAGGTAAGCCCGCAAAGGTTTTTCCGACCTCGGACTCCGTAAAGTCCTTGGTCTGAACCTCTTGTAAGGCTTGGATCTTGGCGACAACATCAGCTTTCAATGACTTGGTTAACATATTAATAACTTAATTTACTGACATACCCTCTGCGTGAGGGTGACGGTTTGTTTTTCCACGCACAAACAAACAAAGCGGAGAACTTTCAATGAATCGCCGAAGGGTTTCCCCTCCGACGAAAAGAGAAAAGCAAAACGGTTTTTCTATGTCGAGACCTTTTTCTAAAAAAAAATTATACGTAGAACTACGTAGTCCAGAACCGGTTCTGCGCGAATGTCATGCGCAAACCTTTTGGCAAGACAAATCTACTTAGTAATACTACGTATAATGTGATGAGTAGTTCTACGTAGCTTAGACTACTTAGTGAATGAGTAGTTCGATTTGCCTACGTAGTTTTACGTAAGTAGTTTATCTAAGTAGTTTTACGTATGTATAAAGTTTTTTTATATATATTATCTTTATATACTATTTGGTTTTTTATATTTATTATTTATTATTTTACTATTTGCGTTTATTATTTTTATATTTGCTTATATAATTTTTATATTATTTATTTATTATTTTTATATTTGTTTATATAGTTTTTATATTATCTATTTATTATTTTGATATTTCGTTTTATTATTTTTGTATTTGGCTTTATCATTTTATTATTTGCTATTTATTATTTTACTATTTGTTTATATAATTTTCGTATTAAGTATTTATTATTTTACTATTTGCCTTTATTATTTTTGATATTTGTTTATATTATTTTGCTATTTGCATTTATAATTTATATATTTTTATATACAGACATAAAAAATCCCGCCCTATTTAATAGAGCGGGACTTGTTTTTATATTTTCCTAGTTATCAAACACCCGATTAATATTAATATTATTATTAATATCATTTGCGAGACGGGAAAAGAGTTTCGTTTTCTTTTATAAAGCTATGCAAAACTGGATAACTATAAAAGTTTAACTCTTTTTGAATCTCGCTAGTTTGTTTACCCGCTTTATATAAAGCTTGGATTTGCTTTATAAAACTTTGCGCTTTGGAATTATTAATATCCTCCAATTCACCTTTAGTAAACTTTATACTTTTCTTTTCAATCTCTTCATTATTCATTTTCCGGCAAATTATTGCGAGATTATCAATTCCGCCTAAAGCGGGTGCAATCTCTGCAATGATAATGCGGGAAAACTTTTCTTCATTATCGCCGTGAATCTCTTCATGCTTCGTTTTTAATTCGGCAACGGCGGAATTAATAAACTTTTCCGGCATTCCCATTTTCTTAAACTCTGTAATGATTCCGTTTGCGTCAAATATCGGCGCGGCGGGAATGTTTTTCACGGCTTTCAAGGCATTCGACAAGGCATTAATAATATCTTTCATGGTAATAACTTTTCTAATAATGAAAAACCTTTCAACGCGAAAGGTAGCGTTTCGTTTTTCAACGCACAAACGAAAAAAGCGGAAAACTTTTAAGGAACGCATCGGAATCGCTTCCGATGAAAAAGAGGAAAAACTTTTCCCGTGAAGTTTCAAGATCTTTTTTAAAAAACTTTTATGCGTAGAAACACGTATCTTTTCGCGTGAAAGGAAAACCGGTTGGAAGGCAAATCTTTTCCTAAAAAAAGAAAAGCCATAAGATATTCTAATAGTGAATTAAGGATAAATAATATGTAAAGTTACGATTACTATATATGCAAGTTACTATTTATTTATTTATATTTCGTATTTATTTATTACTATTTATTATTTTGTTATTTTGTTATTTTGTTATTTGTATTTAGTATTTCTTTATTAATATTTCATATTTGATATTTATTTTTTATTAATATTTATTTGGACACAAAAAAAGGCGACCCTTTTTATAGGATCGCCCTTTGATTTTAAATATTAATCCCCTTACTCTTCGTTAATCACCGTGGGATAATATGCTGTGCCGTAAACATTTTCGTAACCGTAGTAACTTACTAGAGCGTAAATCTTACTTTCCAATGTGTCATTATTGAAACTTTCCTCATCCATTCCCAAAAAACGAAGGAGATTGTTTTTATCCGCCCAACTAAACTCTTTCCAGAAATCCAAATCCTGTTTGAAATCACTCCAATCGAAAGTATTTCCAACAATTTTAAACCAAATCCGCAAATCGCCTTCCGATAAAGGATCGATGCGGGAAAAAATAAATCCATATTCAAATAAGGAAGTTTCTAAGGAATTATCGAAACCAGCGTAACCGTTTGCTTTTAAGTAAGACAGATTCATGATGCGTGTGTTTTTTAATGTTGTGGTTTATCTAACGGTTTTTAATTTAGCAGATTTTGAGTTTAAAACAAGCTTTTTTTTAAAAAAAAGAAATAAAAAAGGCGACCCTTTTTTAGAGGATCGCCCTTGATTATTTTTATTACGATAAAGTGATATCGGTATCGATCACACGACCGTAAAATTGTTTTGACGAAACATTTTTCATATCTACATAGGGGAACTTTTCCCTGAAAATCTTATCTGCCTCATTTTTTTCTTCTGCAATGATATATGTCACATACTCCTTTCTTTTATCGTTTGCGTGATTGAAATAATGGTGATAGCTATATATTGTCATTTTGATATGGTGGGTTGACGAATAAGACCATACATCATTCCCCACTTTAAACAAGCTTTTTTTTATTTTTTTTTAATATTTTTTTGATTTTTTTTTAAAAAAAAGCTTGATTCTTTTAGTGGATATGCTATTTTGTTGGTCTAGTTAGGACTTATTCTCCTAGCGTGTGACGGATAAAACCGAACGATTGGGGGACCGGAGGCTGGACTAATTTCTCAAATCGCGGGCACGTTTGGAAAATTATAACATATTTTTTATTTAAAATCAAGCTTTTTTAAAAAAAAAATTAATTATTTTTTTATTGAAAAATATTTTTTTTCATCAAGTCAAGCTTTTTTTTAATAAAAATATTTTGGGGAAAATTGGCGCAAAAAAATCCCGCCCTAATTTAATAGAGCGGGACTTGTTATTTTATTTTTTTAACAAAACTTCGCCTGAGCGGTGCGACCCGCAGGAATCCATTTTCCGTTATTTTCATTTAAGATAAAGATTCTCGGAACGCCCTGCTTTATCGCAGGAATAACTTTTACTTTTGCAATAAAAGATTCTAGCGTGGAATATATTCCGGTAGGAATAAGAACTTCTTTTCCTTCCAAGTTAAAATCCTTTGGAAGTTTATTCTTATTCGAAAGGATATAACGCAAATCGTTCATCCGAACTGGATATTTTGTGAAGGTTTTATAGTTTTTCATATATTTTTGTGTTTTGGTTTTTGTTAGTGGTTAACTGACAATATAGAATATGCCTTATTTTCAGGAAAAAACAAGCTTTTTTTAAAAAAAATAAAAAAAAATCCCACCCTAAATTAATAGAGCGGGACTTGTTATTTTTAATATTCGGTATTAATGAAAACTACCGTGGCACTATCTTTTGGATATAATGCGATCATACTGCCAAAATTATTTTTACGGCAACCGCAACTTGAAATATTCAACTCTTTTTTTACAAGTCGAATCAAAGCATCTTTTGATATTTCCTTTTCCAGAATTATCTCGCCCCTTTTTACCCAATTATAATTTGACTCACCCTGATAAAGATCGGTCATTTCGTATTTAATTTTCATGGATTTATTTTTTTGTTGGTGGTTAGCTGACGATTTATAAGATACCACTTTTTCTAGCGAAAACAAGCTTTTTTTTAAAAAAAATAAAAAAAATCCCGCCCTAAATTAATAGAGCGGGACTTGTTTCTTTTAACAATCAGAAGAAGATAATGCGCATACTAAAAGATTATCTGTATTTTGTTTATAAAGTTTCCTAGCAAACTCTAAAGCATCATATGCTTCATATTTATTAAAAGATTGAACTTTATTTTTATGGTCGAGCATTTCGCTATCAAAATAAATCTCAACTGAAAATCCTTTTAAAATTTCTACTCCAATAGATGAAACTTGAATAGTAAACTTATTCCAAACATAAACCTCACTTAGATAATATTTCTTAAATGGATTGTTTTTGTAAGTTTCCTCATTTCCAAATATTTTATTAAACTCTGCGATAAAATCGCAAACTATTTTTCTTTCATCTTTAGAAAACATCGGTGTCATAATTTTTATTGGACTAAGGTTAATTTTGCTAGGTGGTTTTACTTAACGATAACTTCAACATTTAATGCGGGAAAATATTCTGCGCGGTCATTCAAAAGTTCAAGATAAATTTGAACGTGTGCCGAGTAAGGATTTACGATATCGTAATAGGATTCTTTCATAATATATATATTTTTGTTAATGCTGTGGTTTATCTAACGGTATTTAATTTAGCAGATTTTCCACTTAAAACAAGCTTTTTTTAAAAAAAATAAAATAAAAAAAGGCGACTCTTTTTTAGAGAATCGCCTTTTTATTTTATTTAAACTATAGTTTTCATTCGTAATTCACGAAGCTTATTTATCATTTCCGCCGCCGACACCCAATTATTTTCTTCTCCGTGAAATTTACTTGAATTCAAATAAATGCAAATATTCGTAAGATCTTCTTGAATATCGTGCAATTTATTTTTTAGCTCTTCATTTTCTTTATTTAAGCGGGTGATATAGTTCATGGTGGTTTTGTTGGTTAACGATAAATAAGATAACATATGGCTTATCTAAATCAAGCTTTTTTTTAATTATTTTAATTATTTTTTTTATTTTTTTTTAAAAAAACACTTGATTTTTTATTTTAGTGTGCTATTCTATTGGTCTTGTTAAGGCTTATTCCCTTAACGTGTGAGGCGATAAAACGCCAACGATTGGGGGACCGGAGGCTACACAAAAATAATCCCGCGCAAACCTGCTCCTAATTTTAGCATATTTTTTTATTAAAGTCAAGTTTTTTAAAAAAAAAATTAATTATTTTTTTATTGAAAAATATTTTTTTATTTAAAGTCAAGCTTTTTTTAAAAAAATAAATAATAAAAAACCCACCCCTTTTTTAGAAGGGTGGGCTTGTTTTTTCTTTTCTTATTCAGATTCTTCTGAATCGGTCGGCTCGTTTAGAATATAATCGGCTGCGGTTTGCGCTTTTCCTGCGGCTTGCAAAACAAGTTTCCGGTCGTCTTTTAAAGCTTTAAGCCAACCTTGAATATAAGATGCGGATTGTTCTAAAGTATTTTCTAAACTTGCGGTGGCACCAAGAAATGCCGCACCCAATTCTGCAATTAATTCTTCTTTAGCATAACTTTGCGAACCAAAAGCCGCATTTTCTGTTAAGCGATTTAAACGAGAAACGTGACCCGTGGAGTGAATTAATTCGTGGAAAAAGACGCTGTAAAAATTATCGCTCGTATCAAAAGAATTTCTTTCCGGCATTTTAACTTTATCGACGCATGGAATATAACAGGCGGTGTCGCCGCCAAAACTTACTTGCGGCTTTCCTTTCCAGTTATTGATAATTTCTTCTGCGGCTTCGATCTTTTCGTTTTCGTTTACGATTTCGACCTTTTCTGGAACGTAATTTAAATTTTCACACTGTTCGACATTGAAAACAGTATAATAACGAGCAAAGGCAACTTTTTGAGGATCGCCATTTTTGTTTTTCTTATCTTTGGATTCAGTAAAATTCCAAAAAACAATTTGCGTTCCCTTTTCACCTTTCTTTACGTTTCCGCCCAATTCACTTGCTTGCTTATAAGTAACCCAAAAAGGGCAGGAATAATGGGACATATTTAAAATAATCCAATTAATTCCACGATAAGATTTTTTAGAAACAAAATTTGCAGGATTTAAACTTTTCCCGCCTTTCCAACTTTTCCGCCAAGGCACAACTCCATTTTCAAGTTGCGCGATAATTTTATCGGTAACGATTTGGTAGATGTCAGTATTCATATTTTTTAATGACATAAATAGAATAGCATACTGGCCGCGCAGATCAAGCATTTTTTTTAACTTATTAAAAAAAATTGTTATTTTTTTTTAAAAAAAACTTGTTTTTTTCTATTAGTGTGTTATTCTATTTTTCTAGTCAAGGTTTATTCCCTTGGCGTGTGACCGATAAAACGGAACGATTAGGGGACCGGAGGCTAGACTTTTTTTTTAAAATAAAAAACAGTTTGGAAAATTGTAACATATCTTTTATTTTAAGTCAAGTATTTTTTTTATTTTATTTAAAAAATTTTCCCCAACAAATTAATGTCGGGGAATCGTTTTTTTTAAGAATTAATATAAATTATTCTGTTCGTCCAAAAGAAATTGGTCGGAATCTTCGCCGATAAATTCTTCGATTAAACAATTATACATCATAAAGATAATAGAATCGTATTCGTCCTCAATATTATTTGCAAGAATACTTGGACTATAAAAAGAATTGCATAAAGCGGAGTATAAATTTGAGAATTGCCCATCATAAAAGTTATAGGCGAACCAATAAGTTGAGATAAAGATATTATCAATTATCCCGTCGATTCCGGCATTTTCAAATTTCTTAGAAAGAAATTCAAACATTTCCTGTTGGGTAGGATCTTTCATATTAATATTATTATTATTATTTTCTGTTAGCAATTTTCCGCGCCTCTTTTAAGGTGCGGGAAGTTTCCCAGAAAAGCCTTTCTTTAGTTTCCAAATTAAAACGGCGAATATTATAATGGCGCGTGCCGCCATACATAAAAATTTCGGTAAGAGTATTATTTTTAATTTTATCTTCGACGTAACCGCAAATAAAACTATAAGCGGCGAGGTTGCCTTTGGAATCTTTGAACTTTGGTGAGTTATTCATGACGCTATAAATCTAGCAAATACTGCACATAGATCAAGCTTTTTTTAATTATTTTAATTATTTTTTTTAAAAAAAATTAAATAAAAAGCTTGTTTTTTTGTTTTAACGTGCTATTCTATTGGCCTAGTTAAGATTTATTCTCTTAACATGTGACCGATAAAACGGAATGAGTGGGGGACCGGAGGCTGGGCAAATTAATTGGGGCGCGGGCACGTTTGGAAAATTGTAATATATTTTTTTGTTAAAGTCAAGTAATTTTTTTAAAAAAATAAATAAAAAAGCAACCCTAAATTAATAGGATTGCCTTGTTATTAATATTATTTAATTAAAGCGCGTCGATAATAATTTCCCCGAAACGCTTTGTTTTAATATAACAAGTTCCAGAATTTGAAAAGCAACGGCAATAAACGCGATAATTAAATCCCTCGAAATTAATATAATATTGAGTGGTAAGTTTTGAACCGTAACCGCTTGCGGTTTGTTGCAAACCTCTTTTTTGCCAATCAAGTTGGCTGATTATCAAATCCTCTTTATCGCAATTAATCTTTTTATAAGAAGAATTTGATAAAGAAGATTTAACTTCGACTACGTTTTGAACAGTGAACTTTGTCATTTTAGGTTTTTATTGGTGGTTTATCTAACGGTCTTTAATTTACCAGATTCAGAGCTTAAAACAAGCTTTTTTTTAAAAAAAATTAAATTAAATCAATCTTTCGATATTCCAATTTAAACTGTTTAATTCCCTTATACTTTTCTTTTAACTTTGGAATATAAGCATTTGCCTCTGCTTTTGTTTCAAATTCCGTGGCCAAACTCCACGCAAATTCGCACATAGAAAAATTTTGAGTCGGCGAATTAATAAAATAAAGATTACGGCGGCAATTAATATCTGTTTTCCCAATGATTGCGAAAACATATTTGAATTTTCTATTTCTATTTTTATTTTTACTCATATTTTTTTGCGGTTAATGGTTTGCTGAATCTACAAGATAGCAGAAACAATAGATTAAACAAGCTTTTATTTATTTAATTTTAATTAAAATTAATTTTGCTGCAATATCTGGGTTAACCTAAAACTTTTTAAGGCTGCTGCGTAGGAAATTAAATACAATTTCCCCCTTTAAATAAAAAGGGAGAAAAGTTATATTATTTGCCTGAGTTAACCTTTTTTAAGGTGTGGTGAGGTTTCATTATACAGCAGGGCAACTTATGATTTTCAATCATTCAATATTTTATTTATCGCTCAAAACTTACCTCTAAAGCGCGATTGATATTTTTAATTATCAAACGAAATATTGTCCTTATCCGTAGATAAAAGGTCGGGGGTCAGACATTTAAATTATTAATTTAAATTTTTGATTCATCCCTGCAATGGCATTTATTTATTATTAGCTACGCTAATTTAGTAAAAATAAACTATTTTTTTAATTTTCCTAGAATTTGCATTTCGCAGGACTAGGGCACGGAGAAAATTAACTCCGCTGCATTATTAATGCCCTTGTAACTCTCCTTATCTTTTCAGCGCACCCGCTATCATCACGACATGAGGTTTAATTATTTCTAATTCGCTTACTTTCAGAAGTGCCTTCCAATTTTCATTGGATTGGACTTAATCTTTACAAGTAGATTGCTAAACATTTAAATTAACCAAAAAGAACTAATTGATCCCGAGTATCAATCATAAGTATAATACACCTTATTCCTAATAAATGTCAAAGTTTTTTAAAGATTTTTAAGAATTTCCACGTATTTTTTGCCTCTGATTTTAGTTTGTTTATACCAAAGAGAATCTTTTAATTCTGCCGCCGCATTTATATAATCTTTCTTTTCAATTGCCGCAGTAAAATCTTTGAATTTTTTAATTCTATTTGGCCCCAGATTGTAAGCTAGGCTTATTAATATTATTTGAACATTTTCTGGTTGCGAATTGAAAGATTTAAACTGTTTATTTGCAATTTGTTCTGCGATTTTTACATCCTCTTTTAACCATTTATTAAGTAAACAATTATCAATATTTTGCCCAACCTTATACTTATCTTGTAAACCCTTAGATTCTAAATTGGTTCCGCCGCCAACAGTTTTATGTCCAGTCGGGCAAATATATACTTTATTGCTCCATCCTTCGTATTTAATAATATGTGTTTTAATATTATCGAATGAAGGCGCGGCATTAATAATAGATGCTCCGCCAATAATAAGACCGATTGAGATAAGTTTAAGATTTTTATAGAATGTTTTCATATAATTTATTTTATTTTATACCGAG
>Ga0114958_10003797_pt1 | contig 10686 bp, 9 predicted proteins | sample C_130208_EF_Meta_FD_89577 | JGI IMG/M metagenome (GOLD analysis project Ga0114958, IMG submission 89577) | Freshwater microbial communities from Lake Croche, Canada to study carbon cycling - C_130208_EF_MetaG | ecosystem: Environmental > Aquatic > Freshwater > Lake | place: Lake Croche, Canada... | reverse complement strand
TGGCACGATGACTGCTCGAACTACAACCAGGGCGAAGAGCACGAGAAATAGCGACCAGGCCATCACGAGAAGCATCGCCGCACCATGATCATTTCGCTTTGTCATGTGAGATTCACCAACCGAACTTGCTGACTAACAGTTTGTCCCGGGGTGGAGGTGTTTCCAACGGTGAAGGCAACGGATTGTGGAATCTCGCCCGCATTGAAAGTTGGGACGCCAGTCGAAGGCAGCGTCAGTTCGCGACTAACCGTTAAACATCCAGTCAGTGAATCGCAGGTCCACATTCGAAAAGTTAAAGGTGCCGGAGTTCCGGCTTTGGTTCTCATCAAAATTCGAGTGGTACCTGACCCCGGCCAAGTCCAACCGGTGTCAGATTTTGTTGGAGTGATCACATCTGACTGAACCGTTTTACTGCCATCTGCGGCCGTAACTGTGTAGATGCGCACCTTGTAGGGCACATCCATCTTTGCTCCTGTACCTGAATAGGTATAGAACGTAATTCCAGTTGGTGTGACTTCAGTGACCGAACTTGTGAGTCCTTCCGGGACCGCCATGTACCGCAGTTCACGTGAAATCCATTCTGCTGAGTTTTGTGCGTCACTCAAATCCGAGGACTGATTTAGGGCTCCCCTAATTGCTGAAAAACCTGTGAGCATCACTATGGAAACAATTGCCATGAGAATGACAAATATTCCCATCGCCATCATCAACTCGGCCAGAGTGAAGCCTTGGTCATTTCGCAGTCGTTGAGCTCGCATCATGGACTCACTGAAGGAGTCGGGGTTGGCGATGACGTTGGGATGTCGAGAGACGCCAAGGTAAAATTCACTGTAATCGTGCTGGGTGAGGATCCATCAGAGTTCGGAACAAATGCACTTGGAAGAGTTTGAGTTTGCCCACCTGCCGAGAAGGACCACTTTCCATATGGTGCGGATACCTTCAAGATTCCGATTGCATCACTGTGGCCCATATTGATGGAAGCGCCAGCACAGGTCGCATCATTTCCTACATATCTTGCTGTCACGACAGCATTTGCAGTTAAACCACGAAGTTTGAGTGGCTGACCACCTAACTGAGCTTGAGTGGTTGCTCCTGGCAATAACCCAAATGACTGACGTTGGGCACTAGAACTTGCTGGATCTGAGTCGGTGCAAGAGTAAGCCCACGAGGAGAAACCCGTGAGATTCGGCCATACATTGGTAGCAGAACCTCCGACAGTCGAAGCATTTAACGTTGCGCCCGTATTGTTCATTTGCCAAGTGACAGGAAGCCCTTGCACGAAGGGATAGTCGGTATTAGCGCTGGAAAATGTAATTGTTGCTGCTTGCGCCAATTCAAACGTGGATCGGGTCACGGCTGAGTTCACTACGGCAAGAGTTTTTACCGTGCCAGTTGGTGTCGAGGAGACGAATCCGGAGCGGCTGACTGAAACTGTTAGCGATCCAGTTGGCTCCAACCCCGGTACGAAAATACATCCATCTGGCCCAGTTACTTGCGTAAAATTATCAAGTGGGTGAACTAAGTCCGTTGCCTGAACGCTAACCCCGGAAACGCGTGAGTTATTTTGATCAACGATAGCAACAGTTATTCCTCCAGTTCCGTCCACCGAGACATTTGCATTTGGTGCGACGAGTGTGTCTATGGTCTGCGGCGCGCTCAAACTCACTGACGAAACCTCAACATGCACTCGAACAAAAGCTTGACCCGGTGCCGCGGCATCACATGCACTCGTCGTTTGATTTAGTCCAACCCATGAACTAGTCGTGGCTACGGTAAAACGCGGATCTGTTCCCGATGGCCCACCAAGAACCAGCCCTTTGGGAATTGCCGAAGCCCCGAGAAATCTCATTACATCGACTTGCGAGCGCGCAATATTGGCCGCTTGAACCCGGTCCGCATTTTCTCGAACTGTTCGGATAGCTACGAGCAGCATGCCAATTGCAGCTGTTGAGACGACGAGAAAGATCACCATAGCTGCGATAACTTCCACCAACGTAAAACCGGCATCTGCTTTCTTTTCTGCATAAATTTGCACTTGAATTTCTTCAACTTGTCGCGAGGACAAACCGTGAAGTTCCAAATCGAAATTAGTGACGACCACATCGCCATAAAAATTCACACCGGCGAGGGCGGTCGCCTTGGAGTTTGGCAGCGCCCCGTTACTTCTTGAGTCCTCCTGTGACCAGAGTGTGACCACGGATGAAGGATCTATTTCGATATCCATAGTTTCGATACGGGCTCCCACTTCGGCTTGGAGCCAACCGATGTAATCGGCTGGCAAGCGAGCCACAAATGGCCGGGCATTGGGATCTGCTGGCACAACCAGACACAGCCCACCTCGGCGGGCAAATCCAGAAGCGCCAGAACGAATCGTCACGCTGGGGGTATCGGCTCATCTTGGAGTTGAGTGGCTGGCAACCAGCCGCGATAAACGTACGAGCAAAATCCGGACTTGTTTTCCAAAACTTCCCTCTAGCGCAACCCCTTTACACGTTTTTTAGATACTTTCAGCACCTGACTGCGCAACTACTAACTAGGAGAGCATTGAAGCCGATATCTGGGCGAAGTTCTCCCATGCGTGCCTTCGTTGGTCTGGATTTGGGGGCCACGGGTATACGTGGCATCCAGGTTTCTGGCAAGGGTGGCGAATTCACCATCTCGCGCTCTGCAGAAGTACTCCTACCTGCTGGCTCAGTAATCAACGGGAGAATCATTGATCGAACGCTGATTACCAGCGCGCTGAAGAAATTGTGGCGGCAAGGAAAATTCACGACTCGAAACGTCTACTTCGGAATTTCTGACCTCAATATTGGGGATGAGGATGCATATTTCACTGCTTCTGAGGCATTGATCGATGCCCGCCTATTTCCCATTGGCGCTGGAGCTCAGCGTGATGCGTTGACGCGGGCCAGCCAAATAGCCGGAGATCACGGCACCTTGACCCTGATTGTAAATATTGGTTCCGACGATCTCACTCTTGTCGGGCATCTTGGCGACCTACAACTTTTTTCCTCAACGCAGCCCACTCTGGGTACTGACCTCGCGCTTCTTGCTTTAACCAACGGCTTGGGTCTGGAGCGAACTGAAGCTTCACAGTTGTTTTTTGACCACGGGGTTGCCCTCGATCCAGTGAATCCGGCATACGTGCTAATAAAGTCATGGCAAGACACTTTGCTTGATGCCATTCACGATGGCGCAGAACGACTGTCCGCAAACGGTTATGTAGTAGAAGAAGTGGTGCTCGCTGGTAGCGGGTTTAGGGTCCCACAATTGATGGCCACAATTTCTCAGCGAATTCAACTCCCGGTGCACTTACTTGGTGCGCAGCCCTCACTTGCCATTGCTACTGGCTTAGCCGTCACTAGCAGCGAGAGTGATGATCTCCTACCGGCGCCAGTCCACGAAGCAGTCGTCTTACTCAGAATCAAGAAATGGATTATTGCTGCTTTTGTTGTACTTGGCATTAGCAGCCTTGCTTACTGGATGTATCAACAACGGCAACTCAACGACCTTTGGGATCAAGTTGCACTTCTGAGAGCAGGCTCAAAATGAGCGAAGTTCAGGGTCACCCTCGGATGCGAATGATTCTGGGAAGTATCGCCTTATTTGTCGCGGTGACTTCAGCAATTTGGTTTTTGATCATTGGACCACGACAACAACAAATTGCTGACCTCACGGCGTACGTCCACGAACTGCAACAGAAGTAGACAGGCAGCCTTGATATAGCTGTGCTAAAAAGAGTTGAGGCCAGACCCCGATGGGTGCTGGCCTCAATAGTCTCTATTGCTTAGCGTGCAGCAGTACCTTCAACGTAATCATCGCCGCGAGTATCTACCCAGCTCATGAGTCCGCGAAGTTCGCGTCCCACTGCTTCGATTGGGTGAGCTTCACCCTTTGCACGAAGTGCCTTGAATTCAGGTCCGCCAGCAAGCTGATCGTCCATGAAGCGCTGAGCAAATTTTCCGTTTTGGATGTCAGTGAGAACAGCCTTCATGTTTTCCTTCACCGAAGGATCGATCACACGTGGGCCGGAAACGTAGTCGCCGTACTCCGCAGTGTCAGAAACACTCCAGCGCTGCTTGGCGATGCCACCTTCATACATCAGGTCAACAATGAGCTTGAGTTCATGCAGGCACTCAAAGTAGGCAACCTCTGGCTGGTATCCAGCTTCAGTAAGAACTTCAAAGCCATACATCACAAGCTGAGATGCACCGCCACAGAGGACCGCTTGTTCACCGAACAAGTCAGTTTCAGTTTCTTCGGTGAAGGTGGTCTTAATTCCACCTGCGCGAAGCGAACCAATTGCCTTTGCATAGCTCAGGGTCAATTCCCAAGCATTTCCTGTTGCATCCTGCTCAACTGCGACGATGGCAGGAACGCCACGGCCGGCTGCGTATTCACGACGAACAAGGTGACCTGGACCCTTTGGGGCAACCATGGCTACGTCAATGTCTGCTGGTGGCTTGATGAAACCGTAGCGAATGTTGAAACCGTGAGCGAAGAAAAGAGCGTCACCGGCCTTCAAGTTTGGTTCGATGACATCTTTGTAAAGCTTGGACTGAACAGGATCTGGAACGAGCACCATGATCAAATCAGCTTCGGCACATGCCGTTGCTGGATCTACGACGCGCAAACCAGCTTCTTCAGCTTTGGCACGACTCTTGGAGCCCTCGTTGAGACCAACGCGCACATCTACGCCCGAGTCGCGAAGGGACATTGCGTGGGCGTGACCCTGACTACCGAATCCGAGCACCGCAACCTTGCGGCCTTGGATGATCGACAGATCGGCGTCCTTGTCATAGAACAGTTCTGCTGCCACCGGAGGTTCTCCTTGATTGTTTGAACATTGCTTTGTAACGCCCGACAGATTACGCCGTGCGTTCACCTGACTTTTCTGCAGGTCGAGTTGATCGATCTGAGATCGATCTGGACCCGCGACCTATGGCCACCATGCCCGATTTCACCAATTCTTTGATACCAAACGGCTCTATTACCTTCAAAAAGTCCGTAAGTTTTTCGGGATTGCCTGTGATCTCGATAGTGAGAGCCTCCGGAGCCACATCAACAACCTTGGCTTTAAAGAGTTGGACAACCTCAATCACGCGGCTTCGAGTGTCCACATCTGCCTTGACCTTGACCAGCATGATTTCTCGCGAAACACCTGCATTCGGGTCGAGCTCCACGATCTTTAGCACGTTGATGAGCTTGTTGAGCTGCTTGGTGACCTGTTCTAGCGGCGCACCTTCAACATTGACCACGATCGTCATGCGGGACACATCCGGAACTTCGGTTGGTCCGACAGCAAGTGATTCAATATTGAAGCCGCGACGTGAAAACAAACTCGCTACCCGAGCGAGCACGCCGGGTTGATCTTGAACGAGTACCGAAAGTGTGTGACGGGACATTATTCGTCGCCTCCCCACTCTGGAGCAATTGATCGAGCGTATTGAATTTCGTCATTACTTGAACCGGCAGCAACCATCGGCCACACCATCGCATCTTTATGCACAACGAAGTCGATAACTACCGGAGCATCGTTAAGGCTCATAGCCTTTTCAATCGTTGCATCGACTTGATCCTGTGATTCACAACGAAGGCCGTGGCAACCATAAGCATCGGCCAACTTCACGAAATCAGGGATGCGATCAGTGTGAAGATTCGTGTTCGAATAGCGCTCGTTGTAGAACAAGGTCTGCCACTGGCGCACCATGCCCAAACTGTTGTTATTGATGACCGCGACCTTGATCGGGATTTCGTTGATCGTGCAAGTCGCAAGTTCTTGATTGGTCATCTGAAAACAACCGTCGCCGTCAATAGCCCAGACGGTCTTGTCAGGAACGGCAACCTTTGCACCCATTGCTGCTGGTACGGCGTAACCCATCGTGCCAAGTCCACCGGAGTTCAACCAAGTATTCGGCTTGTTGTACTTGATGTATTGAGCCGCCCACATCTGATGTTGACCAACACCTGAGGTGAACACTGAGTTCTCGCCCGAGATTATTCCTAGACGCTCGATGACAAACTGCGGAGACAAGGTTCCATCTGTTGGGAAGTCGTAGCCCACCGGATAGGTCTGGAGAATATGGTCAAGTTGCGACCACCAGCCCTCGTAATCCCCGCGGTTATCTAAAGCGAACTCAGCTTCAACTGCAGCTACCAAGTCAGGGATGATTTCCGAAAGATCACCAACGATCGGCACGTCGACATAGCGATTCTTGCCAATTTCTGCCGGATCAATATCTGCGTGAATCACCCGTGCATTTGGCGCGAAGCTCGAAAGTTTTCCGGTTACCCGATCATCAAAGCGCGCGCCAAGGGTGATTAAGAGATCGGACTTTTGAAGAGCGCCAACTGCCGCGACAGATCCGTGCATGCCGGGCATACCTAAGTGCTGCTTGTGGCTGTCAGGGAAAGCGCCGCGTGCCATCAGCGTGGTTACAACGGGAATCCCAGTGATTTCGGCAAGGCGCATCAGTGCTGCAGATGCATTTGCTCGAATGACACCTCCGCCTACGTAGAGCACAGGCTGACGAGATTCAACGATTAGTCGGGCTGCTTCACGTACCTGCTTGGCATGTGGACGGGTGACTGGGTGATATCCAGGCAAGTCAATGGACGTCGGCCAATTGAAGTTGGTCAGCGCTTGCAGTGCATCTTTGGACACATCAACGAGAACTGGGCCAGGGCGGCCTGTCGATGCAATGTGAAAAGCTTCTGCAACGGCACGTGGGATGTCATCTGGATTCGTTACTAAGAAACTGTGCTTGGTAATGGGCATCGTGATGCCCCGAATATCAGCCTCTTGAAATGCATCAGTACCAATTGAGGTACTAGAGACTTGGCCTGTTATTGCCACCATCGGAACAGAGTCCATGTGGGCATCGGCGATCGGAGTAACGAGGTTGGTAGCGCCCGGGCCACTGGTTGCCATACAGACACCGACTCGGCCAGAGGCTGCGGCGTAGCCCTCGGCAGCGTGTCCAGCACCTTGTTCATGGCGGACCAAGATGTGGCGAATCTGCTTTGAGTCCATCAGCGGGTCATACAGCGGCAGGATTGCTCCACCTGGAATACCGAAAACATCGGTTACTCCGGCCGCCTCTAGGGACAGCACGAGGCTTTGCGCACCCGTGATCTGCTCGCTCATTACTGCCTTCTTTTCGTCGATTCGTGCCTGTGTGTGCGGTCGTACTCATAAGAAAACCCCCCGACCCTTTTCGGGTAGCGGAGGGAGCGCCGGCTAACTCTCAGGCGGCGCGCCTGCTAACGACAAGTGACGCTGACACAGGACGGAGTTTACTCCTGTCACAGGCCTGATGTCACCCCCTAGCAAACGTGACCCCTGCCATAGCCGCTGCTCCGCCTTGCGACGCCTGCGCCTCATTGAGTGCCTTGGTCGCCGCGCCTAAACCCAAGAGCAAACTGATCGCAAAAAAGACCCCAGCCATGAACACCATGCGCGGGACATCCTTCTTACGTCGAGCCTTGACCTTGGTTGTCCAGGTTTGCCCGTCCCAGAATCGCTGAACACCCTTATGAACAGGGTCTTGATAAAACCCAGGGTCGATCCGAGGCGGCTTGAGACGTAGCCGCTCCGTTCGAGACGATCGTCGAATCAGTACCGGAAGAAACGACCCCAGCAGAGCCAAGGTGACGGTACGCCCCAGGAAAAAGGGATATCCCCCGATGGCCTGCCCCGTGAGTTCTAAAGAAAAACTCGACTTGAAGAGCATCAACACGAAAACTAAGACGTCCGGAACCACCAGTACGAAGCCGACAATGAACCAGAGATCCGCCCATAGCGGCTGCTCGTACAGCCGATTGGGATCCTCATAGACAGGCTGAGTCGCGCGCTTGGTCTTCACGGCCGTCAGCCTGACAGCCTTGGGGAACACGCGCGAGGTAATTCAGATTTTTCCCAGACCCTATTCGTGACGCCAATGCTGAAAATTACCTAGACGCTGGCGAATTCACCCACGTCTTATAACCACCATCAAGGTTGTCCGCGGCGATCCCAAGCTCCTGGAGCAACGTGGCAGCGGTGTGACCTCGCTGACCCACTTGGCAGTGCACGATCACATTGGACTTCTGAATTTCCAAGTAGCGCTCCCGGATTTCATCCACCGGAATGTTGATGGCACCTGGAATATGTCCATTAGTGAATTCATCCGAAGTACGGACATCGACCAGTTCTGCACCACTTGCCATCCGCCCAGCCAACTCATGCCACTGAATCGACGTAGTGAAACCGCTCAAGATGTTGTCGGCCATGTAGCCGAGCATGTTCACTGGGTCTTTTGCCGAACCAAATGGTGGTGCATAAGCCAACTCAAGGTCTGCCAGTTCGGGCGCGGTAATACCCGCGCGTATTGCGGTGGCAAGCACATCGATGCGCTTGTCAACGCCTTCATGACCAACCCCTTGAGCGCCAAGAATCTGCCCAGTGTCTGGATCAATCAGCAGTTTCAACATCATCGACTCCGCACCAGGGTAGTAACCAGCATGTGAGCCGGGGTGTGAGTGCAGAATGACGGACTTTCTTCCGGCAGCATTGAGTCGCTTTTCATTCCAACCAGTTGTTGCAACAACGAGGTCACACACTTTAACGATTGCGGTTCCGATCGTCGGAACTTCTCGCACTTTGCGGCCCATGATGTGATCGGCAACAACGCGCCCTTGGCGATTTGCAATATTTGCCAGTGGTACCAACACTGATTCACCATCTAGTGCATCGCTTTTTTCTGCAGCGTCACCGATCGCGTAAATGAATTCATCTGACGTGCGGTTGAAGGCATCAACGACAATGCCACCTCGAGGACCGACTGCTACATCTGCAGCTTTAGCCAAAGTTGTATCGGGACGCACTCCGATTGCCAGGATGACAAGGTCGGCATCAATGCGATCACCATTGGCTAACACAACACCGGCCTCGTCAACACTTGCGAGCCCTGAGCCCAACCGCAGGTCAATGCCATGGTTACGTAACTCATCGGCAACCGGCACGGCCATTTCTGGATCAAGTGGTGCAAGAACCTGATCCATCGCTTCAACAATCGTGGTCTTAATGCCGCGGTGTACCAAGTTCTCAGCAGTCTCCACGCCAATGAAGCCACCGCCGATGACTACTGCATGATTGGGTTTAGCTAACACGGCATTAGTCATTTTGGTGACATCTTCAATAGTGCGCAGCGTTAGTGCGCGCTCAATGCCTGGCAGCGGCGGAACAATCGGTGAGGCGCCGGGACTCAGGACTAAATAGTCATACACCAAATCGTAAGTAGTGCCATCAACCAAATTCTTGATCTTCAGCTGCTTGGCAGTGCGGTCAATGCTGGTTACTTCATTCAAGATGCGCACATCTAGCCGGAACCGATAGTGCAGACTTTCTGGAGTCTGAAGCAGGAGATCACTTTGCTCGGAGATCACACCACCCACGAAGTAGGGCAAGCCACAGTTTGCGTACGAAACATAGCCACTTCGTTCAATCACGATGATCGACGCGGTTGGATCCAAACGACGCAAACGAGTAGCCGCCGACATGCCGCCGGCGACCCCACCAATGATCACAATGTTTTTCATATCGACAACATACCCCTAGGGGGTATAAATAACAAGTGCTTAGCCGAGCCGACTCACATCTCGAACCGCACCCGTGTCAGCCGAAGTCACCATCGCGGCGTAAGCCATGAGCGCAGGTGAGACCACCCGATCGCGACCAATCGGCTTGTAGGCGTCCTTGCCTAGAGCTTCCATCTGACCTCTGCGGCGAGCCAGCTCGTCGTCGTGGACTTCAAGATGGATGCGGCGAGCTGGAATATCAATGACGATGATGTCGCCCTCTTCAATGAGCGCAATCGTGCCGCCACTGGCTGCCTCAGGCGAGACGTGCCCAACTGACAGTCCTGAAGTGCCGCCTGAGAAACGGCCGTCAGTGATCAGCGCACAAGACTTACCCAAGCCCTTGGACTTAATGAAGGTGGTTGGGTAGAGCATTTCCTGCATGCCTGGCCCACCCCGGGGACCTTCATAGCGAACGATCACAGCATCCCCAGCAACCACGCGGTTATTGAGAATTGCCTCCACCGCTTCATCTTGGCTATGGAAGATTCGCGCTGGTCCAGAGAACGTCAACAACTCCGGATCGACACCTGCAGTTTTAACGATGCAGCCATCCACCGCCAAGTTGCCGAACAACACTGCAAGTCCGCCATCTTTGGAGAAGGCGTGCTCGACATCGCGGATGACGCCTTCAGCGCGATCAAGATCAACCGTGTCATACCTACGGGCTTGCGAGAAAGCAGTCTGCGTCGGAATTCCACCGGGGGCAGCGCGAAAGAATTCATGCACAGCCGGATCTGTGGTTTGCGAAATATCCCACTTAGCGATAGCCATGGCCATCGTTGGTTCATGGACCGTTGGCAGATCGGTATGCAGAACGCCAGCCCGATCTAGTTGCCCTAGTAGTGCCATAACGCCACCAGCGCGGTGGACATCTTCCATGTGCACGGTCTGAATCGCAGGGGCGACCTTGGCAAGGTTGGGAACCTTATGTGACATGCGGTCGATGTCAGCCATCTTGAACGGAACGCCAGCTTCGGTTGCTGCTGCTAGCAAATGCAGCACTGTGTTGGTTGAGCCACCCATTGCAATATCAAGAGCAATTGCATTCTCGAAAGCTTCGAAGGT
>Ga0114958_10003796_pt1 | contig 10688 bp, 5 predicted proteins | sample C_130208_EF_Meta_FD_89577 | JGI IMG/M metagenome (GOLD analysis project Ga0114958, IMG submission 89577) | Freshwater microbial communities from Lake Croche, Canada to study carbon cycling - C_130208_EF_MetaG | ecosystem: Environmental > Aquatic > Freshwater > Lake | place: Lake Croche, Canada... | reverse complement strand
GGGCGCGGCTCACGTTTTTGGATTGGTAGACGACCGGATCGGTGGGCGAGCTGGGCAGTTGCGGGTCGCGCGTGGGACTAAAGGTGTCGATGAAATCGGCGTAGTCGTTGTAGAAGACGCTGAAAACGTAGGTTGCTCCGGGCCGGCGGGCGCGCATGCCGATGTCGTAGCTGTCGCTGGTTTCGGCTTTGAGCGCGGGGTTGGGCTTGGTGCGGTAATATACAGGTGGGGTGGTGAGGTTTACGATGGAGCCGTTGAGGTCTTCGTTGGTGGGGTTGCGGAAGCCGCGGTGGTAGCGGGCGAAGAAGGTCTCTTGCGGGCTGACGTGCCAGAGCAGGCCGAGTTTGGGGGCGACGGACCATTCTTCGAAGCCGACGGGCGGGGTGCCTTTGGCGAGGTTTTGGTAAAGGGCGTCGTCGGTGACAGAGAGTTTATAATGGTCGAGACGGAGGCCCCAGGTGGCGATCCAGCGCTGGCCGGCGTCGAGGTTGAACTCATCTTGCGCGAAAAACGCGTAGCGGGCGATTTCGCCATCGGGGATGCGTTTGAGGGGAAAATTTTCGCCAACGAAGATTTTATTGAGAAACGCGCCCGTGGTGCCGTCGTATTGGGAGAAATCCTCGTAGCGGGTCTGTTTCGTGGTGGAACCGTCGAGGCCCCAGAGGATGCGGTGTGAGCGGCCGGTGATCTGCGCGGCGCTCTCGACTTGGACGGAGCCGGACAGGCCGCGGTTGCGGAAATTAGAATCACGTACGCGCAGGCGTGGGACGTAGATTTGCGGGGCGGGTGGGGGCGGGCCGGCGGGGATGGATTGAGTGGTGACGTAGCTCTCGCGGACTTTGGCGTCTTGCCAAGAGAGGCGCGTCTGGACGTTGCGGAAATAACCGCTGCCGCTCGTAAAATCGTAGCCGAGGCTGGCGCGGTCGCGGGTGATGCGCTGTCTACCCGTCTGACCGGCGAAGGTTGAAGTGATCAGGCTAGGGAAGGAAGCATCGGTGGTTTTAGTGTACGTTTCACCGGTGAAAAAAAGCGTGCGGCCGGTGGCGGGCGTGTAATCTACGCGGAAGAGCGCGGCGTCGATTTTGAACTCGGAGGGATCCGCTGGGTACGAGCCGTTGGGCTCGGCTTGGTGGCCTTCGCGGTGGGTGGCGGTGGCCACGGCGGCGAAGGGGCCGGTGCGGCCAGCGGCGCTGGCGGTACCGGTCCATTCATCGGTGGCGGACGCGTAAGTGGCGGAGGCGCCAGCGAGGATGTTACGCTTGGCGTCGGCGAGGAGCGCGGTGGGGGCCGGGCTGATAAACGACAATACGCCGCCGACGGCGTCAGAACCGTAGAGCGCGGAGGCGGAGCCTTTCAAAATTTCCGCGGTGCGGTATAGGGAGGGTTCAAAGTAATCCCGGCCAATGAGTTGGGCGTTGCCGAAGGTGAATTGCTCGGGCTGGCGCACGCCGTCGACTTGGATCAAGACGCGGTTGCCGTCGAGGCCACGGATGTTAAAGGAGCGCGTGCTGGGGAAATTGCGGGGGGCGTTGCCGGTGGCGCCAAAAGCGGCGGGAGCGGAGACACCGGGCTCGTTGCGCGCGAGGTCGCGAAGGGATGCGACAGGGTTGAGTAAGTCGTTAAGTCTGATGACCGAAACGCTCGCGGGTACATCGGAGACGGGTTGCGCGATGCGGGTCGCGCTGACAGTGATTTCGTCAAGGGCGATGGCCGGGTCGGGCGCAAATTGGGCGGTGGCGACGCTGGGCGCGAGCACTGCGGTGAAAAGTAGCACGAGGGAGCGCCGTGAGATTTTGAAAACGAGCATAGTGTCGGGACGTAAGATGTCAGTCTCTACAATGTAGGCTGGGGGGGTAAGGTGCAACTTTTGAGTGTATTTTTCAGGAAGGTATCACGTAGGCGCGCTGGGGGTGTCGCGTTCGTTTATAGGGCAACGCGCTCGTGTAGGATAGGTTTTTTCTGGTGTGGGTGGGCTTTCCCTTTTGTAGGCGGTCAAAAAATGCGCGAAAATTTGACTCAATGCCTAATTTCGTAAGTTATTTTTCCTTCGCTGTTTTTTCGCTCTCTTTAACCCCAGACTATCAGAAGAAACCACCATGAATCGTCGCACATTTACGAAAAGTCTAGCTGTGGCCGTAGCGCTTTTCCTCCCTGCCCTCGCTAGCGCCTCGGAAGTCGCCGCCACCGACACGCACACCAAGGGGGTAAAACCCCGCCGGATCGCCCAAGGTCAGACCGTTACCCTTGCCGACTACCTCGCGCCGGGCAAGACGACCATTTTTGATTTCACCAGCAAGTATTGTCCGCCCTGCGAAGCGATCGCGCCTGAGCTCGATAAACTCCACGCTAAACGCGCCGATATCGCCGTTGTCGCCGTGGATATTAACCGACCTGAAACGCGTGGCATCGATTGGAAATCGCCCGTCGCTCAACAATACGGCCTGCGCTCGATTCCGCATTTTAAAGTCTATGGTCCTGACGGCAAATTAATTGCCGAAGATAAACCCAACGACGCGAAGGCGCGGCAGATGGTGACGCAGTGGTTTAATTGAAAAAGTCATCCCGCCCGCGCCCCGCTCGGCTCGGCGGCTTGACTCGCCGAAGGCCACGCGAGGAATAGAGTCTATGATTCTTATTCGTGCTGTTTCATTGTTCTGGGTCGCGGCGCTTATGGGCCTCACTGGTTGCGGGCCTTCAGGCGCTAATCCTAAAGTGCCTGCCGGCGCTAAGAGCTCGGGCGGATTGCACGCGGTGATGGAAACCGATCTAGGCGCGATCGAAATCGAATTTTTGCCCGGCGACGCGCCGAAGGCGGTGGAAAATTTCCGCCTACTCTCAGAGCACGGTTACTACGACGGGGTGACGTTTCACCGTATCGTCAAAGGCTTTATGTTGCAGGGTGGTGACCCCGAGGGCACCGGCCGTGGCGGCATGAGTGCGTGGGGTGGTAAATTCGACGACGAGATCAAATCGGACTCGCCGCTGTATCTAGCTGGCTACAAACGCGGCGTGTTGGCGATGGCGAACTCGGGTCCCAATACCAACGGCAGCCAATTTTTTATCATGCACGCGGATTATCCCTTGCCGCCAGCCTACGTGATTTTCGCGCGTGTGACCCAGGGCCTCGAGGTCGTTGACGCGATCGCCAAAACTCCCACTCAACTTGGCGCCGACGGGGGTATGAGTCGCCCATTGAAGCCGATTGTGATTAAAAAAATATCCGTGAGATCGTAACCTGGCACTCGGACATTTTTAGCTAGCCGAATTAGTTTAATTTCCTGCTGCCTACGCCCATCTCGCTACTCACTCAGGCTGAATTTGCACGGCCGCTCAAGCGATCGAGAATCTCCTTGCCTCGAGTTTTGGGGTTGGGCTTGGTGGTTTTACCCCACCCTCCGTGTGCCTTGAAAACAATCGAGTGCTCACGGCTCACTTACCCCGTTACCTCGTACCTAGACTCGTTATGTTTAAATGTTTGTTTGCTCGTGCCCAACCCCTGGCTTTTGCGGTCCTTTTAATAGCGGTTTCATCGGCCACCGCGCAGCCTCTCGCTCCTTCGCCTTCCGTTAATTCGTCCTTGGCAGAACCCAGAAAGGTTACGGCTGATGCAGTCGTACTCACACCCTTCGAAGTGAGTACGGAAAAAGACACCGGATTTGCCGCTGCCAGTTCGCTCGCCGGTGGCCGACTTGCGCTCGACCTGCGCGATACGCCCGCAGCCTATTCGGTTATCACGCGTGAATTTATCGATGCGCTCGGTATCACCGATCTCCAAGCCGCAGCGGAGTGGGCGACGAGCGGTACGCTTAACGTGGATAACGGCATGCAAAACTTCTTCGCCGCACCCGTTAATTACACGATTCGCGGCACCAGCAATGGACGCGCGCAGCGTAATTATTTTCCTCAGTTCAATAACGGCGACAGCTACAACCTTGAGCGCTATGATTTCGGCCGCGGACCCAACTCGATTCTCTTTGGCAACGGCTCCATTGGGGGTGTGAGCTCGGCTACAACCAAACGAGCGCAAACTAATCGCTCCTTCGACACGGTACAGCTCAGCGTGGGTTCATGGCGTAACTACCGATCCACGATCGACGTAAATCAGCCGCTGAATCAAAAAGTTGCCGTTCGGGCCTCGGCAGTTTGGGGCGACAGCGATGGCTGGCGCTTGAAAGATTTTGACCGCCGAAAAGCGGCCTTTCTTACGACAACCTTTAAGCCTTATCGCGGTACTGAAATTCGCTTCGAGGGTGAATACGGTATTAATTCGCGCCAGTCAGGATTCACGACACTCGACGACCGTCTCTCGGGTTGGGACGGTAAGACGGTTTTTAACGCGCCTGCCGCCGCCACCACATTACCGTCTAATGCCAATGCCCTTGGCGTCAGCCGGCGTGGGGCAAATTACTTCGTTTATGACCCACTGGGCGCCTCACACGCCATCATCAATTACCAAAACGATCCCATTACCTTGCCAGGTGGCAACAGCACCACGACGCCCATTGCCGGTTTCGTTCAAGGTAGCCTCCCTGCTTTCAACAGCGCAGGCTCCACCTTTTTGTACCCGGTCAATATGCCGCGTGGGATGTATGCCACTGCCGTTGCGAATTCATTTTTCCGGGTTCCTTCTGAGGAGTTTACGATTTCGCCAGACGCGCCGATTCTGCAGCAGCGTTTCAAGGATATTCAGCTCACCCTAAACCAGCAGCTTGGAAGTTTTTTCTTTGAGCTCGCCGCCGATCTTAACCGCGCGAATTCGTTCATCAACGGTGAGCAGAATCGCTCGAGCAACGATACCTACATCGACATCAACCAGGTTACCCCTGACGGGAAGGCGAACCCCAATTTCCTTCAACCTTATGGCGATGGTCAGCTCATGCGCGGATTTCGCACCTTTGATTACAACAATGTCCGCGGCGCCGCCGCCTATGTTTGGGACACGCGCTGGGGTAATTTTTCATTCAACACTCTGGGTGGCATCAACCAAGGAGGGGACACCTCTGACTACCGCTACCTGAGTGTTGCGCAAGGGGTGGATCATCGTGTCTGGGGTTTTCTTTCGACTCCCGCTACGCAGAATATACGCGTGCGCCGTTATTGGAACCAAAGCAGTCGCCCCGTGCCCGATCCGGCTCTCGGCATGATCGCTTATGTTGACCCCAACACGGCCACCTCGACCATGATTCAGCCTAAGTGGGTGGTAGACAGTTCTCGTCGTGATACTGAGGCGATCAATAATTCGAATTTCAAATATGTACTCGGTTCAATCAATGCGAAGTTCTTCAAGAACCGTTTGATCGTACTGGGTGCCTTGCGCTATGACTCATTTAATTTCCAGACACGTCAGCAGATCGATAAAGGAGACTACCCGCTGGATTGGAGTGGTGGTTACCGCATTTTACGCCCTGCGGCCACCGCTGACTACTCCAAGTTAACTTACCGCCAGCGCGATAGCGCAGGCAATCCGATCGGGCCTGCGCTGGAGGCTGCGATTCGTCCGCGTCTAGCGCCCAATGGCGATCGTGACCCGCTCTACGCCAGCGACCGATTTAAGGATGACTACAACCCGCCGCCTGTAAAGGGTGGTCAAATCACCCGCTCGGTGGGCTCCGTGCTGCATCTTAGCTCTTGGCTTAATCCTTCGATCAACTTCGCCGAGACCTTCAACCCGCCAGGCAGTATCGTTCGCATCGATGGTCGTCAGCTCGATCCGACGATCTCGAAAGGCATAGATTATGGTCTGCGCATGGAATTACTCGATAACCGCCTCAACCTTAATTTAACTTACTACCAAACCGAAGAGATCAATGGCGCGATTTCGCAAGATGGTCCGAACTATTTCAACACGCTTTATGACTCGAATGTCATCGGTGACCAAAGTTCGGTTGGCCGCAATATTCGTGGCGCCGGCGCCCTGCCCGTACAATACCGAGATATCCGTACCCGTTCCGGCAATGGCTTAGAATTTGAAGCAGTCTATAACCCTAACAAGGCGTTCCGTTTAACGGGGAGCGTAAGTTTTCCCAAAGTTTACGAATCCAATCTTTACCCCGATGTGAAAGCCTACATCGACAAGAATCTCGATCTTTTTAAACAGATACTCACTGACGCCGGCGGGTTAATCAGTGCGACGAATGTCGCGAGCGTGGACCTATCGGTTCCGATTAATAATCGCTCTCCCGATGTGACCAACGCGGTTAACGCCTACAATAACATCATCGCGTTTCGCCAGAATATCGTGGACGGCAAACGCCTCAGTCAGGATCAGCCCATCGTGAACTTGTTCGCCGATTATACGCTCCAGCGGACCTGGCTTAAAGGGCTTCGCGTGGGCACCGGCGTGCGGTACCGCGGCAAACAGATCATCGGTTCGCGCGGTTCGGATACAATTGTAAACCCAGCTAACCCGTTAACCTCCATTGATGATCCCGCGGTCAATGCCTACACCCCAGTTTATACCCCCAACGATTACTATATCGTCACGGCGACGATGAATTACTCGTGGCGGTTTAAAAACCGCCGCGAGCTCCAGGCCAATCTGGTGATCAATAACCTCCTCAACGACCGCGGTCCGCAATATTCCTCTATTGCGCAAACCGCTTCAGCGCTGCGGCCCAAAGGCGGTGACTATACCTCGCCCGCACGTGAAACGGTGCCTATCTCCTTTGCGCTGAAGCAGCCCATCAGCTATAATTTTCAACTCACGCTGAAGCTTTAAAGTGATCGTCGGGCGGGCTCGTGTAGGTCCGATTTTTGTTTTTTAAATACGGTGCAAGCGTCAACGCCCCGCTAAGGCGGCGCGAAGGATGGGTTCCATCACATCGGCCTGCCGAACGAAGCCGAGGTCGTTGGGGTGAGAACCATCGGTGGCGCCTTCGCCATCATCGCCAAGCAAGTCGTCGCCACCGATATAGAACAGTCCGGTGACGCCGGCGGCTTTGAGTTTTTCGTAAGCCTCCCGCAGCGCGGCGTGGTTATCGGAGTGATCTTGGTCGCGCTTGGGTTGGATCCACGAGTTGGTGTAGCGGCGGTCTTCGACAAGAACGATTGGGGTCGAGGGGCGCGCGGCGCGCAGCTGGTTGACGAGCGGAACGCATTTTTCGCGGACGCCGGCGGCGCCCATGTTAGGCAGGCAATCGATCACATAAACGGCGGCGTCGATTTTAATCAGGAGATCTCCAACGGCGGCGTCCATACGACCGTTACCCGAGAAGCCGAGGTTAATAACGGAGCGCTCGAAGCGGCGGCCAAGGATGGCGGTGTGGACCATGCCGGGTCGAGAGGCGCTGGCGCCGTGAGTGATGGAGGTGCCGTAAAATACGATGGGTTTATCAGTGCGCGGGGCGAGCGGCTCAAATGTGGCCGAAGGGGCTACGCCCATGGATAGTTTTTCGACGCCATTGTAGAGCGGCAGATAGACGGCGTATTCACGGAGCCCAGGTTTGAGGGTGTTGGCGAGTTCGACGCGGACTTCTTTTTTCTCGGGGCGGGCGACGCCGACCCAGCGCCACTTACCGGCATCGTCGCGGGCGTAAAGATCGAGGCCACTGGCGCCGATGGGGGTCATATTGACTCCGTTGATACGTTCACGAAACAGCGTGTAATCAGCCCAGATGTAGGAAGAGTCGGTTTTAAAGCGCACCATCATGCCGGCGCTGTCGCGGCTGAGGTTCCAGACGGCGGGGGAGACTTGGCCGTCGGCGCTAGCAGGGAAACGATCGAACCAGCGTTTGCGTTCGAGCTCGCCGAAAGCGCGGCCCTCTACACCCCAAGTGGTGACGTCGTACCAAGCGAGCGGGAGCGGTTTAGCGGCGGGGGTCGCAGCGGGGTTTTTTTCTTTGGTTGCCGCGGGAGCGGAGGGCGTTTGGGCGAAAGCCGCGGCGATGAGGGCGATGGCGGCGAAACCAGCAAGAGCGAAGCGGGTGCGAATGGAGGCGGGGTGGATCATCATGGTGATAAGCAGGGGAGGTAGCCTCGACCTTCGGCGGCGCGGAGGCGTGGGGCAAGTCTGGGTTCAAAGACGTTGGACCAGGTTAGAAACAGGTAGGTTTGAAGTGTGTTAGATTTAAGGACGCAGGCTTGCCGAATGCCTGATGGCGGGCATCGTCGCCAAGTTCCCCTCTCCCCATGAGTAGCACTATGAATGATGTTTCTACGCGGCGTATTTTCTCGGTCATTGGTTGGAGCGCAGTGATCGCGCTCGGTACCGCGTGTATCGCGGTGTTGGCCTGGCATCGCGGCGAGCCGTTGAGTGCACTCTGGATGGTCGTCGCGGCGTTGTGTGTGTTCGCGATTTCTTACCGGTTTCACTCGGCGTGGTTGATGGCGAAGGTGTTCACGCTGGATGAGCTGCGGGCGACCCCGGCCGAGACAAAGGGTGATGGTAAGGATTACGTGAAGACGAACAAGTGGGTGGTATTTGGGCATCATTTCGCGGCGATCGCGGGGCCGGGGCCGTTGGTTGGGCCGGTGCTGGCGGCGCAGTTTGGGTATTTACCGGGGATGTTGTGGATGCTGATCGGCGCCACCCTCGGCGGCGCGGTACACGATAGTATGATCATGTTTTGTTCGGTGCGGCGCGGCGGGAAATCGCTCGGCCAAATGGTGCGCGATGAAGTCGGGCCGTTTGCTGGGCTGGTGGCCTTGGTGAGTATTTTAGGGATCATGGTGATCTTACTGGCCGTACTTGCTCTGGTAGTGGTGAACGCGCTGGCAGAGAGTCCTTGGGGTTTATTTACAATTTTGGCGACGATGCCGATCGCTGTGGTGATGGGGCTAGCGATGCGCGGCACTCACGACGGGGCTAAGCTGATTTGGATCAGTGCGGCGGGATTGGTGGCGCTATTGGTGGCAGTTTGGGGCGGTCAATTTCTGCCCGGTACGCGTCTGGAGTACTGGCTCACGCTCAATGGTACGACGTTGGCTTGGGGTATTATGGTGTATGCGGTGATCGCTTCGGTGTTGCCGGTCTGGATGCTGTTGGCGCCACGGGATTATTTAAGCACGTTTATGAAAATAGGCACGGTCGTTGCGCTCGGTATCGCCATCGCGGTGCTCGCCCCGACCTTGCAGATGCCCGCGCTCACCAAGTTCATCGACGGAACGGGGCCGGTTTTCGCAGGGCCGGTATTTCCATTTTGCTTTATCACCATCGCCTGCGCTGCGCTCTCGGGATTTCATTCAATCATTTCTTCGGGCACGACTTCTAAGCTGCTTGCGCGTGAAAACCACATTCGAGTGGTTGGCTACGGCGCGATGATCACTGAGATGTGTGTTGGCATCATGGCGCTCATTGCGGCGTGCGCGATGGCTCCGGGTGAATATTTCGCGATCAATATGAAAGGGGAGCCGGCAGTCGTTGTGGCGAAAGTAACGGCGCTGGGTTTTCCGGTGACGACGACGCAGATGGCCGATTTGGCGGCCAGCGTGGGCGAGAAGACGATGGTGGGCCGCACGGGAGGTGCGCCGACGTTTGCCGTGGGTATGGCGCACATGTTTGCGGGGGTCATTGGCAGCAAGACCGCGCTCGCGCTGTGGTATCACTTCGCGATCATGTTTGAGGCACTGTTTATTTTGACAGCGATCGATGCTGGAACGCGAGTAGGGCGTTTTATTGTGCAGGATTTACTGGGCTACATTTGGAAGCCGCTCGGCGAGACGAAATCTACGGCCGGTAATTTCATCGCGACGGTCGCCTTCGTGGGCGCGTGGGGTTGGTTTTTATATCAGGGCGTGGTGGATCCGCTCGGCGGCATCAATTCACTCTGGCCGATCTTTGGTGTGGCTAATCAACTGCTGGCGGTTGTCGCGCTTGCGCTTGGCACGACGGTGTTACTGAAGATGGGCCGAGCGCGCTATGTGTGGGTCACGCTTTTGCCCTTGGGCTGGTTGCTCGCCGTAACCTCGACTGCCGGACTAATGAAAATATTCAGTCCAGCGCCGGTTGGATTTTTGGCGATCGCTCGTGGTTTTGAGGCCAAGATCGCCGCGGGCGGCACGCCGGCGGAGATGAAGATGTGGCAGACCTTGCTTTTAAACAATCGGGTCGATGCCGCCGTTACCGGCGCGTTTCTCATCCTCGTCACGCTCGTCGTCGCGGCTAACGCCCGCGTGTGGTGGCAGATACTTGTCGGCCGCAAGAATCACCTCTTGCGCGAAGATCCCTACGTCGCGCTCGCTCCAGCTAATTTCTGATTTCAACTAACCGTTTACTCGCTCCCTTCGTCTTTCTTTTCCCATGCCCATCATCACTGCCAGCAAGACACAGCCCACTTATGATGTGATCGTCGTCGGTTCCGGTGCCGGCGGCGGCCAGACGGCCTACACGCTCGCGATGGAGGGCGTGAAAGTCCTCATGCTTGAAGCGGGCCGCAACTACGACCCGGTTAAAGAAACTGCGATGTTTCAGACCAACGGCCAAGCGCCACTCGCCGGCACGAGTACGGTGGATAAGCCTTTCGGTTTTCACGACGCCACTGTGGATGGCGGTTGGCAGGTACCCGGTGAGCCGTACACGAGTGCTTCGAGCGATCCGACGCGTCAATTTTGGTGGTGGCGCGCGCGGATGCTTGGAGGTCGCACTAACCACTGGGGACGCATTTCGCTGCGTAACGGACCTTATGATTTCAAACCTTACTCGCGTGATGGCCTCGGCCTTGACTGGCCCATCGGCTATGAAGATGTCGCTC
>Ga0114958_10003795_pt1 | contig 10689 bp, 11 predicted proteins | sample C_130208_EF_Meta_FD_89577 | JGI IMG/M metagenome (GOLD analysis project Ga0114958, IMG submission 89577) | Freshwater microbial communities from Lake Croche, Canada to study carbon cycling - C_130208_EF_MetaG | ecosystem: Environmental > Aquatic > Freshwater > Lake | place: Lake Croche, Canada... | reverse complement strand
GAAAATTTAAGTATTATTTTAGAAAATTTTGATATTAAAAATTCTAGAATATTAATTACTTCTTATAATGATAGTATTGATAATTCTAATAATTTAAATACAACATACAGTCTAGTAAATGAAGTAAAGATGATAACATCATTTGTAATTATTAAAGATTTGTATTACTCTTTTAAAAATAAATTATTATTAAAAAAATCAACATGGATTTCATGTTTGCAACAATTAATTACTGAAAGTTTAATTAGCAGTTTCAAACTTAATAAAATGTTATTTTATTAATAAAAAAAATATAACGTAATTATATTATATAAATAATATTAATACAACAGTAATTGTATATAGATATAATGAAGATTCACAATTTTTAGAAAAAATTTATTTTACACCTTTTAACAATTCAAACGCCGATTTTTATAATAAAAAAAAAATTTGAAAAATTAGAAAAAGGTACGTAAAAACAACTGATGGATTTTATTTTACCTGTATATCGGTTAAAGTCTTGATTTGTTAATTTCTGCTAAATAATACATTTCTGGATTTTGTATTTATCCATTGGTGTGTTAATTTTAGCATATTTAGACATGCATTTACATCTCTGTTCCAAAATGTTGATTTTTTGTTTTCTGAACCACAACATCCTGAACAAACCAATAAACGATGTTTTGTTTTGTTTTTTAATTCTTTCTTATCAATTAAATGTTTCTTTTCATATATTTCAATATCTTCTTTAGTCATTTTATAATATGTTAATTCTTTATTACATTTTGAACATAATTTTGAAGTACAATATTCATCTATCATTAAGACTTTATATTTAAGATAATATGTTAAATAAAATAAGTAAAAAGTTTGGTGATACACATATAATAATAATAATAATAGGTGATTGGAGTATATGGAAACAAATGAGAAATTTTATATCAACACCAAACTTAACACTAAAGAGAAAATTAAAAGAAAGATTTAAAATATATAATATAGATGAATTCATAACATCATGTTTATGTTATAAAACAGAAGAGTTATGTGAAAATTTATATTTAAAATTCGAAAAAGATCCAAAACAAAAGGAACGAAAAATACATTCTATTCTAACATATCAAATGGAAAATAAAAGAAAAGGATGTATAAATCGTGATAAAAATGGATGTAAAAATATTCAAAAAATATTTAATAACTATATGGAAACTGGTGAAAGACCAGTAAGATATAGAAGAGATTATACTTTACAATAAAATAGGCCAACCTTTGTCAAATGGTCTAAAGCTCTTCGGAGTGCATTTACATCACATGAAAAATAATTAGTATATTTAATTTATTTTTATAAATATTTGTCTCATTTATCTTTTCGGTCAGTGTAATTAATATTTAATTAAATTTATTAAATATAATTTGAAAAAGTTTATTAAATTTTATAATTATATATAATAATAATAATATTAAATATATATTAAGTATATATTTAATATGAAAAAAGATAATAATGATATTTTCACTAAAAATGAATATATTGATTTTATAAATAATAATTTTTATATAACAGAATGTCAAAAAAAAATGTTAATAGATATTTATAATGCAAAATTTATTTTTTATATTAATCAAAAATCAAATAAGCAATTGAATACATATATGAAAGAAGCAATTAAAAATAATAATATAGAAGAAATAACAAGATTACAATTATTATTCATTCATTTTTCAGAATTTATTAGTTTTAAATTATCATTAATATTAATAGATTTATTAAAAACAAATAAAAAAATAACAGACACTGAATTTATAAATTATATATTAAAATATAATAAAGATAATAAACAAGTTAATAAAAAAATAGAAAAATCTATATGTGATAAATGGAGTTATGCAATACAGTATTTATCAATGATGTATAATAAGTTTTATAAACATCAAAAGCCTGTAAAAGATATAAAATATTTAGATATATGTTGTGGCACAGGAAAGAAAACAAGATTATTTTCTAAATTTTTGGATTTAAAAAAAGAACATACATATTGTACTGATATTGATACATGGGGTCCATATAAAAATAAGAGTAAATCAAGATTACCGTTTCAATTTAAATATATAACAGATGGAAAACTGGATTATAGTGATAATATATTTGATATATGCACATGTATAGTGAGTCTTCATCATGTTACTAAATTAGATGATTTTATAGATGAAATTTATAGAATAACTAAACCTGGTGGTTATTTTTTATTAATAGAACATAATATTATAACAGATTATGATAGAATATTTCTAAATTTACAACATATGTTATATTCTATATTTTTTGATAAAAAAACTGATTATACAGAGAATCCTGATTATACATATTGTTATAATATGTATGAATGGAATTATATAATGAAAAAACATGGATTTCAATTAAAGATGCAAAATTATTTGCAATTTGATGCAAAACAAAATATAAATTATGACAATTGTTATTTTGCATTTTACAGAAAGTAAGGAAACTAGGTTTCCTGCATAAAAAAAACCATAATATTAAAGTGTACTGCAAACTTGCGACCTTTTTTCTTCCACACCAACCGCCAATAGAAATAAAATTCATATATATATAAATATATTATTTTTTATTTAGTAAATAATATATAGAATTATTATGAAACATAAGAGCGAAGATTATAAAATAAGTGCTGTTGAATATTATTTAGTAGAAGACAAATCACAAGAAGAAGTTTGTAAAATATTCAAATGTTCTCCGAGAAGTTTAATGAGATGGGTAAATCAGTATCAAAATACTGGTAATATATATAGACAAAATAGAAAACCAGTAGCATATAAAATTACAAAAGACCAAGTAAAGTATGCCTTAAAAGAAATAAATAAAAATAAAACTATTACTATGGACGATTTACTTTCAAAAATAAAAAGCAATTACCCTTCATTTGATTTATCATCGCGACAATTAAGTAGAGTTGTAAAAGATAATAATATTACATTAAAAATTACAAGAATCAGACACGAACCAACTAAACGCTTTGGAAAAGATATTGATATTAATAAAAATATAAAAGATTTTTATGACGAAGTTAAAAAATACAAATTGGATGATATTATTTGTATTGATGAAACAAGTATAAAGTCATTACAAAAACGAAATCATTGTTATAATGAAATTGGAAAGCGTTGTGTAATAAAAACACAATCACAAGAAGTATTCAAAAAATATACAGGAATATTTGCTATTTCAACAAAAGGAGTATTAGGTTGGGGATTATATGAAAAAAATGGAATAAATACAGATAGATTATATGAGTTTTTAGAAACACATATAACAAATAAATACAAGAATAAATTAATTATATTAGATAACGCGAGTAGTCATAGAAGCGATAAAATAAAAGAATTAGTAAATAAAAATAATAAAATATTGTATTCAGTTCCTTATCAACATTTTACAAATAGTATTAAAAATTATTTTAGTATGTTAAAGTCAAGATTACAAAAGTTAGATGGATTAACGCACGAAAAACTAAAAGAAAATATAACAAATGTTATAATAGGAATACCAAAAGAAAAATATGAAAATATATTTAAAGGGGCATATAACAGAGATATTGTATATGTAAAAAATAAAACAAGAAAACGCCGATTAAAAAGTTATAAAGAGTAAAATAATCGGCGTTTTAAATGTCTAAAGGTGTAATAAAAAAAATATAACGTAATTATATTATATGAATAATATTAATACAACAGTAATTGTATCTAGATATAATGAAGATTCACAATTTTTAGAAAAAATTGATTTTAAAACATTAATTTATGAAAAAGAAAAACCATTTTATAAATATAATGTAGAAAAAAATAAAGGCAATGAAGCATCTGTATATTTAAAATACATAATAGATAATTATAATAATTTAGATGAATATACAATATTTTTACATTGTCACGAATTTTCATGCCATCAGGATGGTAGTATAATCGACATAATTAATAGTAATAAAAATATTTTTCATACATTTACAAATTTAAATAATTTTAAATTAGGCGATATAGAAAATTTAGATAATTCTGAAAGAGAAATGGGTGAATATTTTAGAACATATATTAGAGCTGCAGTTGGGCCATGTATTTTATATCCTAGTTTTACATTAGGTGTTTTAGGGTGTGCTCAATTTATAGTTCATAAAAATAACATATTAAATCATAGCAAATTATTTTATAAAAAAATATATGATTGGTTGATGGAAACAGATCTTAGTAATTATTGGAGTGGTCGATTTTTAGAATGGACTTGGGATTTATTTTGGAATAAATGTTTGCAAAATGTTCCAATTAGAAAATATTTAGATGAAAATATTATTGATATTCAAATTGAAAACAGTGATATTAAATTAATTGAAAATAAGAAAAATGAAATGATTAAATCTTTATATGAAAAAAATTATTATTATGTTAATGATGAAGAAATAATATTAATCACAAATAATAATAGATACAAATGTAAAAATCAATATATTTATAATAAATTTATATAATTCTTTGTTTTTTTAATTAAAAATTGATATTTTTTAATTTAAAACTAGTAATATTTCTATTAATAATGGATAATATATGGATTTCTAAATATACACCCAAAAAAATAGTGGATATAATTGGACATGAAGATACTATTAAACAAATAAAATATTGGTTATCTAATTTTAAAAATAATAATATATCTTCGTCTATAATTATATCTGGAATTCATGGTATTGGTAAGAGTATTACAATTAAATTAATATTAGAAGAAATGGGATTTACATATTTTAATATTTCATCTTCAAATATTAAAGATAATAAATCAGTTCAAAAAAATATATTATCTTCAAATTCATCAAATACAAAATCATTAGTTAATAATAAAAATCCTGCATTAATAATAGATGATACAGAAAATATTACATTAACAACAGAAAAGAATTTATTATTAGATTTGTATAAAAATAATGAGAAGAAAAAAATGTTACCAATTATTTTTTTAACAAATGAACAGCACTCTAAATTAATTTCAGATATTAAAAAAACATGTTATGAAATAAAATTTACAGTACCATCAATTGAAAGTGTAACTAAATTTATTAATAAAGTATGTGATAATGAAAAAATAAAATTTAGTAGCTTAGACAATAATAAAATTATTTTAAATATTATTAAATTTTCACAAAATGATATTAGAAAGTTAATTTTTATTTTACAAGATTTAAAATTTACATATTTGGAAGAAGAAATAACATTAGATAAAATTAAATTATTCTTTCAATCTTCACAAAAAAAAGATAAAGATATTGGATTATTTGATGCTACTAGAGAATTATTAGATAATTATAAAACAATAGACAAATGTTTAAATTTATATGAAACAGAAAAAGTTTTATTACCTTTAATGATATTTGAAAATTATTCAAGAAATATATTAAATAGAAATTATGAAAAAACAGAAGATTTATATAAATCAATGGCAAATATATGCAATTCAATTTCTATTGGCGATGTTATCGAAACAAATATCTATACTGATCAAAATTGGTATTTACAAAATTTACATGGATTTTATACATGTTGCGAAACAACATATGAACTATCAAAATATCCTCAGAAAACAAAAAATTATGAAATATTATTTAGCAGTGATTTAAATAAAACATCAATTAAAAATATTAATAAAAAAAATATTAATATTGTTCAAGCTATAATTAAAAAGAGTATTCCTGATATTTTAATATTAAATAAATTAATATATGAATTATTAAAAAATGAAGAATATAAAAAGATTAGTAAGATTTTTAAAAATTATAAATTAACAAATAAATATTTAGATACTATTTTAAAGATTGATAAAACTATTGAAAAAATTAATTTAAATCAAAAAGTTAAAAAATTAATTTCTAATGAAAGAATTATAATCTAATATAATATATATGTCAAAATATCAAGAAGATTTATTCAATAATGAAATATTGTTAAATAATGATGAAATTAAAGAAGATTTTAATTTAACTCCTTATGATAAAAATAATAATATATCTATATACCAGTATCTATCTGAAAATGAAAACGAACATGATATTATTCTATCTGATCATTTTTATACACAAAATAAAAACCATCATAATTTTGCACAAACATATTCACCCACACATTCACCCACACATTCACCAACATATTCACCAACATATTCACCAACACATTCGCCAACACATTCACCAACACATTCACCAACACATTCACCAACACATTCACCAACACATTCACCTGTACACGCACCAGTAAATTCACCTATGGATGCAATTAAATTACCAAAAAAAAACTCATTTATTTGGTTATATATATTATTAGCAATTTTAATACTAGCAATAGTCATGTATTTTTTAATTGAAAAAAATTTAATTAAATTACCAACATTTTAAATTATAATTATGATACCAAAATTATAAATTATAAATTATAAATTATATATTATAATTATGATACCAAAAAATATTTTTTTTTATTGGGATAAAGATATTCCTCAAGATGTTATTGATAATATTAAAACATATAAAGATAATAATTTGGATTATAATGTTATTATTTTAGGAGACAATGATATAAATAAGTATAAAGATAATTTTCCAAAATTAGTTAAATTATTTCATCTAGCAACTATTGCTGCATTTAAATCTGATATAATAAGATTTATTGTTTTATATGAAGAAGGTGGAATATGGATAGATAGTAATACAACACTTATAAATAATAATGCAATTAATATATTAGTTAAAAGATATAATGCCTTTGATTTTGTAATTACAATAATACCTACTAGAAATAATGATTTAAAAACTTCAGCATTAATTTCAAAAAAAAAGTCTAAATTAGCATATGATACTATTCAAAAAATAACAGAAAATATAGAGAAACATTATGAATTAGAAAAAAATATAAAAGAGTATGTGCCATATAATTTTTTTAAATTTACTGCTCCAGTTGTATTTGTTAATATTTTAAATTATACATATGATAAAATATTCAGAAATACAATTAATTCATTAATTATTAGAGATAATGATAATAATATTATAACATTAAATTTAAAAAAATTTAATGAATATAATTGTGGATTAATGGATGTTCAGAATTTATTATGTTTTTATGGATGTAATATGGAACATCATCATGGTAAAAATTTTCATAAACATTGGTCTATAGTTCAAAAAACACAAAAATTATTTTTAACATAATTATTTGAATTATATATATTATTCAAATAATTTCTAAAATAATAGTAAATGAAGAATAAAATATATCTAAAAGGAGATTTGTATAAAAAAAAATATTTTAAATTAGAATATAATCAGTTATTAATTTTGGATAGTTTACTAGAAAGTGGTGGAAATGAAAAAAAATATATTGATAAAAATAATGAATTAAGATATTCTGAACATTTGGGTGTATTAGATTTTAAAAATAGTACTTTGCAAAAAATTATTATTTCTGGAAAAACATCTAGAGAAGATGATGATGATATTGAAATTTTATTACCACATGATTTAGCTGATATAAATGATCATGAATATATGTTTCATACTCATCCACCAACACCATATCCAGGAGCTAGAATGAAAAATGGAATTTTATATGAATTTCCATCTATATCTGATTTATATCATTTTGCATATCATTATAATAAAGGCCAAACGAATGGTTCTCTAGTAATAACACCAGAAGGTATTTATATAATTAATGCACGAGATAATATTAATAAAATAAAATATCCAATTAATATAAAAATTTTTAAAAAAATGGGATTAGAATCTTATAAAATTCAAAGTAAAGCTATTAAAAAATATAAAGATAATTTTAATCAAGAATGTTTTTATTCAATCATTTCTAGAGATCACACCTATTTAAAAATGTTTAATGATGTTATTGAAAAATACTGGGGAAAACAAATCAAAGTAACTTTAAGACCTAGAAAATTTGATGAAAAATTAAATAAATGGGTTTTAAAAAGTTTATTTTTGCCATATTATTAAGAACAGTTACTTTCATAAAAATGTTTTGCTGTTAAATCCTCAACTTCATTTATATCATAAATTTTAAATGATTCATCAATATCTTCATCAGTATTACCAATAATATCTGCTCTTTGTCTAGTTCTAATATATTTAAATTCAGGTAATGTTTTACATTTATAATGATTTAATTGAATTATTGTAAAATCAATATCATTATTAAAAGAATCATAAATAATATTATTGTTAGTTGATTTAATAAAGCCTTTTGATAAACTTACAGAATGACAAGTAATATAATTTAAAAAATTATCTTTTTTAAATATTGTTTTAATATGGTGATTTCCTTTTTTTTCACACATAATAAAACGTATAGTAACTGGTTCATTTGTTTTATTTAAATGACCAGATGATCCAAAAAATCTCCAATTCATAGCAATACCTTGACAATCATCAACAATATACTCATTAATAAAATCACAAATATTATTATGCTTTTTTAAAACAATAAACTCATCAATATCAATATGAGCAACATGTGTTATATCAGTATTAAATAAAAAATGTTCAACAAAATGATCTAATGCAATATATTGTACACCTTTATTATAATTATTAAATGGTAAATGTATACATTTAATATTATCTTTGTATTTATTTAATAGATTTTCATAGACTGGGACATCTTCATTATCATAAAGATATATATATTTAAATCCTAATTTTAAATGATATTTAACAAATTCTTCAATATAGTCATGTTCTTTTTTTGCTATACAGATAATTACTGGAAACATAAATTTATATATATTTATATTTAAATTTATACAATATAATCATAAACATAAATTTTACACCTTTGGACATTTAAAACGCCGATTTTAAATGTTCTTAAATTGTTATGATTGTTTATTGTCCTGATGAACAATTAGGGGGGGGAGATATTATAGGTTGTCACAGACCCCATATTCTTCAAGAAAACACCTTCTTTTATTGTAAATTCATATTTTTTATCAGTTTCTATGTTTTCTAATAGTTCGTAAATATCACTGCTAATTTGTATTGTATCTATTTCTGCAGTTGATTGTAATCTTGCTGCCATATTTACGGCATTTCCAACAACACATAATCTTGGTATTTCATTTCCTAATATTCCAATACTAACACTTCCTATATTTATTCCAACACGAATACACAAGGGAATATTATCAGGCGTTTTGATTGTTTTTACTTCTTTAATAATATCTATCGCAAATGATAGTATTTCGTTTATAACAACATTATGATTTATAGTATTTCTAAAAATATCGCCCACCACCATATAGGCATCACCAATCGTTTCTATTTTTTGTAAGTGTGAATATTTTTTTATAATTTTATCAAAGGAAATATAAACATTGTGAAGTAATTGAAAAATGATTGTATCATCATATTTTTGTGCCAATTCTGTATAATTAACAATATCAGTAAAAAGAACACATATCATATTAAATTGTTTTGCACTTGCACTTGCACTTGCACTTGCACTTGCACTTGCACTTGCACTTGCACTTGCAGTTGCACTTGCACTTGCACTTGCACTTGCACTTGCACTTGCACTTGCAATATATTCTTTATCAAATCCAAACGGCAGTATTTTATTTAATAATTCTTGTTCTAATATGGTTTTATCTTCAGGTAGTTTTGATAAAAACCTTGCTTTTATAACATCAATTAACATACTACACTTCGGCGTTATAACAGTAATTTCCAATTTATACTTATTTATATGCGTTATCATATAGGATAAAAATTGAACAGATTGTAAATCTACATTGGTTATTTCCGCTTTATCTTTCGCAATACATTCATCTATCATTATACATGTCGTCAATTTGCCTATCATATCAGCAAACAAATAATACAAATTAATGGTATAGACATCAGTTAATTGAAACAATTCAATTGTATTTAATAAAGCAAATATGCTCCATATACACAAATAAATGTTCGTAAATATTAGATTACGCTTTTCATATAAAGTTTTCATAAAAAATAGTATTAATACCCATGAAACCCCTTTAAAATAATAATAAATTGTTGTATTCTCGTGCGAATAAATAAATACATTTATTACCACAGGAATAACATGACAATGAATATTTATATCTCGTAATTTGATAGTATTAATATCGCAATACATTTTAAGCATTAATGGTGTCGCAAATAACCACATTATATTTCTACTAAACTCATGTTGCGATATTGTCATATTGATTTTGAAAAGAGTATTCATTGTATATTTTATATAGACCAATGCTAATGCAGTTGAATATCTATTTATTGATTTATGAGATACAACTTTCATTACAAAATAAATAGAATAAATAGTTAGCACAAATAAATTTAGGTTTGTTATAGAGTAATAAAAATTACTATTATTTTGTATTAGTTCGTTATTTAATGTTGTAGAATAATTGGATAAGTATAATTTATTCAAAACATCATCCGCATTACAATATAAGAAAACATACAAAATTAAATATATCATATATTATAATAACAATAGTTTTTATACTACAATTATAATTCTGTAATTATAATTATATATTGTATATGACTAACCATAAAAGTGAAGATTATAAATTGACTGCAGTTGAATATTATTTGATTGAGGATAAATCACAGGAAG
>Ga0114958_10003794_pt1 | contig 10691 bp, 9 predicted proteins | sample C_130208_EF_Meta_FD_89577 | JGI IMG/M metagenome (GOLD analysis project Ga0114958, IMG submission 89577) | Freshwater microbial communities from Lake Croche, Canada to study carbon cycling - C_130208_EF_MetaG | ecosystem: Environmental > Aquatic > Freshwater > Lake | place: Lake Croche, Canada... | reverse complement strand
GCCAAGGTCGATTGGACCGCCGTCCTAGAGGAGGGGATTCAGCGGCCGGGCGACGAGGAGTCCCTGATTGCCGCCTACGTAGAGGACATTCTCGAGGACCAGCGCCTCCTTGTAGAGGGCGTATTTAGGGGGGCAACCTATGGAACTCCAATCAACGGCCCGGTGCCGCTAGCCCGTCTCGCCCTCAACATACGGGTGCGGTTCGGACTCAAGTCGGCCAGCAAGACGAATCTGACGCCTGGGTACATTCTGTCCATGATTCCGATCCTGATTGAGCGCACCAAGTCCAGCCATGTTCGCATGTGGGCGGCTCTTCTGCGTTACCATTTGGCCCCGCATACCCTCATCGTCAAGGAGCGTTTCACCAAGGAGGCCTTTGACACCCTGTGCGAGATGATTGTGATTGCACATATGAAGGCATGGGTCCAGCCGGGCGAGCAGGTCGGCATCGTGGCGGCCATGAGCATTGGAGAGCCGTCGACCCAGCTGACTCTGAATTCAGTGGACTGGGACGAGCGCATCATAATTGAGAAGGACGGACAGGTGTGGACACCCCCTATTGGTGAATTCATCGATGAGTATGCGGCCTCCTGCGACCCCAAGCGGGTCCAGCATCTGGAAAACAACCAGATCTACGTTAGCCTCAAGGACGATGGCCATACGTGGCGTTCGCTCAGTTGCGATGGGCATGGCAAGATGCAGTGGACGACACTCGAGGCCATCACCAAGCACCCCGTTGTGAACGAGGACGGGACGGACACGATTCTGGAGGTGGAATTGGAATCGGGGCGCACCGTCAAGGCCACCAAGGGCAAGTCCTTCCTGACCGTGTCCAAGGAGGATGGACTTCTGACGGCTACGAACGGGTCTGACCTCCACGTAGGCGACGAACTCCCGTGTGCACTCAGCCTGGCCACGGACAGCCTCCCCGTCATAAAGTCCCTTCCTCTTCGTCCACTCCTGTCGCCCACGGAATGGCTCTATGGCACCGAGATGCGCAAGGCCCTGGCCACCATGGATGCCGAAAATGCCCGAGGCAATCGCCACTGGTTTCAGGCCAACCAGGGCCGTGCCTTTACGGTGCCTTACAGTCGCAGTGATGCCTTTCTTACCAAGGGCAAGAATCCTCATGATGTGCGAGATGGCTATGTGTATCCCAAGTACATGCGGTCCGAGGTCCCGACGCAGATTCCCGAGGTATTGCCGCTCGATGCGGCCTTTGGGTTCTTCTGCGGGGCTTATATCGCCGAGGGCATGAGCAACCGGACCCAGGTCTGTATCACAAACAATGACGCAGGGTACCTCGCCAAGATTCGCACCTATATGGATTCTCTGTTGGTCGGAACTCACCTCGTGGACGAGGATCGTCATGCGGCCACGACGGATATTACGGGGCACACGACCAGCCTCGTTATTCATTCCACCCTTTTGGCCAAGGTCATGGGCACCGTCTTTGGACCCAAGTCCTACGTCAAGGACATTCCCGACTGGGTCCTTCAGGCTCCCGACGAGTTTGTCAAGGCCTTGGTGGACGGGTACATTAGCGGGGATGGATGTGTCCATTTGAACGGGTCTATCGTCTATTCGTCCGTGTCGGAGCGCCTCATCACCAAGATGAATGCAATTATGGCTCGATATGGCATCTTTACGTCAGTGTCGTCCAGCATGCCCCCTCTTGGCAAGTTCAAGTCCGTGAGCCGGTCCTATAAGTCCTACATTGGGCCCCATCATACAACACGGTTTGCCGAGTTGTTTCCCCTCACCCTTGCCAAGAAGCAGGAGAGGCTCCTGACGCACCTGTATGGCGGCGATCACAGGATGAACCGTACAACCATGGGAGAGGTGGTTCTCGACAAGGTCAAGACCATCAAGGAGGTCAGGCCGCTGAAGGGATTTGTCTACGATTTGACCGTCGAAGGAACTCGCAACTTTGTGCTGTTAAACACAGTAAACTGTCGGGACACCTTTCATTTATCAGGGGTTGCGAGCAAGTCGAACGTGACCCAGGGCATCCCCCGTCTTCGTGAAATTCTCAAGGTGACCAAGAATCCCAAGGCCACATCCCTCACGATTTACATGAAGCCCGAGTATCGCCAGAGCAAGGAGAAGGCGAGGGAGCTCGTCCAGGACCTGGAGCTGACGCTTCTCCGAAACATTACCAACAAGGTGGCCATTTACTGGGATCCGACGGACGAGGCCTCGGTTGTGGAGGAGGACCGGCAACTCCTCGCCTTTTACCGAGACATGGAGGGACCCGAGACCAAGATTCACCAAAAGTGGCTCCTGCGTCTCGAACTCAATCGGGAGGAAATGTACAATAAAAACATTTCCATGTCGGACGTCGTCTTTGTCATTCAGCAACTCTATCCCACCGACGTGGGAATCATTTACAGTGACTACAATTCCGACAAGCTGATTCTGCGGATTCGCATGATTTCCGAGGACGATCGGGAAAAGGACACGACGGCGCTTCTGGACGACTTTACCGTCCTCAAGCGGTTCCAGAACAAGCTCCTGAACCAGTGCGTCATTCGGGGCGTGCCGGGCATCAAGGCCGTCACGTTTCGCAACGATGTACAAATGGTAGCACTGGAGGGCGAAGAGGAGAAATACAATCCGGTGAAGCAGTACATTCTCGACACGGACGGGACCAATTACATCAAGGTCATGAACCATCCGTCGGTCGACGCCACCCGACTCTATTCCACCAACGTGTATGATATCCTGGACATTTTGGGCCTCGAGGCGGTCCGGGCCACCCTGTTGAGTGAGCTCCAGCCCATCTTTGGCTCGGTGGGCGTCAATATCCGCCACATGGGGATTCTGTGCGACTGGATTACTCGGACGGGCCGGCTCATGTCGATTGACCGCAACGGCATCAACAAGAATGACATTGGCCCCCTGGCGAAAATGTCGTTTGAGGAAACGTCCAAGATTGTCCTCAAGGCAGCCCTCTTTGGCGAGGTGGACCCCGTGACGGGCGTCAGCGCCAACATCATGACGGGCCAACCTTTCCGTGGTGGAACGGCCTTTTCGCAAATCCTTCTCGACGACACGGTGTTTGAGCAGTATACGAGTGAAATGGAGGTGGCTCCAGAAGAGGAGGTCGAAGTGGACGGAAACATTATCGATTTGATGGAGAGGGCGGCGAACGACCCCTGCTCCAAGGTCCATTTCCAGACCAATTTGACAATGCCCGACCAGACTATGCGGCTGGAGGAGCCTGATGTGGAATTGTATGTGGACGAGGACGCCTAAAGCGACATTCCATTCATACTGTATGGATATTACCCCGTGGAAGACTGTACGGTGGCTGGCTGACAGGGCTGGACCAGGGCCAGATCTGGGCCCAGACCTGTCCGGTGAAGAATGGACCTATGAGTTCAAGCCCGCCGAGGCAGTCCTCCACGAATTACGGAAGAAGATTCAACTCTATGAGCGCCCCCTGGAACTCGGTGTGAGCAGTTGGGAGTATTACAAAAAGGTGGTGAATCCGTATGAACTCGTCTATACGCAGAAAAAGTATGAAGAATTCCCCGAATCGGTCTGTATTTATCACCCTTTATCCCGTTCCTATTTCAAGATTCTCGAAATCCTGTCCATTACTGATTTTTTCAAGGACATGAAGCCCCCGCAGCGTCTCTATTCGGCCCACGTCTGTGAGGGGCCGGGCGGATTCATTCAGGGGTTTCTAGAGGAGTGTAGTCGGCGGCGACTTGTGGTCGGGTCCTCGACGGCCATTACGCTCAGGCCTAAGCAGCAAAACGTCCCTGGATGGAAGCGGGCCACCCAATTTCTCCAAAAAAACAAACAGGTGCGGGTCGTCTATGGACAGGACGGGACGGGGGACCTCTTGGTCCCTGCGAACCAGGATGACTTTATTCGCTCGTGTACTTCCAAGGTCCATTTTTTCACGGCGGACGGAGGGTTCGACTTTTCGACGGACTATGACTCCCAGGAAAAGACAATCTTCCCCCTATTGGTAGCCTCGGTGCGAACGGGGTTTGAAGTCCTGGCTCCGGGGGGGCTGTTTGTTATAAAGTTCTTCGACCTGTATTACGACGGGACGAGGGACCTCATTTGTTTCTTGGCGAAACACTTTCGACGATGGACGCTGTACAAGCCGGCCACGAGTCGGCCGTGCAATCCAGAATTGTACTTTTTGGGAGACCGATTTATACCGCCGACGGCCGCCGCCTTGGCCATGCTCCGAACTTGGAGCAGCGGGCCAGCGCCACGCCGCCTCTTTTCGTCGATTCCCGCAGGCCTATCGGCCTCTCTGGATGGTTTTTTGAGGGATTCGGTGGCCCTCCAGACCGAATATCTACAAAAAGTGTTTGATTTGATAGAGACTTCCAAACAGGCCACCGTTATCCAGGCCCTGCTGAAAAAGCACGAAATAACCAGTTACGATTGGTGTAAGGCCTTTAACGTCCACGTTTATCTCCAGCGTGTCCGTTCAATTGAGGCTTCACGAAAGTGTCTACAAGATTCTGGCCTACTATGATGGAGGCCGTGTGCTGGGTCAGGGAGCCCGTGCCCATGCGATCCAGGGCCCGAAGCATGGTCTCGATGGGGCTCAGGTCCTCCTTGGCAATCATCATCTTGAGGAGTTTGGGGTACTCTTCTGCGAATTTTGGATAGAGAGCGGTGAGTTCGGCGGCGGAGGTGCCACGGGCCACGAGGGGCGGAATGGCGCTCAGCATGGAGCGCAAAAAGGCCGCTCGTTCCTTGGGGTCAAAGGCGAGGGGCTTGGCTTCGGCTTCCGCCGTCGCCTCGTCGATGCTCTGCTTGTCAACGCCGGTCACGTTCATTCTGATAGGCTTCCTGATTTCTTTCTTTAGGTCACAGCACGCCATCGGGATTCATGTAACGACGAATAAAGTGAAGCTCTTGTTTACCAGCCCTATCCGCAATGGACTTTTCCTTTCGGCATTTCCGTGTTCCGCATTTGTTAAACTTTGCCTCCTTGTTGGGTAACTCTCTCGCAGCCTCTTCCTTACCAAAGCATTTCATGTATTTTTCAGTATGATTTTTAGTGTCCTTGTTACATTTATTAACAATTGAGATGCGTGTAGTATCCCACTTTTTATACAATGTAGAACAGCGCTTATGAGTACACCCTATATAACGCTTCATTGACGACCTAGAATTATTAGAGAGCCTCTTGTTTGTCGATATGAGACGACGACACGTACCGGGTCTTTTATAGGAGGCACCCCAGGTTTTCATCCACCCCTCTAGGTTGGACGGGCACACAGTCTTGGTTTTGATTCCTTCTTTAGAGGCACAATAGGACTCCTTTTTGGCCCACTTCATGAATTCATCAGGGGATTGAAATACCTTTTTATCACTCACAGGGACACAGATAGGACGATGCCTCTTTGTCTTCATCTCTTCACAGTAGATATTATTTTTCAATCTCCTGATAGGTGATGTCTCTTCCGACGCAATCGGTTGTTCCGAAACGGGTCAAGGCCGTCTGTATTCCCTCATCGTCAAACCCGTCCTGCGCCAAGTCGCAGGCGCAGATGCAGTCGCTGACAATGCTGTCGGCCAACTCCAAGGCGAGTGCCAAGTATGACAAGCCTCCGACGCCCCCCACGAATCCTGCGAAGTTCATCGAGCAATTCGCCAATCCAGCAATGGACATCTCGTGGTCCACCCTATTCGTTGTCGGGGCGCTTGCTCTGGTGTATGGGATTGTTACTCGCTAATTATATCCATGACGGTAGTAGTATGGCCGAACAGGTATTCGAGCCCGTCACATGTGGCTCAAATGACCCCCCTTTTTGTTCTCATCTGTTCAATTTCAAACGCCAATTGTACAATTCTATCGTATACGACACGGATGCCTCCACGCAGCAGGGACAAAGCATGGAAATGCTCGATGATTATCGCTCTGTTCTGAAACGGCTGTATGGGCACCTCATGGAAATTTACAGTGGAAAACAAGATTCGGACGATTTTATTAAGGAGGTGAATCAGCTGCTGGAACAGATATTCACAAAAAATAAACAGTCTACTCCAAACAGGGAAGAATTAGGCCCTCTTTTCCAGACAACCATCGCCGTTGTACGTCAGGATGCTCAACAAAATCAAAGAAAAAATAACGATTATATATACGAAGTGCTGATGAAAATGCCGTGGCAATTATCCCCCATTTCCCAGGAGGATTAGTTAGAGTTTCAGGGAGGGGCTCATGGCCCACGCCTCTCTCAAATAGTTCACATGTGTCGTAAACGACGACAGACGTGAACCCTGAAAGTACTTACAGTGGGCTAGACAGTACAGGTCCAGAACGGCATGTACTCCATCGGTGGCTCGTATGCCTTCTGCGAAAGAACCGATTTCATTGGCCACATGGACCCGCCCCCCGTACCGGGCCCTACAGACCTCTACGGTCTCCTTGTCATCGCAGGCCAGAAAGAGGGGCAGCGAGGGGCGGGCGTCGCACAGGGCCCAGAAGGCTCCGAGGGGATTCGGATCCTCGAGGCCGAGCGAGGCCGCATAGGGAATCACATCCGTGCGACGAATGTGGAGGCCGAGGCATTCCGACAGAGGCACCGAGTCCGCAATAGCACGAATACGGGATCGTATGGATTCGACGGGCTTCAAGGATGCAATCAGAAGGGGGGCCATCGTGGCCCGAAGTCCGTGCTTTGCCAGAATATCCTTTAAGTGCCCCAAGTCGCTGCTCTCGTAGGTGTATTCTTTCTCCTGGACAGGGCCCTGTATATACCGTGTACCAGGGAGGGGGTCAAAGAGGGTTCGAATATCGTAGGGGCATGCGGGAGATTCGGTCCATAGGATATCGAGGGTGTGTCCAGCCTGTTTTGCATGCGCCCAGGCGGCGACGAGGCCTCGAAGGCGATTGGCGAGTCCAAAGTCGGGCGTTGTAAAGAGATGCATTCCCCTATAGGTACACCTATGCAGTATGCCTTATGTCGTTATGAATATTTTCGTCTGCTACAGAAGGAGATGATGCCGGCGCATGAGGACACTAGACCATGTCCGCCTGGGACGATTCGACGGGCGGCGTACGTACGGCACCTGAGTTCTCGGGGTCACACGATGCGTCGAAAGGGAAAACTTATCGTGACGAAGCCCAAGGTGCGAGAGACTCGAGTCCGATCTGCGTGTATAAGGGACCGGGGGCTCCCTGGAAAGGGAACTACGGGGAAGATTGGACCCCTCAAGAAGGGCGAACTCATTAAATACGGCTATTCGTATCGCCTGTCCGACAAGATGCGTCACGAGGCCCTCAAAAGGGCCGTCAAGGCCTATGGCCCACTCGAGACCTATCACAAATTGGACGCAGTTGCAAAACTGTCGAAACGGGTTGCTCCCGATGCCAGTGCGATTTTCGCAATGGATCGGAACTGGGTTCGTGAAATGCTGAATAATGCTCATTAGTGTGGTTCGGTCCCCTATAGATTATGCCCCTTTACAAAAAGGGCATAATGTGTATATAGAACCGCAGATTTTAACACATGTAACCGATAGGGGAATGAATGATGGCAATAACAACAACAATAACAACAATAACGATATGGCACACGGAACACGAGTCTGGAATTCAATGAATGCCCTGGGTATTCTTGTACTGATTACCATCCTTTTCATGACAAAAGGCGCCGTCAGTCAAGGGTCTGCCAGTATCCAGAAAGTTAAGGATAATTGGGCCTATCATCGTTGTCAGCCGTCCATCATGCCCTTTGCGTCCATGTACGGCCACAATACGGGCGAAAACTTCGAGTTTTGCATGAAAAACATGTTTATGAGCCATGCGTCGGACATTACCGGTCCCTTTACGGAGATTCAGGACCTCTTTGCGGATGTTCTGGGTGATATTTCGACCGCCATGAACTCGATTCGGGAGGGGATATCGACCATGGGCGGCGGCATCAACGTCATTTTCCAGGACTTTACCGACCGCATTAGCGCCTTCTTCTTTCAACTCCGCATCTCCGCCATTCGCATCAAGACCATGATAGGGCGCATGTACGCCCTCATGTTTTCGGTCCTGTACATGGGCATGTCGGCCACGGAGGCGGGGACTAACTTTAGTAATACGGCCCTGTTTGGCTTTCTGGATACTTTTTGCTTTGTCCCCGAGACGGTGTTGATGGTAGAGTACAAAGGCCTGACCCCGATTCACGATATACGAATAGGGGATGTGCTCCTGTCTGAGTCAGGATCTAGGTCCAGAGTCACCTCCAAGTTCCACTTTGCGGCGCAGGGGCAGCCCATGGTTCGCCTAGGGGACGTGACGGTCAGCACGAACCACTATTTGTTCTGCGAGCAGAAGGGGGAGTGGGTCCAGGCGGTCGACCATCCCGAGGCTGTCCCCCTCGGCCCCTACGAGCGCCAGAGCCTTCTGTGCCTCAATACAGACAATCATGAAATTCCCATCGGTCCCTATCGATTCCGGGACTATGATGAGACGGATGCGGCCCATGAGCCGACGATGCGACTCATCGAGGGCCGCATCAATTCAATGCATTCAATGCATTCAATGCATCCCTATCCGTTCTCTGAGAATAGTCCTTCTCTTCACCCAGACGCCCTGGTTCGACGGACAGGGGCCAGTCCAGTCCCTGTCCGTTCTATTCGGCTCGGCGATACCCTGTCGACGGGGTCCAAGGTGGTAGGACTAGTCCACAAAGAGGTGAAGGAAGTGTGTCGGGTTGGCTCGAACCTCATGGGGAGTGCCACCCTTGTATGGATTCCCGAGAGGGGGCAGTGGGTCCGGGCCGGCGACTTTGCCCCTATTCGGGAAGAGCCTGCCGTCTTTATAGCACTGATTGTTGTGCCAAATTCACAGATTGAAATGGCCGATGGGACAGTTGTACGGGACTATCTAGAATTGTGTTCTCCGGACGCAGAGGAGTTTTATAAGGGAGATGTTAGGGAATGGGGGATGCCGCAGCGAAGCCAGGTGGCGGTTCCTACGTGATATGGCCCGTCATTATGATTACAATCGGGTTTTTCGGATACATTGGATACCTCTTGGCCTCCATGGAGCGCCCCGCCATCATGGCGAACTGGAACAGCACACGTTGTAGCGTTCTCGTCATGTTTGCCGCCTCCTACTTCAAGCCCGACGAAGACCCTCGAACGCCCGGTGAATTTTCCACCGACAACTTTTCGTTCTGTATAAAGGGCCTTGTCCACGATGTCATGGAGGTGGTCATGGCCCCCTTTATGGACGTGTTTAGTGGCCAGGCTTCCTCCACAAACGTCATTACCGAAATGATGAATGGAATCCGTGAAATCATCACTGCCATGTACAATGCATTTCTGTCATTCATAGAGCCCTTTCTACTCAAATTCACGGCCATTACCTACCAGGTTGGCATCAAGATGCAATATTTAAGGGCCGCCTTTCGCCGTCTAAACGCCATGGCTATGAATACAATCTTTACGGGCCTGACATTCATCAAGGGCATTCAGAATGCCATCGACCTAGTCATTAAAGTCGTCATGATTATTTTGATTATCCTCGTCGTGCTCGTTATCCTTCTCTTTTTCATACTCTTTCCATTCATCCCCATTATCCTGGCCGTGATTGCCGTGATTGTGGCAGTCGGTACGGCGTCGGCTGCGGCCTCGGCCGGCGGAATGAGCGGTACCTTCTGCTTTGATCCATCGACCAAAGTCCAGCTAGAATCAGGAGGGACTGTCGCCATTAGCGACCTGACTCTGGGAACACGATTAAAATCAACTGACCAGGGGTCCGTGACAATCGTTACGGACATTATGAAGTTGGACGGTGCAACCAGTCCCCTCTATTCGTTGAATGGCATTCTGGTCTCGGGGTCCCACCTTGTCCGAGGACCTAAAGGAACATGGATCCCCGTGTCGGATGATCCGAGGGCTCTTTCATCGGGATATACGATACCGGTCCTCTACTGCCTCAATACGTCGACCCATACGATTCCCGTTCTTGACAAGGGGGGTGAGACGGTCTGGTTCCGGGACTGGGAGGAGATGGAGGAGGGCGACGAGGCAGCCCATAAGGAATGGGATGAGTTTGTGTCGACCCTTCTAGGGAATCCGATAGGGAAGTCGAAGGGGGCGTCGTTGATGGACCCGGGTCTCCAGGTGCTGTCTGTGAATCGGGGCCTGCTGCGAATCGACGAGGTCAAGATGGGTGATACCCTCTATTTGGACTATGAGGGGCATAGGGTCACACGGGTGATAGGGCTCGTACAGGGACTGGGGCCGGGCTCTTGTATTGCAAAGACTGTCAATGGATGGATGCGTACAAGCCTGACTGGGAAGGGCAGCCATCATCTTATCACGGATACGGGGCTTCTTCGCATTGTATCGTCCATGGGCGACGCCCTCATTGTGCGAGACATGACGGAGACGGGAATCGACCAGATTCACAAGACCTATGACTTTGTTCTCCGGTCATTGAACCGGCCTTCTAAAAATAAATCGGCATCTACTACAGAATGAAGACGGGTTTCCTTATCACGGGTTTAATCCTGTTATTGATTGCAAACCTGGTTATGGTTTACACGATGTCTATGCGGGGTTCTAGTGAGGGATTCATGGGGTATTTCCTGGAGAATGCTGCGCCCAACGGCAAGGCCTACAAGCCGATTGGCGCCTTTGACGACGTCCGCATCGTCCCTGACAATGGGGTCAGCAGCTGGCGCTATACGGACCCCAACGAGCCG
>Ga0114958_10003793_pt1 | contig 10694 bp, 7 predicted proteins | sample C_130208_EF_Meta_FD_89577 | JGI IMG/M metagenome (GOLD analysis project Ga0114958, IMG submission 89577) | Freshwater microbial communities from Lake Croche, Canada to study carbon cycling - C_130208_EF_MetaG | ecosystem: Environmental > Aquatic > Freshwater > Lake | place: Lake Croche, Canada... | reverse complement strand
TGGCTGCCAGCCCCTCGATGCTGCGACGTGCTGCAGCCGCGGTTGCCGCCGCCGCACTGACCTTGATGGTGCGGAAGAGCGGTGCGCCTCCCGCCGCCTTCCGCAAGCCGATCTCGCGGGCACGCCACGCCTCGACACTCCCCCCGCGGGCAATCTCCACGGCCGCAGTGATCGCGGGGTCTTGCGGGCGATAGCTTTGAATGACCGCAACGCCCGCCTCTGCGCCGCGTCCGAGTCGCCCCACCGCCTGAACGACTAGCGCCACCGCACGCTCCGCCGCCCGTTCGTCAGGAAGGAGGAGGCCCGTGTCTGCCGAAACGATGCCGACAAGCGCCAGCGATGGCAGATCGAGCGCCTTCGCTGCCAGGGCGGTGCCAACAAGGATCTGCGTTCGACCACTGCGGAATGCATCGAGAATGCGGTCACCAGAACCGATCGCTGATGCCGCGTCCGCATCGAGGCGATCAACGATCACGCCGGGAAGCGCCGCGCGCACCTCAGCCTCGAGACGTTCGGTGCCGCCGCCGAGCGCGCGAATGCGTGCCCCGCCACACGACGGGCAGCGAGTAAGTGGCTCCGCGGCGATGCCGCAGCCGTGACAGCGCAACAGCGATCCGGCGCTATGGAGTACCAGGGGTCGTTCGCACGAAGGGCACGATTGCGCAGCACCGCAGTCCCGGCAGAGCAGGGCCGAGGCTAAACCGCGACGATTGATGATCAGGAGCGCTTGCGCTCCCCCACTCCAATCGAGCCCCGAGAGGCGCTCGAGGAGTGAGCGGCTCATCATGCCGCGCCAGCCATCGGCGAGTTCTTGCCGCAGATCAATCACCTCTACGAGGGGGGCTGGAGTTCGTCGCGGCAACGTGAAGCGGCGCCAACCCTCGATCTCGGCGCGCGCAAGCGATTCGATTGCCGGGGTGGCGCTCAGCAGCAGCGTTGCGGCGCCAGCACGTCGTGCCAGCTCTCGCGCGGCATCGCGTGCATGCAGCCGCGGTGTGCGATCAGACTTGTATGCGCCCTCATGCTCTTCGTCAACCACGACGAGGCCAACCTCTTCGCGCAAGGCACCGAGCGCAACGCGCGTGCCTACGACCAGATGCGGCCCAGGCTCAAGCAGACGGTCGTGTGCATCGAGTCGTTCTCCAGCACTTAGTCCAGAGTGGATTGGCTCAGGCACGCCACCGACGGTGGCGAGCATATCGGCAGCAATCGCCACCTGTGCCGCCTCGGGCACGAGCCAGAGGACCGAACGGCCACTGGCGATCATCTGCACCGCCGCATCGGCGGCGGCACGGCTCTTGCCGGAGCCGGGTGGACCATCGACGAGCAGAGTCTTCCCCGCCGCACTGGGTGCACAGACAGCATCGACAATCTCGCGCTGCACGCTGTTCAGGGTGACAACGGAGCCCGCGACATCAACGCGCGCGCTTCGTCGTTCGGCATGGCGACGCTGGAGACGCCGAACCTCTAGCTGAACAGCGCCAGCATCTGCAAGCCGGCGTGCCGTTGGAAAGCCTCCAGGGAGCGAACTGGCCACGACCCAAGGATCTGCGGCGCGCGCCGCGGCGGTGAGCTGCGCCACTGCGGCAACCTGTCGGCTACCGAGTCGCATCGCTGCAAGGATCGCAGGAGCCGCATCGGTCATCAGCGCAGCAAAGGTTGTGTCAAGGCTCTGCGCACCGCGACGCACCAGTGACCAGCGACGCTCCGCCTCACCAAGTAGCTCGAGCTGGCGTAGGCTCTTGAGCGTTGCTGCGCGCGTCGTGCCGCGCGCTCCCGTCAGTCGCTCCACGGCGACCCACTCTTCGCCGAGTCCAATGCGTGCAGAGGCGTCACTCGCTTGACCCACCCGACGCGCCTCCAGCACGACGGCATCAAGCATTCCAGCAGGGAGGAGCGATCGCACCGTGGTGGCGATCGGGGCGGCCCAACGCGCTGCAATGAACTCTGCAAGCGACATGAGGAGCGGGGTGACGAGCGGCGCACTGCCGAGTCGCCCCTCGATCGGTTTCAGCGTGATTCCGGACGGTGGTAGATCAGTTGGATTCAGCGCAACCACGATGCCGACCGCACGCCGCCCCCCAAAGGGGACGATCACGCCATCGCCGATGCTGAAGGGGGTTACGTCGCCGGCAAGGTAGTCATACATTCGCTCCCCAGGAGCCCCCGGCACATCGACGGCGACGCGGAGGACGGTTGCCGACGTCAACGCGTGAGGCTCAGCGCCCCCCGTCACACCGAAATCCGGCGCTCCGGGTGCTTCGCACGCTCAGCGAGGACGATCTTCTCGACTTGAGCCGCGGCCTCCTCGGGATAGCCAGTCTCGTTCAACACCAAATAGTCATACTCCTGCGCGCGTTCCATCTCCGTAATCGCGTTCCGCGCGCGCGTTACCAGTTCGTCGGCCGTCTCCGTGCCCCGGCCCGCGAGCCGCTCAGCGAGGGCCTCTGGGGATGGTGGCGCAACGAAGATGAGGAGCGCCTCAGGGATGACCTTTCGCAGGCTCCGAGCACCCTGCACATCGATCTTGCAGAGCGCATCTTGCCCACGGGAGAGCGCACCGCGCACCTCGTCGCGTGGGGTTCCGTACGATCGTTCGTGAACCGTGGCCGCCTCAAGGAGTTCACCTGCGGCATTCAGGGCATCAAACGATTCGCGGCTCTGGAAGTGGTAGTGGACTCCGTCCATTTCGCCCGTGCGGGGTGGCCGTGTGGTGCAGGTGACGACGTAGTGGAAGGTCTGGCCCACTGGACGGCGGCGCAGCTCGTTGATGATCGTGTCTTTGCCCACGCCGCTCGGCCCAGAGATCACGATCACCTGGGCGCCTGGTGCCCCGACGCGTCGCTGTGGCTCCATCACCCCTCCCCCCTGCTGGAGTGCAACCGTAGCGCATCAAGGGGCGCCTGCAGATCGGCGGGGAGTTCAGCCTCGAGGCGCATCAAACGACCATCACGCGGGTGAGCAAAGACAATCTTCCAGGCGTGAAGGAAGAGGCGCGTTGTCCCCTCGGGGCCGCGTCGGCTGGTGCCGTTCCCGTACGTTGGGTCACCGGCGATTGGATGCCCGATCTCCGTAAGGTGCACGCGAATCTGGTGGGTGCGGCCGGTGATGAGGTCCACCTCAAGGAGGGTCCACCCTGGGAATCGCTCCCGCACTCGGTACCCGGTCGTCGCCTCGCGACCACCCGCGACCACCGCCATGCGCTTTCGCTCATTCGGATCTCGTCCGATCGGCGCCTCGATGCGTCCGAGTTCGGCGGCTACCGAACCTTGCACTAATGCGAGGTAGGTCTTCTTGATGCGTCGCGCCTTCAGCTGCGCCATCAGACTTAACTGCGCCACGTCACCCTTGGCAACGATCAGCAGGCCGCTGGTGTCTTTATCGAGGCGATGCACGAGCCCGGGACGCGCCACTCCGGCGATGCCTGGCAACTCCTCCACATGGTGCAGGAGCGCATTCACGAGGGTGCCGGTTGCATGTCCAGGTGCCGGATGGACGACAAGGCCGGCGGGCTTATTGACCACCACGATGTCCTCGTCTTCGTACACCACCGTGAGGGGGATATCTTCGGCGAGCAGCGTCGCCTCGCTCACCGGCGGGATCACGAGGTGAAGCGTCTGCCCTGCGACGAGCGTTGCGCTCGCGCGCACGATGAGGCCGCCCATCGTGAGATGCCCCTCAGAGATGAGTCGCTGCACGAACGAGCGCGAGAGACCGCTTCGATCAGCCACAAAGCGGTCCGCACGCTGCCGCGCCGCCTCAGGTGGGATCGGCAGATCAAGTTCACGTGCCTCGCTCATGCTCGAACCGTACTACGAGAACGCCACACCGTATCTATGAACAAAATCACGATCCCGAGACTAATCCCAGCATCCGCGATGTTGAAGGTCCAGAACCGAAGGCTACCCACCCCAATATCGACGAAATCAAGTACGTACCCGAAAGCCATGCGGTCGATAAAATTCCCTATGGCGCCACCAATAAGCAGACCGACCCCAATGGTCAGGGGCGACACGTGCCGAACTCCCTCACGCTCGTGATAGAAGACCAGCGCCAGGATCACGCCGAGGCTGAGCACGGCGAGGATGGGCGCGCTCCCTTGCACGATACCGAATAGGCCACCACGATTCTCGCCACGGATAATCTGGAGAAATGAACCGATCAGTTGGTGGGGGGTACCAAGGTCAATCCCATCAACCAGCATCTTGCATCCCCGGTCCACTGCAATGAGCGAGAGGGCGATCAAGAGCAGCGTCGCTCGCCTCATCAGGCGAACCGACTGAATGAGAACGAAGTGACGCCAAAGGAGAGCTCAATCTGGTCGGCGCTCTCGCCAACGCTCCCATCGAATGTGACCGTGCGCGCACCAACACTCTGTGCAAGTTGTTCGCTGTATGCGGCAATGGAGCGAGCTGATTCGGGAAGGTAGACCGCGATGGGATCGCCTATCTGTAGCCCAGCTCGCTTACGCAGATCCTGCACCGCACGGGAGAGCTCGCGGACATCACCCTCCGCGACCAGTTCAGGCGTGAGGGCGGTCTCAAGTTCGACGACGAGGCCGTCCCCCTCCGCAACGAAGCCTCCTTGGCGTGGGATTGCCTGGATCTCGATCTCGTCTGGCGCAAAATCGAGTCCTTGAATGCGAACAGCCCCACGATCAAGGAATTCAACATCGCCCGTTCGCGCAGCAGCAAGAACGGCCTGCAGCTTGTCACCAAGGCGCTTGCCAACCTTCGGGAGTAGCACCTTGACCTTGCGCTCAAAGAGTCCTGATGCATCAGTGACTGGCTCAACGCGCTTCACATTCAGTTCGTCGGCCAGGATTGCAAGGAGCTCAGCGTGGGGGGTTTTGCCACCGAAGACGACCCGCGCGAGCGCAAGCGGCTGGCGGGTTCGGATTGAGGCGGCGCTGCGCACGGAGCGCCCTAGTTCAGCAGCACGGATCACCCGGCTCATCGCATCCTCAAGCGCCGGATCACGCCAATGCTGCACACGTTCCCGTGGCCACGGCTGAAGGTGGATGCTGCTCGTTGCCCCGTCGGCGACAAGATTTGTGTAGATGGCGTCGGTGAGCATTGGTGCAATCGACGAGGCTGCCTGTAGCAGGGTCACAAGAGCCTCATGAAGGCTCGCAAAGGCATCGTTTCGATCCGCCTCTGGGGCGGCGAGGTCGAAGCGATCTCGAGAGCGGCGCAGGTACCAGGTGGAGAGCTCATCGATGGCGACCTCCAACCGTGCAACGGCCGATTCGGCGTCATAGCCGAGGAGTGCCCCCTCGACACTCGCCACGAGGTCGGCGGTACGGCTCAGGATCCAGCGGTCCATGGCACCCCGTTCGGCCACGGGGCGTGCTGCGTTGCCGGGGCGCCAGCCGGCGCTATTCGCATAGCCGATGTGGAAGGCGTACACGTTCCACAGAACCAGGAGCTTGCGGCGGGCCTCATCAGCCCCGTTCCAACCGAAGTGCACGTTCTCTTCGGGGCGGGAACCAGCAAAGAGCCAGCGCATGACGTCGGCACCCATGCGATCGGCCGCCTCATCAAATTCAATGGAGTTCCCCCAACTCTTGTGCATCTGCCGACCGTCTTCGGCAAAGACAAGTCCGTAACCGAACACGGTCTTCGTTGGCTCGCTTCCGACCATCACCGTCGACATGGCGAGCAGCGAATAGAACCAGTTGCGGAACTGGCCGGGGAAGCTCTCCGTAATCAGTGCTGCGGGGAACCAACGCTTCCAGTACTCGGGATCACTGCGATATCGCATCGTCGAAAGCGAGACGATCCCCGCGTCGAGCCATGGATTCCCCACATCGGGAACACGGCGCACCTCGCCCCCGCACTTCGCACAGGCGATACGTACCTCATCGATGTATGGGCGGTGCGGGCTATGCCCGGCAAGCGCATCAAGTCCGGCAGTGGCACGCCTCTCAAGCTCTGCGCGCGAGCCAAGCACCTCTACCGTGCCGCACACGTCGCACTCGTAGATCGGCAGTGCCAAGCCCCAATAGCGCTTCTTGGAAATCATCCAGTCGCTCATGTTGCGAAGCCAGTCCAGCTCCCGATCGTGTCCGAATGCGGGGAGCCAGGAAATATTGTCAACCACATCCATGATCTGATATCGAAGGCTTGCCGCCTTCTCCGCTGCGCTCAGCTGCTCTCGGGGCTTCTCGTAGGTTGTGCCCATGCTGATGAACCACTCATCGACCAGTCGGAAGGCAAGCGGCGTTGCGCAGCGCCAGCAGTGCGGATATCGATGGGTGATCTTCTCGCGACGCAGGAGGCTACCGCTCTGCTCAAGCGCCGCAAAGACGAGATCGGTAACGGCGAGCCAATCTTTACCGCTGAGATCATTGAAACCCTCGAGGTAGATACCGCTCTCATCAATGGGCGAGATCATCGGCAGCCCTTCAGTAACGCAGAGGGCGTGATCTTCACTTCCGCAGGCGGGGGCGATGTGCACGATGCTCGTCCCCTCCTCCGCGCCAACATCACCCCAGGCAATGACGCGGTGCGCGGCACCGTCTACTCCGAGTGCCTCCGTTACGGCTGGGGCGGCGTCGAACGTGGCGCGGTAGCGCCATCCCACCAGCTCGCTCCCCTGCTTGGTCTCAAGCACCTTGGCACGAGGTGCGCCACCGCCAAGTGCCGCGACGCGGCGTGTGGCACCGATCCAGAGCTTGCGCCCATCAAATTCCACCAGTTCATACGAGAGCGACGGGTTCACCGCAGCGGCGACGTTTGCTGGAATCGTCCACGGCGTCGTCGTCCATGCCAGGAGCTCTTCACCCGGTCGATCAACGAGTGGGAAGGAGAAGTAGGCGGAGGGGTCGTCTCGGTCGGCATACCCTTCCGTCATCTCGTGCTGGCTAATACCTGTGCCACACCGAGTGCACCACGGCATGCTGTCGCTTCCCTTATAGAGCCAGCCGCGACGGTTGCATTCGGCGAGGAAGCTCCAGATCAGGTCGTTATTCTCGTCAGAGAAGGTGAAGTACGAGCCACCGATCTCGGGTGCGCCGAGCTGCCCGATCAGGCGCTCTGGCGTTCCATGCACCTCTCCGGAGGCACCAGCAATCGCCATCTCGCTCCCTGGCGTAGCGCTGAGTGCGTCACGGAGGCGCAAGAGGTCTGCCGGGTCGTTCCAATCCATCCACATGCCAAGGCGAATTGACTGTTCGGTCTGTCGCGCTGCGTACGTCAGCACCCGTTGCTTGCAGAGTTGGATGAATTCGGCGAGGCCACGCTCCTCGATCTGGCGCTTCGAGGTCAGACCGAGCTCCTTCTCAACATTGACCTCGACCCAGAGGCCCTGACAATCGAACCCTTGCTGCCAGCGGAGTTCATGCCCAAGTGACGCACGGAAACGCTGGAAGAGATCCTTGTACGTCCGGCCCCAGGCATGGTGGACGCCCATGGGATTGTTCGCGGTGATCGGTCCATCAAGGAACGACCAGGGCTCGCCACCAGCCGTCTGCGCGCGTAGGCGATCGAACGTTCCCTCGGCACGCCAGCGCGCCAGCATCTGGTGCTCCAGGCCGATCAGGTCAGGCTTCGAATCAACAGGGTTAAACATTGAGAGGAGCGTGCCACGCCACCCCCGACATGGCAAACGGGGGCACCCCCCTTCGCCATGAGGCGGTATGGTTCCCGTTATGAGCCAACCATCCGAGACCCCGCGACGCTCAGCTTTCGCCGCGGCTGTCTTTTCGCTCGTCGTACCGGGGTTTGGGCACCTCTATGAGCGGCGCTGGAGAGCGGCGCTGCTCTTCCTTGCGCCGCCTACCCTCCTCCTCGCCCTCGTCGGCGGCATCGTCGCCGCCGACGGTTTGCCGGGTCTCGTCGGCCTCCTCATCACCCCCTTCGGACTGAGTGCGGCTGGAATTCTCAATATTCTGCTTGCCGCCTGGCGCGGAGCCGCCGCCGCCGATGCCTGGCGCGGGGCCATTCGGCGAGAGAGCGGGTTTCGCTCCATGGGCACCTCACTCACCGGACTTGTCGTCGCGCTAATCGCCGCCCTCTCGCTCCACCTGATCATGGGCAGCTACGTCGCCACCGCATCTGAGCTCGTCGGCGGCATCTTCTCTTCGGGAACGGAAACCCCAGGTGCCACCCCGGCGCCGCGATGGGACGGGAAGGAGCGACTCAACGTGCTGCTCGTCGGCATCGACCAACGAGGCAGTAGCACCTCATTCAACACCGACACACTGATCGTTGCCAGCGTTGATCCGGTCAATGGAACGGTGACAATGTTCAGCATCCCACGCGACACGGTTGATTTCCCCGTTCCGATGGCGGCGCAACGCCTCTACGGTGCAACCTATGGAAACAAGATCAATTCGTACTACGCCTCAGCAAGTCGGCATCCAGAGGTATTCCCCGAAGGCCCCATGCCTGCGCTGCGTGAGATGCTCGGCAACTTCTACGGCATGAAGATCGATTACTCGCTGATGGTGAATTTCTCCGGTTTCCAGGAGATCGTCGATGCCCTTGATGGCGTACGTGTGACTGCGCGCAATCCAGTCACCGACGATTCGTATCCACTTGGCGGTGGGCAGCACGTACGAATTCACCTCCTCGCAGGAGTCCACGCCATGGATGGTGCCGAGGCGCTGATCTTTGCCCGATCACGACACGGCAGTTCTGACTTTGATCGTGCCGCCCGACAGCAGCAGGTGATCTCCGCAATCCGTGCCCAGAGTGACATGGCTGCGATCAGCAGAAACCTCCCATCGCTCGCCACGGCACTAAAAGACTCACTGAAGAGTGACTTTCCGCAGCAGGATCTCCCACTACTCTTGGACCTCATTGGGCAAATTGATGCAGGAAGCATCCGAAGCATTGTTTTCACACCACCGACCTATCAAGTTGTTGGATCGGACGCCCGCGGGTACATCATCACCCCAGACGTTGCGAAGATCCGCGCGGCTGTGCTCAAGGCATTCACCGCGCAACCAACGAAGGAGGAGCGCGAAGCCGATGCACTCGCCAGGGAGGCCGCCCGCATCTGGGTACTGAATGGGACGGGGCGAAAGGGCGAGGCTGGAGTCCTAGCCGCAGCCCTAACTCGCGCGGGCCTCGATGCCTCAGTGCCAACTGGCATCACGCCGGGCGAGATCGGTCTGCTCACCACTCGCTTCATCGTCTACAACGGTGCCGAGCAGCGAATGCCGGTCTCCCTTGCCCTGTTGGAGCGGCTCCTTGGACTAACGGCGACCCGCATCGACGATCCGACCGTCACGGTCGATGTGGAGATCATTACTGGCGCCGACGTTCCGACCGTCGCCCCATAGGGGGCGCCCCCGGGTTTAGTAGATCGGGGTGAGCCAGTGCTTGTAGGCGGGCACCTTGCCTCGCACGGCGTCAAAGTAGCGGCTCTGGATTCGCTTCGTTAGCTCGCCAATCTTCCCGGTCCCGACAGATCGATGATCGACCTCAATCACTGGGGAAACCTGCGCGCCCGTTCCTACGAGGAAGATCTCGTCGGCAATGTAGAGCTCGCTGCGGTCGATCTGTCGCTCGGCCACTGGAATGCCAAGTTCGGCGGCAATCTCAATGATGCCCGCGCGCGTGATCCCCTCGAGGATGTCGTCGTTGACGCCAGGGGTGATCAGCTTGCCGCCGCGCACCATGAAGAGGTTCTCGGCAGAGCCTTCAGAGACCTTCCCCGCCTCGGTCAGCACGATCGCCTCATCGAAGCCGTTCAGTCCCGCCTCACTCTTGGAGAAGGCGCTGTTCACATAGTTGCCGGCGACCTTGGCTCGCGCTGGAATGGCGAGATCCGAGGTCCGGCGCGTGGCGACGGTCGCACAGCGAATGCCCGTCGCCGTATCGATGTAGTCGCCAAACGGCACGGAGACAACATAGAGGTCGTTCTCCAGCCCATGGAGCCGTACGCCGATCGCCTTGGTGCTCTTGTAGACGCTTGACGGAATGTAGACGTACTCTTTAAAGGCGTTGCGCTTCAGGAGCTCGACGACGATACCCTTAACCTCCTGCACATCTGGCAGCGGGTCCATGAGCAAGATCTTGCAGGAGGAGCGCATACGCTCGAGGTGTTCGGTCACCTTCAGCGCATAGAGTTGCTGTTCGTCCGCGTTCCAGTAGGCGCGAATTCCCTCAAAGCACGCTGTGCCATAGAGGAACGCATGCGTCATGACGCTTACCTTGGCATCAACCAGCGGCCGGAAGTCCCCCTCCAAATAGGCGGTGATCCCGTCAAACTCGTGGCCGGTGCTCTTCGCCATGGTCAGCCCCCTACCAGACCTAGCCCTGGTGCTGCGGTGCGTACGGCAAGAGCGCCATCTGCCGAGCGCGCTTGAGCGCTGCGGTCACTTCACGCTGATGCTGTGCGCACGTGCCCGTCTTGCGACGTGGCTCGATCTTGGCGCGGTCTGAGAGATAGCGGCGGAGACGATTGATCTCTTTGTAGTCAATGTATCCCTGCTTATCGCTGCAGAACGAGCAGACGCGACGACGTCGCCCTGCGCCGAACTTGTCATCACGCTTCTTGAATCGCTTTGGTGCCTCAGGCATGGTGTGCTCCTCTCAATTCGATGTGGTTGGGTTTAGAACGGAAGGTCGTCGAGATCGCTCGGCGCCGACTGGTTGCTCTCTTCGGGAGCACCCTGGCTCGGTGCGGCCGATCGCGGCGCGCGTGGCGCGTTCGGATCAGCGTCAGGATTGCGATCCACGATG
>Ga0114958_10003792_pt1 | contig 10694 bp, 10 predicted proteins | sample C_130208_EF_Meta_FD_89577 | JGI IMG/M metagenome (GOLD analysis project Ga0114958, IMG submission 89577) | Freshwater microbial communities from Lake Croche, Canada to study carbon cycling - C_130208_EF_MetaG | ecosystem: Environmental > Aquatic > Freshwater > Lake | place: Lake Croche, Canada... | reverse complement strand
GTTCCGCACCCGACCCCAGGCATCGGAAGATGCCGGTGCCGGCGCGCTCGCAAACCGGCACCTCACTTTCTGAGTCTGCCATGACCATCCAAAAAGCACAAACAGTCAGCGCTTTTGTTGGCCGCACCCAGACACGGCCGGGGCCCTTCGGTTTGAGGCGGGATATGACGTGATGGCTGGCGAATTGCGATTTCGGAGGACAAAAGCCCACGTTCAGGTTTGACCGAATTGGGGGGACGATTCCGAAACATCCGTCCGCGGGCTCCGATTCCACCCCCGTCGTGCGCGTGGCGAGCACGCCTGAGGAACGCGCTTGGTTCGATGCCCAACTCGAGAAATACCACGATCTGGGCGCGTCGCCCTCGGCGGGCGACTTCCTGCGGCAGATCGTCGAGATCGACTCACGGCCCGTCGCCCTGGCGGCGTGGGGACCCGCCTGCGACGCGCTCAAGGATCGCGACCGGTGGATGATTTTGCCTTGGGGCGCGTCTTTCCAGGTGTTGATGGGTTTATCCTCATTACAAACCGAACTAGTAAGTAACGCTTAGTCGTCTCCAGCGCCTCCCTAGGAATGGCCGGGTTCAGCCGCAGGATGGCCTCGCGCAAGCACCCCGCCGGCAGCACCTCGCCGTCTTCGTCCTGCTCCCCCTGGAAAAAGGCCGGGATGAGGGCGCGAGCGCGGCAAGTCTGCTCCGGGCTGGCCAGTTTGATCTTTCCGGCATCCACCGCGTCTCGGATGGCCCGTGAGACCGACTGCGTCTTCTTTTGCGAAAGCCGGAACCGCTCTCGCAGGCTTTGGTTCGTCATCTTCTCGTTCATCACATACCGTAGGCAGCAGTGCCGGTAAGTGGCGCGGATGCGGTCGGTCCCATGCGGCAAGCAACGCGAGCCACACAACACAGTGTCAAGTTTGCCTGCCGGGTTCGGCGGTCTCGGGATTGCCAGTCTGCAGAACGCCGGTGCGTCGCTCCGGCTCAAGCTGTTCCATGGCGGTTTAGAGGTTTATTCTTGCCGCGCCCTTGGTGCTTGGCCTAATACTTGATTGTTAGTGGATGGAAGGGCGCTTGGCGCAGTGGTAGCGCATCTCGCTTACACCGAGTAGGTCGGGGGTTCGAATCCCTCAGCGCCCACCATTTCCCCCACTAATAACTAACCACAACCACTGGGCACCAAAGGAAACTTGAACTCGGCAGACCGTGATCTATCCTGAGGGCCACATGGACTCAGGCCCCAAGAAACGAGGCCGGCATCCAAAGGAAACCAACTGAAACGATGATCCGTCGCACATGGTCGACAGTGGATGAAGTTCGCCAGGCCGCCACCGAGGGCGATGCCGAGGCGCAGCGCTATTTGGCTGTTTGCTACTTCAACGGGCAGGGCCTCCCGCACGACGAGCAGCAGGCGGCCCAGTGGTTCCGCAAGGCGGCTGATCAGAACGATTCCATCGCCCAATGTTATTTGGGCTTCTGCTACCAAAACGGACTGGGTGTGCCACAAGAGTCCGGCGTGGCGGCTCGGTGGTATCGTGAGGCCGCCGAACAAGGGGATCCGGCGGCGCAGTTCAATCTGGGGGTTCTCTACGAAAAAGGGGACGGCGTGGAGGAAAACCAAGCCGAAGCGCTCAAATGGTATCGGTCGGCCGCTGAAAAAAAGGAGCCTCAAGCCCAGTTCAATCTGGGCACGTTTTACGAGCATGGCCGGGTCGTCGCGCAAGACTTTGAGGAGGCGGTGAAATGGTATAGACTTGCCGCCGATCAAGAAATAGCCCCAGCCCAATGCAATCTGGGCCTGTGCTATCAAAGCGGCCGGGGTGTTCCTCAAGACACGCGGGAGGCCGTGAAATGGTTTCTGCGCGCCGCGCGTCAGGGCGACAAAACCGCCCAACACAATTTGGGCATCCACTACGCCATTATGGAAGCGGCCAGCGATCTGACCGGGGATGCGGCGGCTGAGACGGCACCCCAAACCGAGGATTGAGCGGGGTGACACGGTTATCCCCTTTCGAGGAATGCCTCATTCCAATAGCGGCCCCCCAAGGAGCGCTCTGAAAACACGGTGTGCCGGATGCTTTGAGCCTTTGCCTGGGGCCTTCTTTCCGTTAAAACCTTCCCGCAATGTTTGAACTGCTCAAAACGGATCCCCATACCAAAGCGCGTCTGGGTAGGCTGACCACCCCGCACGGCGTCATCGAAACGCCCGTGTTCATGCCCGTCGGAACCCAGGCCAGCGTCAAGGCGCTGGACCCGCGCGAACTGCTGGAGATGGGCACCCAGATCATTCTGGGCAACACCTACCACCTGAACATCCGCCCCGGTCTGGAAATCATCCGCGCCGCAGGCGGCCTGCACCGCTTCATGAATTGGGACAAACCCATCCTCACCGACAGCGGAGGGTTCCAAGTGTTCAGTCTGGCCAAAATCCGGAAGATCAAAGCACACGGCGTGGAGTTCCGTTCACACTTGGACGGGTCACCGCTCTTTCTCGGCCCCAAAGAGGCGATGGAAATCCAGCGCACCCTCGGCTCGGACATTGCCATGGTCTTTGACGAATGCCCGCCACACGATGCTCCCGCGAAGGAACAGCGCATGGCCGTCGAACGCACCATCCGCTGGGCTCGGGAATGTCGAACCCAACCGCGCGGCGAGGGCCAGCTCGTCTTCGGCATCGTCCAAGGCGGGAGCGACCCGGCCCTGCGCGAGGAATGCGCCCGGGCCTTGGTGTCGATGGACTTTGACGGTTACGCCATCGGCGGGGTGAGCGTGGGCGAACCGGAGCCGGAGATGATGAAGGCGGTGGAACTGGCCGAGGCATGGCTTCCCGCAAACAAGGCACGCTACGCCATGGGCCTGGGGACCCCGGCACAACTGGTGGAACTGATCGCCCGCGGCGTGGACATGTTCGACTGCGTCCTGCCGACGCGGATTGCGCGCAACGGCACGGCGATGACGCGGCGCGGTTCCTACAGCCTGAAAGGTGGCGCCTGCAAAATGGATTTCTCGCCGATTGAGGAGGGGTGCTCGTGCTTTGCCTGCCGGCATTTCACGCGGGCCTATCTGCGGCACCTGCTCAACGTCAATGAAATCCTGGGCCTGCGCATGCTCAGCGTGCACAATTCCCATCTGGTTTTAAGAGTGATGGCGGATGCGCGGGCCGCCATCGCGGAAGGATGTTTTGCCGAATACCACCGGGATTTCATCGCCAATTACCGCCCCAGCCAGCGGATCCTTGCCGCCCGGGCCGAAGCGGCAACCCAACAATGAAAGCGGCGCAGGCGGAGCGGACGGATTGAAGAAACACAGGGCCGATAACCAACTCGCTCGGCCTGTTCTGCTGGAACGGCGGCGGCAATCAGAATGCCTTGGGGTGCATAGAGCGAGGATGGGGGCGGACGCCGATTTATGAAAGAAGACTCCTCCTAAAACCGCGCGGCCAAATGGCATGCGACCTGATGATCAGAAGCAGAGCCTTGCGGCAAAGGAATGTCCGACTGACATTGCACCTCAGCAACCGGACAGCGGGGATGAAAGGGACAACCCGCCGGCGGATGAATCGGCGATGGAACGTCGCCGGACAGAAGAATACGCCGACGGCGCATGTCCGGGTCCACCTGCGGAACGGCGGAGATCAAAGCCTGAGTGTAGGGATGGCGCGGCTGGCTCAACAATGTTTTGGCCTCTGCGGTTTCCACGATTCTTCCCAGATACATCACCATGACGCGCCGGCTGATGTGCTCCACCACGGCGAGGTCATGCGCAATGAAGAGATAGGCCAAACCGCGGGCCTGTTGCAGGTCCTGCAGCAGATTGATGATCTGGGCCTGCACCGAGACATCCAAGGCGCTGACCGGCTCGTCGCAGATGATCAGATCAGGTTCCACCGCCAGAGCCCGGGCGATTCCCAGGCGCTGGCGCTGGCCGCCGGAGAATTCATGCGGATAACGCTGGGAATAAGCGGGATCCAATCCGACCGCTGAGAGCAGCTCGGCAATGCGTTTGCGCCGCGCCGACGGGCTGTCGCTTAACGGATGCAGGTCCAGCCCTTCGCCCACAATGCCCTCCACCGTCAGGCGCGGGTTGAGCGAGCCATAGGGATCCTGAAAAACCATCTGCAAGCGGTGCCGCTGCGACCTCAGCTTGGCCCCGCGCAACCGGGTGAGCTCTTCACCCTCCAGCAGAATCCTGCCCGCTGTCGGCTCAATCAACCGGACAATGGCGCGACCCAGAGTGGTCTTGCCGCAACCGCTCTCCCCCACCAAGCCGAGAGTTTCGCCCGGGGCAATCTGGAAGCTCACGCCATCCACGGCCTTCACCCATTCCTGGGCGCCACTCCAGAGCCCCCGCCGCACGGGGAAATGCACCTTTAAATTCTCGACCTCAAGCAGCGGCACGCAAAGATTCGGTCTGGGTTAGAAACGGGGAATCAAAGCGGCTCGGCGATCAGATCGTAATCGGTGTGCCCGACGATTTTGACCCGTGCAAACTCGCCGACGGGCAGTTTGCCGCGCACATAAATCCGGCCGTCGATGTCCGGGGCGTCGGCCTCGCCGCGAGCAACCAGGAAATTGCGGCCCTTGAGTTTCGGGCTGGGCTGCTCTCCCTCGCGCATGAGTCCATGCTCCCAGGAGCTGATGTTTGCGGCCTGAATCTGCTTGGAGGTGGCCACCCCCTCCACGAGCACTTTGAGTTCACGTCCGACAAAGGCCTCGGAAATCTGAACGGCGATTTCGTGCTGGGCGGCCATCGCGCGTTGACGCCGCTTCTGTTTCACCGCGTCGGAGATCTGTCCAGCCATCTGTCCGGCCCGGGTGCCATCCTCCTTGGAATAGGCAAACACACCAAGCCGCTCGAAGCGTGTTTCGCGAATGAAATCCAGCAGCGTCTGAAAGCTCGCCTCAGTCTCACCCGGAAACCCGACAATAAAAGTGGTCCGCAGGCTGATGCCAGGAATCCCCGCCCGGATTTTCCGCACCAGATCCACGATGTATTGCTGGGAGGTTTCGCGCCGCATCCGTTCCAGCATGTTTTCGTGGATGTGCTGCAAAGGGATGTCCACATAGCGGGCGACCTTTTTGCACGCGGCGATGGTGGAAATCAGTTCGTCGGTCCAGTGCGCCGGGTGGGTGTAGAGCAGCCGGATCCAGAAATCGCCCTTCAACCCGTTGAGTTCGCGCAACAAGGTGCAGATGGTGGTCGCATCGGCCGAAAGCGCCTTGGCCGCCGCGGAAAACTTGTCCGGCGAGGAAATCGCCCGGCTGTGATTAGGCCTCAGATCCAGCCCGTAATAGGTTGAGTCCTGAGAGATCAGATTGATCTCCTTCACCCCGTCGGCGATCAACGCCTTGGCCTCAGCCACAATGTCGGCCTGCGTCCGGCTGCGATGGGCGCCGCGCATCCGGGGGATGATGCAGAAACTGCAGGGATGATTGCAGCCCTCGGCGATTTTCAAATAGGCGAAATGCCTGGGGGTGAGCCGGAACCGCGGGGTCTCGTAGTCGGGGATGAACGTGGGGCGCGCGGTGACGTCGAGCAGCGGGGCGGCGGGGGCGGGGGCGAGCAGGGTTTTGGTGCGGCCGAACTTTTGCGTGCCGCGGAGGGATTCTTCGTTTTCGTGCGTCGGGAGTCCGCGGGTTTTCTCCAGTTCGTGGAGGCGTGAGACCACCTGGGATTTGTTTCCCTTGGTCTTGGGTTGGCTGGCCGTTTTTTGGGCCCGGCTGGCCAAAGCCCTATCCACAATCTCAGACACCTGCGCCACCTGATCGATTCCCATGAAGGCGTCCACCTCGGGCAGGAGCTTGGGTAACTCGTCGCGGAACCGTTGGGGCAGGCAGCCCGACACGATGACAGCCTGACCGCGGTGCCCGGCCTCGCGCAGCGCCACCGATTCCAGAATGGTGTCCACGCTCTCCTCCTGGGCCGAATCGATGAACGAACAGGTGTTCACGATCACCGCATCGGCTTGGGCGGCATCGTTGGTGATTTCCACGCCGTGTTTCAGGAGGGAACCGAGCATAATCTCGGCGTCAACCAGGTTTTTGGCGCAACCCAGGGAGATCAATCCGACCCGCACGGGCTGTTTGGCAGAGCTTTCTTTCTTCATCAAGAGCCCTCAGCCTAAGGGATGGCGGAGGCGGAGGCAACCGTGGCGGGGGGAGTTTCGTCATTTCCCACATGCACAGGCTTGCCCGGAGCCTGAGGGCTCATTATTCTCTGACCCATAGTTCAAATAATTCGCCAACCATCATTCGCATGAGTGTTTTAATAGTCGGTTCCACCGCGCTGGATTCCATCAAAACCCCGCATCGGGAAAACCCGCGCCTGCTGGGCGGCTCGGCCAGCCACGCGGCGGTCGCCGCCAGTTTCTTTAGCCCGGTCAAGCTCGTGGGCGTGGTGGGCGACGATTTCCCAAAGAAATACCTCTCCCTCTACCGCCGCCATAAAATCGACCTCGAAGGCCTCCAGCAGCTCGAAGGCAAAACCTTCCACTGGTCCGGCGAATATGAGGTGAACATGAACAACCGGCGCACTCTGCTCACCGAGCTGGGCGTGTTCGAAACCTTCACCCCGGCGCTGCCCAAAGCCTACCAAGCCTCGGAATTCGTTCTACTGGCCAACATCGCCCCCGCCCTCCAGCACCACGTCCTCAACCAAATGCGCCGCCCCAAATTTGTCGTGGCGGACACCATGGACCTCTGGCTGAACATCGCGCTCAACGACCTGCTCAAGCTGCTCAAACGCCTCGATGGCTTCGTGCTCAACGATAGCGAGGCCCATCAGCTCACCAAGGAGGACAACGTCTTCGCCGCGATCAAAAAAATCCACAAAATGGGACCCAAATACGTCATCGTGAAAAAAGGTTCCCACGGCTCCATCCTCTCCGGACCGCGCGGCTTCTTTGTCTGTCCTGCCTACCCGTTATCCAAAGTGGTGGATCCCACCGGGGCGGGGGATTCGTTTGTGGGCGGAATGATGGGCTGTCTGGCAACGGCCCGCGGCCCGATCGAAAACCATCTCCGGCGCGCCATGGTCTACGGCAGCGTGACAGCCTCATTCTGCTGCGAAGGGTTCGGACTGAACCGCACCACCAAGATCAAGCGCAGCCAGATCGATCAGCGGGTGAAAGAACTGGAGAAACTGACGGAGTTTTGAGCGCGCGAAACCCCTTCCCGAACTGCGGATCCAACCGCTTTGAGGCGGGGATTGATTTGGATGTCCTCATTGACCGGGATGCGGGCCAGCCAGCGCAACCATCCATTGCCAGCCGCCAGGCTCAGAGGGCATTGGCCCGGCAGATTTTGGAATACGCCTCGCCCAAGGGCTTCATTGTGCGGGGAAGGCGGGGGTCCTTGAAGTCCACGCTCAAAAGTCCGAATTTTTTCGAATACCCGAACTGCCATTCGAAATTGTCCAGCAGCGACCAATAGTAAAACCCCCGCACGTCCACCCCCTGCGCGATGGCCCGCTGCAAGGCGCCGAGATTGTTGAGCAGATCCCGCTCGCGGAAAGTTTCATCTTCCGAGGCCGCACCGTGCTCGGTGATGTAGATGGGCAGGCGGAATTTGCGCTGAAGGTAGGTTAGAATTTCACCTAATCCTTCGGGATAGCGCTCCACCATGTCGTCGCAGACGAAACCAAAATCCTTCAGGCGCTTCACTGGCGCACCGCTGGCGGGAATCATCGCGCTGAAATGATGAAAGCGAACCCTCCCGTAATAATTCAACCCGATAAAAGTCGACGCATGGCGACGCGATTCTCCCATGAACGCGTCCAACACAAACTTGTTGAAGGTGTAGTGGCAGGCTGCCGCGGTCAACCGGTCCCACGGGGAGAACCGCTTGTAGGCGTGGAAAAAAGTCCAGTTCTTGGCGATACCCACTTGAGCTCTCTCTCCGCCCACACTCTCAGTGCGGATGATCCGGCTGGCTTGTTGGTGTGCCCGGGCCATGTGACCGATCACCTTGCGGAACCGGTGCAACTTCCATTTGTTACAGGGAGGAAATCCGCCCAGAAGATAAGCCAGACAAGCGTAGGTGTCCGGTTCGTTGAACGTGTTCCACAACTCAATCCGCCCCTCCAGAGCTTTTACGAGCTTCCGGACATAATCCAGAAACGCCGCGATGGTTTTGGAATTAGTCCATCCCCCCACGGCGTTGACCCAGTGTGGATTGGAGAAGTGATGCAGCACCAACATCGGCTTTATTCCGGCGGCACGGAGCCGGTCGATCTGATCGATGTAGCGCTCCAGCTCATTCCGATTGAGCGGTGCGAAGGGAGCGTGCTGAAGCCTTGACCACTCGATACCAAAACGATAGGAGTTGACTCCCAGCCGACCCATCCAATCGATGTCTTCACTGTAGCGATGGTAACTGTCGCAGGCGATCCGGCAGGTGCCGCCGTCTGTGGCAACAAAGTCCGTCCACTCGTTCTGGATATGGCCTTCGATCTGGGTGGTTGCTGTGGCGGTTCCCCAAAGGAAGGATTCAGGAAATTTCCGTGGGTTCCCGGGTTGACTTGGGGTCGCTATGGTCTCCATGAAGTGGGTTCGCAGGACAGGCTCCGGAGTGGATGCAGTTTGGCTGCCAGGAGGGGAGGGTGCGCTCGGCTGCTCAGGCTGTTTTGGCGACCCCTTCCTGCAATGGCGGCGTGGCTTTTTTGGCTCCACCGCACTGTCGCACGGTGTCTTCCAGGGTCCTTATAAGAATCTTATCCGCCCGGTGCAGCCAATCCCTGAACCGTGTGTTTTCCAGCCGGTCCGGCAGCTCCCTGAGTCGATCAAGCTTGAAGCTGGTATCATGGATTCCCAATCCAATGGCGGTGGCGTCCAAGGCGTTTATTTTTTGTTCGACGTGGTTCTCAACCGGCATCAGAAAGAGCGGTTTTCCCAGATAAGCCGCCTCGGAGACGGACTCGAACCCGGCGGTGCAGGCGACATATTTGCAATCGGCCATCATACGGAGAAACTTTTCACCGTCCAGTCGATGAAAGGTCAGCGTTTCGTCGTATCGGAATTCCGCCGGCGCATCGGGCTTGTCGTAGAAGCAATGCAGCACGGTCTCCGGGTTGCTCCGATGCCATTGGATGATCTGCTCGGCATAGCCGTGGTTAAGCAGGTAGGCCAGGACGAATTTCCCGTCCGGATTGGAATGCAGTTCGAAAATCTGGCGTCGCAGGATCGGAGGGCAGACAGTGGTTTTTTTATCCGGAAGATCCTTGGCTTCGTAGAAGGAGAGCGCCAGCCGGGTCGAGGCACTTCCGACGAGTGCCACGAAGCATTTCATCACCCACTGCTGAAGCCGCATGTCGGGAACCCGGATGTAATCCGGGTGACCCGTCATGAACTGATGGGCTATTGCCACCACTGGCGGGCGGTTTCGGTGAAGAAAGGCGTAAAGGCCTGTGAGCGGCTCGAAAAAATTGATGATTACGTCGGGCCGGGTCTCCTCCACCACCGCCTTGAGGGTGCGCACTCCTCGCCAGTAGGCCGGGATGTTCCGCATCAATCCCGTCAGAGTCGCGGCAATATTGACTCCTTTGCTGTTTTTGAATGCGAAATCAACCGTGGGGATGCGGGTAACCGGCATCCTCATGGCCGATGCAAAGAAGGGTGGAACCTGACGATGCGGTCCCGCGGCGAAAACCACGCTCGTGATCTGGTGCCCCGCCTTCTCCACCATCTCCTTCACCGCCATCGCCTGAGTCAGGTGCCCCCGCCCTTCGCCGAGTATGCTGAGCATTATCTTCATGAAAGTGTAGCAGCCGAATGTTGCCGTCGAAATCCTCCACCAGAGCCGTGCAGCTTTCCACCCAGTCGCCGCAGTTGAGATATTCCACACCGGCGATGGTCTTGGTCTCGGCACGGTGAATGTGTCCGCAGATGACGCCCTGCACGTTGTGCTTGCGGGCCATCTGGACAATGGTTTCCTCGTATTCGGTCACGTATTTCACCGCCGACTTGGCCTTGAACTTGAGATAGGCCGCCAGAGACCAGTAGCCAAAGCCCAGGCTTCGCCGGACGCGGTTGAAGTGCAGGTTGAAATCCAGGATCCAATCGTAGAGCCGGGTGCCCAGCTTTTCCAGCACACGGTTGAATTTGGTGAGGCCGTCAAACTGGTGCCCATGCAAGACCAGATACCGCTTTCCGTTGGCCGCAGTATGGATGACCTCACGGGTAAGCCGGACACTGCCAAAATTCATGTTGAGGAACTGCTCCAGAAACTCGTCATGGTTTCCAGTCAGATAGATCACTTCCGTTTCCTTACGGCTTTTGCGAAGTAGTTTCTGAATCAAAACGTTGTAGCTGTCCTTCCAGTGCCACTTCGAGCGCAGCTGCCAGCCATCGATGAAATCCCCCACCAGATAGAGATAGCGGCATTCATGGTCGCGCAGAAATTCCAGCAACGGCTCCACCTGAGAGTGCTTTGTTCCCAAGTGCACATCTGAGATCCAGATCGTCCGATAGCGTGTGACAGCCGGTGCGGATGCTTTTGAATTGGTGGTCATGCAATCAACAATCGATGACAGCTAATCTTCAGCTCTTCGGCCGCCGACCCGCAACTCAAAACATCAGCGGGCCGCGAATTGTCACCCTTTCGTAACAAAGACCGGGTTTGTTCCAATACCCATCCGCAGGAAACGAAACCTGGCAGGCATCTCCTGAAAACAGGGGCCCGATGGTGTTTATATGCACGAAGCCGCCGG
>Ga0114958_10003791_pt1 | contig 10697 bp, 8 predicted proteins | sample C_130208_EF_Meta_FD_89577 | JGI IMG/M metagenome (GOLD analysis project Ga0114958, IMG submission 89577) | Freshwater microbial communities from Lake Croche, Canada to study carbon cycling - C_130208_EF_MetaG | ecosystem: Environmental > Aquatic > Freshwater > Lake | place: Lake Croche, Canada... | reverse complement strand
TTTTGCGACGTTCGCCCCTTTGCCATTGGCGAGTACGTGACAATTGGTGACGACATATTCCTTGTCAATAACGACTCCTGTGCCTGTGCCAACATTCCCATTCTCTAGCTCAACAGAGATTTGCACAATGGAATCATGCAGTTGTAAGAGTTCTCCTATGCTTGGTTGGGCAAACGCATAAGAAGCGTGAATGAAGCAGGTGATGAGCAGAATTCTTTTCATGGGATTTCCTCTAAGCGGATGCATTATTTTTCGTGAGCATGTCATTGATGAGTTCTAGCCTAATGAGCGGGCTATCTAGTTCTAACATTCTTTGTTTTTGAATCAGTGGAATATCTAAAATTTCACACCACCGATTAGCAAGCCACGCGCAATCATTAAGTGCGTAAGGGGAATGAAACGGCATGGCATTCGCATCAATCTTTTCTTCTTCTAAGCTGTGGATCAGTTGTTCAAAGTAAGTTTTGCTTGCGATTAAATCATCGGGTAAGGGGGTGTCCACCTCTATGGGGAGCATCTCTACTTTGCCCATCCATAAGAGATCTTTTTGTTGTACAGCAGACTGGATATGAAATTTCTGTTTACCTAAACATTTGAGGCTAAAAAGCCCTGGCTGGGGAATATTGGTCTCAATGATCTCGACTAAAACACCGACTGATGAGAAGGGAAGTGGGGCGGTTTGGTCATGATCATCACACACAGAAACAATGCCAAAGCCTTGTTGGTTCCTTAAGCAATTCCTCACCATATCGACATAGCGTTTCTCAAAGATCTTTAATGGCAAAAGCCCTTGAGGGAATAAGACGAGTTTAAGTGGGAATAGGGGCAAGTCCATGCGGCAGTGTATTTTATGAATAATGGATATTGTAGATTGGTCTGTTAACAGGCGCTTAGGTTCAATAATTTTTTGATGCTTAATTTTGGGCAAGGCATTTGACGCTAGACATTTGGAATTCAAGGCGGTAATATTCACTTTACTGTACGATCGTACAATAAGGAGAGTAAGATGAGTCCATTAGATTTATTGCGTAGCTATACCCGTAAGCGTCAGACCAACGTGGCTGAAATTTTTGTTCGTGTTTCCAATAAAAGCGCCGATATTCCCTTTTTCGGAAGTAAGGTTTCTGCAGGGTTTCCAAGTCCGGCAGCGGACCATGTGGAAGTGAGATTGAGCGCTGATCAGTATCTTGTGAAAAATCCGACCGCCACTTATTTTGTTCGGGTAAAGGGCGACTCCATGGTGAATGCTGGGATCTACAGCGGGGATGTCTTGGTCGTTGATCGCTCTGTTGAGCCGAGTATTGGCCAGATTATTCTGGCTGAAGTAGATGGGGAATTTACCGTGAAGTATTTAGGACAAAATCAACTAGTGCCAGCGAACGCGCATTACAGCGCTATTCCTTTTGACGAGGCAGATACGGTGGCATTAATTGGGGTGGTGACAGGGTCGATGCGTAAGTTTCCATGACCCGTACCATTGCGCTCATTGATGTGAATAACTTTTACGTGAGTTGTGAGCGTGCTTTTAATCCACGTCTTAAATATCAACCAGTTGTGGTCTTATCTAATAATGATGGGTGTGTGATCTCTAGAAGTAATGAAGCGAAAGCGTTGGGGATCAAGATGGGGGAGCCTTGGTTTAAATGCCAAGCAATGGCTAGGCAATATGGCGTAGAAGCGCTATCGAGCAATTATGCTTTGTATGCCGATATGAGTAATCGGGTCATGTCCATATTGGCTGACTTTAGTCCTCATCAAGAAGTCTATTCTATCGATGAGTGTTTTTTAGAGCTCACTGGGTTTGCGCAAAAAGACCTCATTGCTTATGGGCAATTGATGAGAGCGCGTATTTTAAAATGGACGGGCTTGCCTGTTTGTGTTGGCATGGGCACCACCAAAGTCCTTGCAAAATCTGCTAATAATATTGCAAAGAAAAATATTAAATTCAATGGATTATGTAATTTATCTAATATTAAACATGAAGAATTAGATCGTTTGCTTCACGCGATGGAGGTTGGTGAGGTATGGGGCGTTGGCAGAAAATTAGCCTTGAAATTAAAGGCCCATGGTATTGATACGGTACTCGACTTGAAACGCGCTGATCCGATCTATCTTAGACAATCTTTCGGGGTGGTCATGGAAAAGATCGTGCATGAATTAAACGGTATCTTGTGTATTGATTTGGAAGAAATTGCGCCACCTAGAAAACAAATTTTAAGTTCACGTAGTTTTGGATATGCAGTGTCTGATTATCAAAGTCTTGCCGCTTCTATTACGCTGTATATGAGCCGCGCTGCCGAAAAGCTACGTGGTCAGCGGTCTGTGGCGAGTGTAATACAAGTGTATATTCGCACCAGCCCCTTTAAGTTAGATCAAGCGCAATATAGCAACAGCATGACAATCCCTTTGCCTATCCCTACCGATGATACTAGGCAGTTAGTCAAAGCAGCCCTATGGGCGCTTAGGCGCATTTATAGACCCCATTACAGCTACGCTAAAGCAGGTGTTAGTTTGGGCGATCTCATTCCCAAGGCGAGCATGCAATTAGATTTTTTTGCCACTACAAAGAATAGCGATAGGTCCACAGCCTTGATGAACGCGATGGACAGAATTAACGCTAAGATGGGGCGGGAGTCGATTAAATTAGCGAGTGAGGGATTTAATCGTCCTTGGCAGATGAAGCAAGGGAATAAAAGTCCCAACTATACGACGAGTTGGGAACAGATATTATGTGTGCAAGGGTAAGCTCACTTATTTAAAAGTCTGTTTATTGAGGCAACTTTTCCTTCTTCATGCATTGCGCAATATATGCTCTTCTCTCATCGCCGCCTAATTGCAGTTGGTCAGCCTCATTTTTACATGCTTGCATTTTTTGATCGTGCTGTTTGTGAGGATTTTGCGCAGGTTCTGCGTAGACCAGTCCTAAACCGAAAATTGACACACTAATAACTAATAATAATTTATTGAACATGATAAACCTTTCATTGAGGGGAATAAAATACATTAAGGCACAATCCATTGAATATCCGCGTCAGAAGCGGTGTTGTTTTTGATTAAGTAGGCGCCCTTAGAGGCGAATCGTTGACCTATTCCCAGACTGAGTCTTGGGTAAATGCTTGTGCTTTCTCTTTTTAAAAGCAATTCACGATTAACAACATGATTGCTTGTAGTGATGTGATTGTTCGTATTGTTGTTAATTTGAGGAGGTCTTTTCGATTCTCCGCCCATCATTAAAGCTTGTACCTCTTCTTGAACCTGCATAGACTCATACATTGACAGGTAAGATTCTGCGCGTTCTACCAAGTAATGGCTATAAAAATTATTTAATAAGGATGAGACCATCCAGTCGAATGAATTCACGGCAAAATAAACCTCAGATTGCATTTTTTCATGCGTGATGGGGATGCTACGATAATTCATCCAGTCTCTAAAACGTTTAAGATTGGCAGATTTTAATTGAGGCTGTTCGATTTCAGAGACGATCCAGCTATTATTCGTCCAGCGAGCATCTAAAGTGGCGATCCCATTTTCTGCCAGCAAATCTGAATAATAAATCGTGGCATTGGGTGCATTAAAATGCTTTGTAAAAGCCCCCAGTGCTTCATGATGTAACCACAAGATCAAGGTGTCGTTAGCACTTAAATCGGTAAGTATTTGACTGATTTCTTTTGACTGCGCCGCATTCCATAAAAAATCTTCTGTCTTGACGTTGTCCTTGGCCATTTGATGACGGAGGGTTTCTTTTGCGCTCTTGGCGGCTATGGATCCATCGTCGATTTGAATCACTCTGCCGGTAGCGTGATTCAATAAATGCTGACCAATGACATTGGCGTCCAAGATGCTTCCCTGATTAAAGTAAAGACTATAGGCGCTTTTTTCAGCATTTGGAGGGGATGTTTCAATGCTTGGGAACCAGCATGCAACTTTTTCTTCTTCACAAAAATTTTGGATTGGTTGCCATGTATGGTCTGATAGGCCCGAGACTATTGCAAATGCCGGGTCATTCTTTTGCAGCGTAGATAGTTGGCTTTGCCAAGCGCTACTGGACCCATTTAAAGTCCAAATATCTAAACGCCACCTCCGTCGATTTTGCATTTTTCTTTCAATGGGGGAAATTTTTTGCCTAAGCCCTGAAACAACATTAACATTGTGGAGGTTAATTAGGGCTTGAATAGTTTCTGTAAATGCTTTCCTCTTGTCATCGCTAATATCAGGAGTGATGACTGATGCAATATGGATTTCTTTATGATCAACTCCAGGGGACTTGTTGCTAGATAAAGTGTGTAAGTAGGCAATTAAGTCATCAATCTCGCTATCACTTAACTGGTAGCGAGGCATGAGGGGGTTAAGGGTTTTGCCAGACAAATGTTCTCCTGAACGGACTGCTTTAGCAAAAGTGTTCTTATCGTAGGGAGCATGAGCAGCAGAAATGCTACGATTAAATCTTCTAAGATGCTCAACGATGATTGTTTCTTTATCTCCAAAAAGTGCAGGGCCGGAGATGGGCGATATGATTTCATTACCTTCAACGCTACCTAATCCACTTTCCCGGTGGCATTGTACGCATGCGGCTTCCTTTCCAATTAATTCAATGCCTTGCCGGATGCCAATAAGGGGCGTGTTGTTGGGTAATTGACCCTCGAGATAAAGTAATCGACCGTGATCAATTTGAACAACTGGGCTTACGTCACCCAAGGCTGGAAGCGCTAAAGTAATGAATCCAAAGCTTAGTAGAACAAGGAAAAAACGGTTTAACATCATGTAAAAATAAAATGAGTCATTGATACTGCTTTAACAGCAGCATCAATGACTTAAGCATTTAAAGAGTGATGGCAGTGTAAGCAGCGGACCATGGGGAGACTAAGCTTGGGATCAAGGAATTGACTGCCCTCACTCGGTAACTATAGGTTGTTTTGCTCGTTAACCCCGAATCTAGATATTTTGTACTGTTGACCCCAATATTGAGCTTGGTGAGTGTTGTCCAGTTAGAAGATGGACTAGCAATCCCATTGCAACGTTGAACTTCATAATGGGTGACTAAACCTGAGGTTGATACTTGCCATTGGAAATTGATGGCAGTTTTAGTATTCACCCCATTAGCTTGCAACTGAAGCAGCGTGGGTAAAACGGTTGAGGTCGTAATAGGTAGAGAGGTGCTTGTTGGCCCTTTAGTCAACCCATTAACAGGATTGACCTGAAATTGATACAAGGCGCCAGTGGGCACAGGTGTATTCAAATAGGTATTTAAGTTTGCCGCAAGGACGGAGTTTGATAGTGGGAGTTTACTAAATGCACTCCAGCTAATTACCCCGGTTATTTTGTTAATTGTGGCGGTAGACCTTGAAACTTCATAACCCGTCTCACCCCCTGAGGTATCTGTCCAATTCAAACTGATTGAGTTGTAAGGGTTAGGCGCAATTGCATTAAAAGTGGCATTTAAGGCGGCAGGTGCTTGCATCCCAACCTGCACTGAGTCTGATGCTGTTTCTCCAGTGCTACCCCCTTCAATAGCTTGATTGACCGCGATTACACGGTAGCTATATGCCTTTGTTGGATCAAAGGACGTATCTTGAAATGATGTTGCATTGGCAAGGGTATTCACAGACAGATTAATGAATTTTGTGCTTGTAGCTAGTGGTGAAAAAGTGCTTGAGCCAGCGTCAGCGCGCTCAACTCTAAATCCAATTTCATTAGACGAGTTCCCCTTTGTTTGCGCATTATTTGCTGGGGTGGGATCTACCCACGTCACTAAACCGTTGCTTACCATCACAGCAGAGGGTTTTCCTGGTTGTGTGATCGTTGGAAAGTAAACCATTGGCCGCATCAAATCATTCTCTTCGTGTCCTAAAATGTGACAGTGCCATGTGTATTCCCAACCATAGTCATAGTATTCATTAGCTTGAGTGGCGGGTAATGCAGCGCCATTCGTTAAATCGTACTGTAGAAAGGCCAAAGGTACGTTTGGTCCAATTAGATTGGTGTAGTCTAGAGAAGTGTTGGTTGTGGCACCCGCTGCTAATGTTGGCGCCATGAGTCGATAACTGTCAGGCAGGCCAAATGGTAGCTCAGGTGTTTTTGGTTTCATTGCAACTAGCACGTCTTGGCCGGGCCAGTTTTGGACAGTATCCTTCCAGCCCGCTTCATTGGGTTGAGGATGTGATACGAGCCCAGTTAGGTGATTTACCCGCGCTAAGACTTGAACATTGAATAAATGGAAATGAATAGGGTGATTATCCGCATCATCATTTTTAATCAGCCAGTATTGTGTCTCGCCTTGGTTGATGATTTCACTGGGTTTATCAATGTAACCCACTGGTGTAACGCCAGGCACGTTTGCTAACTCTAGTCCAAAATTGGCAGTTAATCGCCCCATGTTGGTTTCATATCCCCCTTCAATGGTTTTAATTTTCATTGTGGGATAGGTGATTTGAAGGTCAGCCACGGTGCTGGTTGTGATAGCGCCATCAGCGATAATTGTGTTATCGATATGCGTGTCTGCAACGTTTGTATAGGTATTAAGCAGTGTGGTTCTTAATGTCGGCAGGGTCGTTGTTTCATAGGCGCTTGCAGGGCTAGGTGCTGAAGCTGCCCCAGTGACTTTCGCGGCAACCTTGATTTGCATGATTGTTCTGGTATTTGGGCCAAAACCTACAGTTGTCGAAGGGGCGCCGCCCATGGTTGATTGATCTGCGTTCCCTGTGTAATAGTCATAACGAGTGTCACCATCAGGCACCGGTGCTGCTGAGTCATTATATAAAATCAAAGTTTTCCCAGCGTATTGAGAAAAATCAATGACTGTATCAGCACGTTCTGCGTTAGCGAGATAAAATCCACCATTTATTTCACTTAAATCACAATCAAAATTCATTGGTTTTGGGGTGTGGATGACAGGGCTTGGTAATAAACCTCCTTCATTGCCAAATTGTATGATGTTCGGACCGGCTGTTGAGGGGTCTGGAATGCCACCAGGCCTTCCGTTGGCATAACTAAAACTGGTTGGTGCGCAGTTAGTATTTGGGGATTCTTCGATCATTTTTACTTCGGTATTAATTCTGCCGTCTGTAAGCGCAGGAACATTGCTATCTGCCACCCATAGAGATAAATTAAAATAACGGTCATTCGCGGCATTTAAAAAGCGTACCCGATAGGCTTTAGGCTGAACGGTTAAGGTCGGATATGCAACCCCATTAATGACTGGGGTGTCCATGTACGATTCTGGGGTGGTAGAAGCATTACCATAAGAACCATCTGCTAATGGAAGCGCAGCGATAGTTGGGGCTAATGGATCTGTTGGCCCAAAGTCCCATCTTCCTGCTGGGTTATTAACGAGTGCTGTTCCTGACAAAACAATGTTTGGTTCATATACATGTGGGAACCATAAATCTCCAGGCAGTCCCCATGCTTTTGTGTCCCATTTCGCGTCTTGAATCGCAATATCATTTGGCACAAATGTTTTGTCTTGAATGATTAATGGGATCATATCTGCAGGAATCGTACTACCAAGCAAGTTTGATTCTGCAGGGTCATTTATTAAGTAAGGTGCAGCTTCGCCGCCATATGCATTCTGACGGGTTGTTCCAAATGTGTGGTCGTGAAACCACATTAATCTTGCACTTTGATTGTTAGGCCAGAAAAGGGTCATGCCGCCATCACCTGGATCAGGCATGTCAGGGACGTTTGTTAAAGGGTCGCCTTTTTTATAAGGCGTAGGATCATTGGCAGGACTAATCCATTCGTGCGGTGTTCCATCGCTAATCCATGGGGAATCCCCACCATGTAAGTGAATGGATATGCGATTTTGAGGGTAAGTATTTTGTATATTTCCAGCACCTAATAGTGATTGGTCTACTGGTAGGAAAATATCGCCATTTCTTTTAGTAACTTTGCCATTAATGTCCAAAGTTGCTTTGCCCACAGGAAGGAAGTTCATGACCTTTAATCGAACAGGGGTCCCTTTGTTGGTCGTAATCATTGGCCCTAGGTAGTGAGGGTTATCGTAAGCATAAACTTGTTCTGCAGGACTTGTATTTGGCCATGTAATGGAAGATCCGTTAGGGTACTTGAGCGCGATGGCCGTGTTAGGAAGTGTAAATCCTTTAGCACGTTCACTTGTTTTTGGGTAAAGTTGTACGTAACCTCTCAGGGTTGTCGCTTTTTGTAAGTCACTATGCATCAGCTGGCTATATTCAACGACAGCCAGTATAAAATACTCTGAACCTGCATAGCTTGTTAAGTCTGGCGAAGCAACGGGAATGTATTGGCCGGCTGCACCTGCTTTTGCAAAAGTGTTTTTACCCGAAGATGTGAGTCCAGGAAGCGTGTCTACAAATTTTCTAAGAAGTGGGCTGTTGGCATAATAGGTAGCATAAGTACCTGTTGAATCTGTGACTGAACCAGGCCCTGCTATTGATGGCGCGCTCGTCATACCAAAAGCAACTAAAACAGCAGACGCTATCTTAGTATAGACAATTTTTGTTGTGATTTTTTTTGACATTTTTTGATTCACTATCTAATGGGTTGGTTTAATTATCTTGATTCATTTCAAATCATATTTAAAACAATGTTACTTTGCTGCCTATTATAAGAATCAAAACCCCACTTAAAAAAAGCCCTAATTTAAGTGGGTGTTTGCTCGATCTATTCCTAAGGATCGGTATATCATGAACAAAGTATTTTTTAATTAGAGAAGAAAACATTGCATTTACGTAAAACTAAAATTGTTGCGACACTCGGCCCTTCAACAAGCAGTCAAGAAATGTTGGCGCGAATGATCGAAGCTGGGGTCGATGTCATTCGATTCAACTTTTCACATGGATCCGCCCAGCAATACATAGAGGCTGCTAAATTGATTCGTGAGATTTCCAAAGTGCGTCAATGTTCGGTTGGAATAATGTGTGATTTGCAGGGGCCTAAAATTAGGATAGGTCAATTTGAACATGGTTCAATTCATCTTGATAAAGGCGACCAGTTCATCCTTGATGCCAAGTGTCAGATAGGTAACCAAACGCGGGTCGGCTTAGATTACAAATCTTTACCCAAAGAAGTCGGGCGGGGGGTTGTTTTATTATTAGATGATGGTCGCATCACGATGCGTGTCGACCAGGTGAAGGCGGCAGAAATATATTGCACTGTGATCACAGGCGGCTTACTTTCCAACAATAAAGGAATTAATAAGCAAGGTGGTGGGCTGGCAGCAGAGTCTTTAACGGACAAGGATAGGGAAGACATTAAGACCGCCGTCGCGATTGGTGCGGATTTCCTTGCTATTTCTTTTCCTCGTAGCGCGGCGGATATTAATCTTGCGCGGCAGCTATTGATCCAAGCCGGTGGACACGCGCACATTGTTGCAAAGATTGAACGTGCTGAAGCCATTGAAATGTTGGAAGAAATTATCGAAGCTAGTGATGTAGTGATGGTGGCGCGCGGGGATTTGGGGGTCGAGGTTGGGGATGCTTTGGTACCTAGTCTGCAAAAACGGATTATCAAATTAGCCCGCGCTAAAAACAAGGTGACCATTACTGCGACTCAGATGCTGGAATCCATGATCAATAGTGCTATTCCAACGAGAGCCGAGGTTTCTGATGTCGCGAATGCGGTCCTAGATGGGACGGATGCGGTAATGTTGTCTGCTGAAACAGCATCCGGGCAATATCCTTTGGAAGCCATTGCTGCCATGGATCGTGTGTGTATAGAAGCCGAAAATGAGCAGGCGCTTCAAATGATGCCAACTGTAGATACGAGGCGATTTACTAAGGTGGATGAGTCGATCGCGATGGCGGTAAGTTATGTAGCAGAGCATTTGCCCATTAAGGCCGTGGTCGGGTTGCCTCAATCAGGCGCTTCTATATTGTGGCTATCAAGGTCTAATATGACAGCGCCAATTTATGCTTTATCATCGGTTAGTGAGACTAGAAGGCGCTTAAAACTTTACCGAGGGGTGTATACATTTCCTTTAGATAGCGAGTCTATCTCTTCTAGAGAAGCGTCAGAGATTGCTGAAGCTGCCTTGGTGAAAAGGGGCATCCTAAGTCCAGGGGATTTGATTCTAATGATGACGTGTGATCATTTTGGAAAAGCTGGAAATACCAACACATTAAAAGTCATGGTGGTTGGTCAAAAGTAAGTTGATGTTTTTGTGACTATGCGAAATAATCAAGCGCATGAAAAAAATGATGATGATGTTTCTTGTATTATTCCTGAGCTGTTTTTTAGCTGCCGCAGCTGCTGAAAACAATCAAGCCAAAGGGCGGGTGATCAATTCTGAGTCCGCTGCGATTGTGACCAATGGATTGCTTAAAAAGGTCAATATGGCGCAAGGCACACTGATTATTCAGCATGAAGCGATTAAAAATTTAGACATGCCTTCGATGACGATGCTCTTTAGTGTCAAAGATCCCTCCCTCATGGCAGGCTTAAAAGCTGGTGATCATGTTCAATTTAAAGCGATTGATAACAAGGGTGCGCTTACCGTCACCTGGATTCGAGTGAAATAAATTAAGGGATAGATTTCTTATCAATTTCATTGCTTGATCAATGTATTGATTGCCTGCTTGATGTGCATCAATGAGTTTGCTGATAACCTACACTTTGTCTTTAAATAAAGACTACTATGATTTTTGTAGGGAGCAATCCTGATTAAATCTTGGAGGTAGGGTTATGTCATGCAACGTCGGATGTCGTGAGCGTAGTATTAGAAT
>Ga0114958_10003790_pt1 | contig 10699 bp, 8 predicted proteins | sample C_130208_EF_Meta_FD_89577 | JGI IMG/M metagenome (GOLD analysis project Ga0114958, IMG submission 89577) | Freshwater microbial communities from Lake Croche, Canada to study carbon cycling - C_130208_EF_MetaG | ecosystem: Environmental > Aquatic > Freshwater > Lake | place: Lake Croche, Canada... | reverse complement strand
GTTTGCGTTCATCAAGCCACCACTGCCCAGTAAGCGCGACCATCCCCACCAACATCTGCGCATACATCGGCGCAAGCTTGGTGTTGATTTTGTGGGCCTTGAATTGAATGGCAAGGAGATCTTGAACATGTGCAGCAATATCGCTGATGACGCTGGCGAACGATGGTGAATGTTGCAAACCCACAGACGTACTGTCGGATTCTCGCATCGTTGGAGCATCTCGAACCAAGATACGAAAGCCATCAGGATCAGCTTCGATGTAATCAAACAACGCCAGAGCCGCGCGTTCCAACAAGATGCGCGCATTTGTAGTGCTGCCATCCGTGACCGTTAAGGCGTTGCTGATCGCAAGTAAAATGTCATTCATTTCGCGATCAACGATCACTGCGTAGAGACCCTCTTTACCACCAAAGTGTTCGTACACCACAGGCTTTGAGACGTCAGCTTTCGCTGCGATCTCTTCAACGCTCACTGACTCAAAACCCTTGGCAGCAAACAGCTTTCGGGATATCGAAATCAATTGCTCACGCCGCTCATGCCCCGTCATGCGCGCTCGTTCACGCGGCGCACTCTTGTGGGGTTTATCTAGGTGAGCGACGGAATCTTCAGCGAGTTCCGACGTCGTCATAGTCAGGCAGCCTTTTTGTATCCGCGAATACGTGGGGCAAGGGAAGGATCAACAAGCTTGCGTTCAACGCGCTCTGGCTTTGGCCAGCGCACATCGTTTGCCAATTTCAACACTTCCAAGGTGCGGATAAACATTGCACTGAGATCAACTTGGCCTTTGAGTACACCATGGCGGGCCGATGTTGGCTCGGCGTGATGCAGGCTGTGCCAAGACTCGCCAAATGATGGAATAGCAAGCCACCACACGTTGGTGGACTTATCGCGAGACTTGAACGTGCGCTTGCCCCAGATGTGGCAAACCGAGTTGATTGACCAAGTGACGTGATGGATGAATGCAACTCGGAAGAGTCCGGCCCAGAAGAATGCCGAGATCGCGCCGGCAAATGACCAAGTGATGAGGCCACCGAGAACTGCTGGGATCAACAATGAACCAACAACGAGTGCGGGGTAATACTTCGAAAGCAATTGCAAGTCAGGATCGGCATCAATGTCTGGCGCGTACTGCTTCACGGATGTTTGCTCGCTATCGAACAACCAACCCGTGTGTGAATGCCAGAAGCCTTTGAGTACTGCAAACTTGACGTCACCTTGGAGCCAAGGTGAATGCGGGTCGCCTTCAGCATCTGAAAACTTGTGGTGCTTGCGATGATCGGCAACCCACTGAGACACCGAACCTTCAAGTGCGTAGGAGCCCATAACTGCGAGCATGATTTTGATTCCGCGCCCAGCCTTGAATGACCCATGAGTGAAAAAGCGGTGGTAGCCAACAGTGATTCCTAAACCAGTGATGGCCCAAAACAGGATGAACAACGCAACGTCAACCCACGAGAGCCAACCGCCCCATGCCATTGGGATTGCTGCAATAACGGCGAAGAATGGAATCGCAACAAAGAAACCAATGGTGATTCGCATCGACATCGGCTGAAACTGAGTGCCCGGTGAGCCCTCTGCGGGTGCCGCGTCATTTGCTTCAATATCGGGGGTGACGGTCATTAAAACTCCTTCGTGCACGAGATAAGTCTGGGGACCTACGGTTGCGTAAGTTACGGTAGCGTAACCAAGTCGGCTTAGCAACGTGAGCCACGCACCTTTATCGTGTAGCGCTTACACAATCCCGGGTCGTCTAGCGGCAGGACAGCGGACTTTGAATCCGTCAACGGTGGTTCGATCCCACCCCCGGGAGCTCAACTCAGCGTGGATACACCCTCGGAGGCACCTGTGGATCAACTCGAAAGCGTCGTAGAAGTCAGCGGAACACCGATTAGTTACTCGGTTACCGGTCAAGGGGACCTCGCTGTTGTCCTCACCCATGGCTTTCGTGCTCATCATGTGTGGTGGGCTGGCGTCGTTCCTCTCTTGGAATCGAAATACAAAGTGGTGCGCATGGATCTCAGCGGCAGTGGCGATAGTGGTCACCGGGAGAGTTATTCCATCGATACCTGGGGCAAAGAGGTCATCGCAGTTCTCGATGATGCCGGAATTGAGAAAGCGCTCCTGGTTGGCCACAGCTTGGGTGGCACCGCAGTTGTAATGGCGGCCGCTCAATCTCCCGAGCGGGCTATCGGCGTGATCCTGATGGACACTTTCATTGAGGGCGAAGGCCGAATTAGGCCGATTGGCGCTGCGGCTTCAAGCCCTGTGCGCATCTATGAGTCCAAGGAAGATGCAGTTGGCCGATTTCGGTTGATGCCAGCCCAACCACACGACGATCCGCAGATTTTGGCTCGGATGGCCAACTACGGCGTGAAGCAAATTGACCAGGGCTGGACTTGGAAGTTCGACCAAGTTGTGGCACCGAAGATTGACGAAGAAAAGTTGAATGCCAGCATCGCGGCCCTCCAGGTGCCATTTCACTACGTTCACGCCTCGCTTAGCCCTGTGGTCGTCCCGGAAGTAGTCACTTTCATCTTGAGCTTCGCTCCAGAGGGCACTTCCGTGACCCATGTGGCCGATGCCATGCATCACCTCGTGGTGTCACATCCTCAAACCTGCGCCGATGTGATCGACCGTTTTGCTCAGGAGTGGACTTCTTCGACCTGATTCTTGGGCCACGTCTCTTTAATCACCTCGAGCAGATAGTCTTCGTTGTCGTGACGAGACCTGCTGCCGTAGTGATCCTTGCCGCAGGCGAGGGCAAAAGAATGCGCTCTTCGACCCCAAAAGTTTTGCACTCGGTTGCGGGCAGATCCCTACTCGGACATGTGCTGGAAGCCGCAGCTGCCGCCGAGCCAGAACACGTGATTGTTGTCGTAGGCCACGGACGAGAGCTCGTTACCGCGCATGTTGAAGAAATTGCGCCTTGGGCGTTGACGGTTATTCAGGAAGAACAGCGGGGCACCGGGCACGCTGTTCGCATAGCTCTAGCCGATCTTGAGTCGCGAGGGATTTCACTTACCGATGGCCCTGTGGTTGTACTCACAGGAGACACCCCACTACTCACCGGGCAAACCCTGCTCGCCTTGCTTCACGAGCATGACTCAGTGCAAGCACGCGCAACCGTGTTAACCGCCCGACTAGAGGACCCCAGCGGTTACGGACGAATTGTGCGTGACGAAGCGGGCAATGTTGCAGGCATCGTGGAACATAAAGATGCGTCGAATGACGAACTCGTCATTACCGAAATTAATTCGGGTATGTACTGTTTCGCAGCTGAGGATCTGCAACGCGCACTTTCAAGTGTCACCACAAACAACTCACAAGGCGAGGAGTACCTCACTGATGTGGTTGGGATTTTGCGCAAAGAAAATGCAGTAGTTGCAGGTGCGATGTGCGCTGATGCAAATGAGATTCTTGGTGTCAATGATCGCTATCAACTTGCACACACTGCAGGCATCATGCGCGATCGCATCAATGAAAAGTGGATGCGTGATGGAGTTTCGATTCTGGACAGCGCAACAACCTGGCTTGATATTGACGTTGAATTAGAACCTGACGTCACGATCTTGCCCAACTCAACTTTGCGTGGGCCCACGTCGATCGCGACAGGTGCACGCATTGGACCGGGCACCACATTGGATTCATGTGAAGTAGGCGCGAATGCTTCCGTGATTCATACCTGGGCCCAACTTGCCGTGATTGGCGCTGATTCCACGGTTGGACCATTCACATACCTGCGCCCTGGCACAGTCATGGGAACTCACAGCAAGGCCGGCGCTTTCGTAGAGATTAAAAACTCCAATGTTGGCAATGACGCAAAGGTTCCGCACCTCACTTACGTCGGTGACGGAGATATTGGCGAGGGATCCAACATCGGCGCATCTACTGTCTTTGTGAACTACGACGGCATCGCCAAGCACCGCACTGTGGTGGGTAAGCACGTTCGGATCGGCAGTGACTCCATGTTGGTGGCTCCCGTGACTATTGGTGACGGCGCCTACACAGCCGCTGGATCGGTGATCACCGAAGACGTACCTCCAGGTTCGATTGCCATTGCTCGAGGACAGCAACGAAATGTTTTAGATTGGGTACTCAAGCGTCGACCAGGATCGCCAGCAGCACTCGCAGCAATTGCAGCACAAAATGAGCAAGTAGCCCAGGAGGAAAAGTGACACTGCAAGAATTTCCAAACCGCAAGCGGATGGTTTTGCTCGCGGGCAGGTCACACCCTGAACTGGCTCAAGCAGTAGCGGCCCAATTGGATATCCCGTTGTCGCGAACGTTGGCTTACGACTTTGCTAACGGTGAAATTTTCGTCCGCTTCCAAGAGTCTGTTCGTGGCGCAGATGTATTCGTGCTGCAAAGCCACACCACGCCAATTAACAAATGGATCATGGAACAACTCATCATGGTTGATGCGTTGAAGCGTGCATCCGCAAAGCGCATCACCGTGATCATGCCGTTCTACGGATACGCCCGCCAAGACAAGAAGCACCGCGGCCGGGAGCCGATCTCTGCACGTTTGATCGCAGATCTGTTCAAGACAGCTGGCGCAGATCGCTTGATGACTGTCGACTTGCATACGTCTCAAATTCAAGGCTTCTTTGATGGCCCCGTTGATCATCTGTTTTCATTGCCGTTGCTCGCTGCACATGTGGGCAGCCACATTGATAGCGATCGCATCACTGTGGTTTCGCCAGATGCTGGCCGTGTGCGCGTGGCTGAGCGCTGGACCGACGTACTTGGCGCGCCTCTGGCCATCATTCATAAGCGTCGCGACCCTGATGTACCTAACGAGGTCAAGGTCTTTGAGGTTGTTGGCGATGTGCGCGGACGGGTCTGTGTTGTTGTCGACGACATGATCGACACGGGTGGCACCATCGTGAAGGCTGCCGAGACGCTCTTTCACAATGGCGCAACTGAGGTCATCGTCGCGGCAACGCATGCGATCTTGAGTGACCCGGCTCGCGAGCGCCTCCAAAATTCGGACATTTCCGAAGTCGTGGTCACTGACACCTTGCCGATTGCCGAAGACCGGATGTTCCCCAAGCTCAAGGTGCTCTCTATCGCGCCGATTTTGGCTCGGGCAATCCATGAGGTCTTTACCGAAGGTTCGGTCACCAGCATGTTTGAGGGAAACCCTGATTCGGCGGATCCTTCGTCGCACTGATAGAGTTCTCATCTCTCCTCGGCGAGGGTTCGACAAGAACCGTGATCGACGATGGTCAGCGCTATTCGCGCTCTGCCGAGGCTGACCAACGAGTAAACGAGGAGTTTCAAGGTGTCGCAGATTGCAATTACTGCCCAAGAGCGTTCCGATTTCGGCAAGGGTGCAGCACGTCGCCTTCGTCGCGCAGGCTTGGTTCCAGCAGTGATCTACGGCCAGGGCACAGAGCTTGTCCACATTTCGTTGCCTACCCACGATCTTGATTTGGCACTTCGTAAGTCATTCGTTGTGTTTTCAGTAACCTTGAATGACAAGACCATCTTGACCATGCCGCGCGATATTCAGCGCGAGCCAGTCAAGCGTTTCATCGAGCACCTCGACCTCATCATCATCACGCCAGCTGAAGCAATTGCGCGTACCGCATACGGTGTTAAGGCAACTGCAGATGCTGCTGCTGCGTTGGTTGAAGAAGAAGCTGAAGCACGCAATGCGCCAGTGCAAGAAGATACTGCCGCTGCTGAGGGTGAAGCTAAGTAAGCTTCGTTGCCGATGACCTGGATGATCGTCGGGCTCGGCAACCCTGGTCCGGAGTACGCAAACACCCGACACAATGTTGGGTTCATGGTTGTTGATGAATTAGCTTCGCGCATGCGAGGCACGATGAGTCGACATAAGCGTGCAATGGCAGCTGTCTATGAAGGCCGTGTTGGTCTTCCAGGATCTGACGCTCGGGTAGTGCTCGTAGAGCCTTGGTCGTTCATGAATGTTTCTGGTGGTCCGGTTAAAGCGCTGATGTCTTTCTACGATGTGGCTGAGACACACCTACTTGTTATTCATGACGAGCTTGACCTTCCACTAGACACAATTCGTCTCAAGCTTGGTGGGGGCGACAACGGGCACAATGGCTTGAAAAGCATTCGAAAGTCGCTAGGTAATGGCGACTATGCGCGGGTGCGCATCGGTATTGGCCGTCCAATTGGCCGCCAGGACCCTGCTGATTTCGTCTTGAAGCCATTTACTGGAACTGAACGCGACGTGCTTCCGCATATCGTGCAGCGAGGCGCAGATGCGGTGGAGACTTTGGTGCTCCATGGTGTTGAGCGGGCTCAAAATGAATTCAATGGAGGCTGAGATGACACAGCTCAATGACCAAGAACTCTCAATACTTATTGCGCAGCAGGCTGGTCAGCTTCTTCTCAAATTGCGTGACTCTTATGGTGATCCAGCGACCTGGGACAAAGAAAAAGCCACGTCCTTGCGCAAGCAAGGCGACCGTCTTGCGCACGAACATATTGCAGCAGCTTTAGCGGAACATCGTCCCAATGACGCACTCTTGAGCGAAGAAGGCGCTGACAATGACCAGCGTTTAAGTGCAACCCGGTTATGGATTGTCGATCCGCTAGATGGCACCTGGGAATATGGTCAAGGCCGCGCTGACTTTGCCGTTCATGTGGCCCTCTGGGAACCAGAACTGAAGAAATTATCGGCTTGTACGGTGGACCTTCCAGCTCAGGGAGTGTGTCGCGCAATGAGTGATGCCGTCGCAGATGAGCCAGCCTTCCCAACTGATCGACCCGTGCGAGTTGTGGCTTCCCGGAATCGCCCTCCCGTTTTTCTAGGACCGGCACTTGAAATTCTTGGCGAGCGGATGGCAGTAGCTGGAATTACCCAGCATGGCTGTGAACTCATCGATGTTGGTTCCGTTGGTGCAAAAGTTAACGAACTCGTTTCCGGCCGTGCAGAACTGTATGTTCACGAAAGTGGATTCTATGAGTGGGATGTAGCGGCACCGTATGGAGTTGCTGGCCATTACGGTTTCATTCCGTCGCACATCGATGGTGCTGAAATCGAGTTCAACCACATGCCGCCTTGGGTACCAAGTTTGATGGTGTCGCACCCACTGATTGTTGACATGGCGCGCGATGCGCTTGCGGAGGCTTCGCGAGGGTGAATCTGAGTGGATTGCTTGACGTTGTTTCACAGGCCGATTCGTTTCGGGCTGCGCGCGAGCAAGCCTTCATCGGCGGCCGAATAGCTTCGCCTCGGGCAGTTCAGTCGCTCGTCACCGCATTACTCGCAGCACCCACGCAAAATTACGCAGGCCGTCAACTTCTTGTAGTCACTGCGACAGGCAAAGAAGCCGAGGACCTCGCAGCAGCCGTCCAGAGTTTTTGTCCTGCCTTGAGAACTGCGGTGCTTCCTTCGTGGGAAACCCTTCCACACGAACGACTTTCGCCGTCCTCAGACACCATCGGTCGCCGAGTCTCGGTTATTCGACGCCTAGCTCATCCGGACATCAGCGATCCACTGCTGCAACCAATTAACGTTCTGGTGGCTTCCGTTCGTGCCGTGGTTCAGCCCATCGCTGGTGGCCTTGGAGATGTGGAACCAGTCCGCGTTCGCGTTGGCGATCAATACGACCTCTCGACGTTGGTCTCGCGCCTGGTTGAACTGGGCTATGAGCGGCTAGACCTCGTGGAACGGCGCGGCCAAATCGCAGTGCGTGGTGGAATCCTGGATGTGTTTCCGCCTAATGCTGAGCATCCCTTGCGGTTGGAGTTTTGGGGTGACGCGATTGAAGAGATTCGGTCATTCACTGTTACGGATCAACGTTCGCTAGAAAATGTGCCCGACGGACTTTTTGCTCCCGCAGTTCGAGAATTGCTACTTACCCCTGAAGTGCGCGCTCGGGCCGCAAAGTTAGCGCAGGAAAATCCGGTTGTCGCGGATATTTGCGCGCAACTTGCCGAAGGTATTTGTGTTGAAGGCATGGAAGCACTGATCCCAGTGCTCGTGAATTCGATGGATCCGTTGGTGTCATTTCTGCCTACCGATACATCAGTGTTAGTGATTGATCCAGAGCGAGTTCGTACTCGTGCTTACGATTTAGCCCGCACTGCAGATGAGTTCCTCGCGGCTTCCTGGCACAACGCTTCGGTTGGCAACAAAGCCCCTATTGACCTTTCCGGTTCCAATTTCTATTCACTTGATGAAGTCAAAGACCAATGCAAGTTGCGTGAACTGCCTTGGTGCGAGCTCACCCCGTTGTACGCAGACGAAAGCATTGACCCCAACGCTGGAATCAACGTGGATGCAATAGGGATTGATGCCTACCGGGGCGATGTAGCCCAAGCGATCGAACACATGCGGGCGTGGGCTTTAGATAATCGGGCCGTCGTATTGGTGAGCGAAGGCCGTGGATCTGCTGAACGACTTGCTGAAGCACTGACAAATGAAGGCGTTCCCACAAGTTTCGTTGAAGATTTGACGAGCGCGCCAACTCCAGGTGTCGTCACGGTTGCTATTGGCTCCATTGAGCACGGTTTTGTGCTGAATGAATGTGCGCTGGCCGTGATCACCGAACGTGATCTCCTTGGTCAGCGAGCGTCCACAAAAGATATGCGCAAACTTCCTTCGCGTCGTCGAAGGGCGATTGATCCACTCACGCTGGCAACAGGTGATTTCGTGGTGCACGAACAACATGGTGTGGGACGTTACGTTGAAATGGTGCAACGTGAAATTGGCGGTGCAACTCGTGAATATCTCGTGTTGGAATATGCCGCGAGTAAGCGCGGACAACCAGCGGACCGTTTGTTCGTGCCAACTGATCAACTTGATCTAGTAACCAAGTACATCGGTGGCGAAATGCCAAGTGTGCATCGACTGGGTGGCGCTGATTGGCAAAAGGCCAAAGGTAAAGCACGTAAAGCTGTTAAAGAGATCGCTGGCGAGCTCATTAAGTTGTATGCGGCTCGAAAGGCAACCAAGGGCTACGCCTTCGGCCCAGACACACCTTGGCAGCGTGAACTTGAAGATGCCTTCGCATATGTGGAAACACCAGATCAGCTGATCTGCATCGATGAAGTCAAGCGCGACATGGAAAGCTCCATCCCGATGGACCGGCTGATTTGCGGCGATGTGGGTTATGGCAAAACAGAAATCGCTGTCCGTGCAGCGTTTAAGGCAGTTCAAGACGGTAAGCAAGTGGCAGTGCTTGTGCCAACCACCTTGCTCGTGCAGCAGCATGCTTCAACTTTCGCTGAGCGGTATGGCTCCTTTCCGGTAACAATCGGTGCGCTATCTAGGTTCAATACTGAAAAAGAAGCCAAGGAAGTTCTGGCCGGGATGGAAAATGGATCCGTTGACATCGTGATCGGAACGCATCGCCTGCTCACTCCCAGCGTGCGTTTCAAGGATCTTGGTTTAGTGATCCTCGATGAAGAGCAGCGATTCGGTGTTGAACACAAAGAGCATCTGAAGGCATTGCGCAACAACGTTGATGTGTTGGCGATGTCGGCAACGCCGATTCCGAGAACCTTAGAAATGGCTGTCACAGGTATCCGGGAGATGTCAGTAATTCAGACGCCTCCAGAAGAGCGGCACCCGGTTCTCACTTTTGTTGGTCCATATGAAGACAAGCAGATCACCGCTGCGATTAGGCGTGAGTTGTTACGTGATGGACAGGTATTTTTCGTACATAACCGCGTTGAGTCAATTGAGCGAGTGACATCGCGCCTGCGTGATTTGGTCCCAGAAGCACGAATCGCTATTGCCCACGGTCAGATGGGTGAGCAAGCCCTTGAGAGCGTGATCGTTGATTTCTGGGAAAAGAACGTCGATGTGCTGGTGTGCACGACGATTGTCGAGTCCGGCATTGATATCGCGAATGCGAACACGCTGATCGTGGATCGTGCCGACATGTTTGGGCTCTCGCAACTTCATCAGCTTCGTGGGCGAGTAGGTCGAGGCCGCGAACGCGCATACGCCTACTTCCTTTACAACCCAGAAAAACCCCTCACTGAAACTGCCCATGAGCGGCTAGCAACTATTGCTCAACACACCGATCTTGGATCAGGCATGCAGATCGCGCTAAAGGACCTTGAGATTCGTGGCGCTGGCAACCTGCTGGGTGGCGAACAAAGTGGTCACATTGCCGACGTAGGTTTTGATTTATATATCCGCCTCGTTGGTGAGGCACTTGCCGAATTCAAGGGCGATGAAGGCGAAGATCATGCAGAAATGCGGGTCGAGTTGCCGATCGAAGCACACATCCCACATGAATACATCGCGCACGAGCGACTCCGACTCGAGGCCTATAAGCGGCTGGCGGATGCCAGCACAGAGCAGGGCGTTGATGAGGTCTTTGCCGAACTCACCGACCGCTATGGCCCGATTCCTGTTCCAGTTGAGAGCCTGCTCGCTGTTGCTCGACTGCGGGTGCTGGCCCGCCGGGTTGGACTGACCGAAATTGTGGCTTCTGGGCTAGGGGTTCGCTTTCAGCCGGTGAATTTACCGGAATCCGCACAAATGCGCCTGACTCGCATGTACCCGCGCACCTTGATCAAGGCTGCAGTCAATACGATCATTGTGCCGAGGCCGATGACTTCCCTAGTGGGAGGTACGCCGGTAATCGGTGACGATTTGCTTCAGTGGGTGGCGGAGTTTATTCACGCAACGTTGCCCATCACGCCTGAACCTATGGAGAGCACCTCATGACCATCAACCGTCGACGCGCATTCGTTCCAGCAG
>Ga0114958_10003786_pt1 | contig 10703 bp, 7 predicted proteins | sample C_130208_EF_Meta_FD_89577 | JGI IMG/M metagenome (GOLD analysis project Ga0114958, IMG submission 89577) | Freshwater microbial communities from Lake Croche, Canada to study carbon cycling - C_130208_EF_MetaG | ecosystem: Environmental > Aquatic > Freshwater > Lake | place: Lake Croche, Canada... | reverse complement strand
TCAGAAGAAAATGATTATTTATTTTTGTATTGACAGATTACTTGTAAATCCTAATGACAGGGGGTGAGGGGGAGGGATTCGTCCACCCACAGGGTGGACGAATCGTTGTCCCCCTAAAGGAAACCGCCATACACTATACCAGATACCTCTATGGACCTATTAACAACCGATGTGAGTCTTAAAACGGATGCCATCAAGCTCCCAGGTATGACACGAAATTTCGGCAATCCTGCCAGCAATCTCGTACCATTTACTAAAATGTCCACTCTAAAACCTACGAAGGATCGAAAGATTGTTCTATTAGCAACAGCCACTATCACGAACGACAATGTCTTCTCAAATGGTCTTTTCCAGAACGTCTATATTCTTTATATTATGTTTAGTGCCATGGGTTACACTCCAATTCTCGTAATTCACGAGAAGCCGAAGACGATCGACTCGACACCCAAAATGTTGCGCCACTGTCGAATGATGACGACCGAGCAGATTCTTACCCAACCCCTACCAGTCGTAGCACTTATTGAAATCGGCATGAGTATTGACCCGCTTGTTCGCGAATTCGTGAAGATGCTCGGTGGAAAGCTCGCCAAGCTGTATCTTGGAAACATTCTGAATATTGATACCGAGACGCCCATTTTCTATCCGTCGATGCATTTTGCTCATCACGTTATTGAGAAGGTTGATCGGATCTGGGTATCACCGCATTATGGCCAGCATGCCGAGTATGCCTCGTATCTAAACCATGTCGTGCCTCCTCAGAATCTAAAGGATATCATCGCCCCATACGTGTGGGATCCATCGTTTATTACTCGCGGGGGGGGACTCAATCTTCAATGGAAAGCCAGGGAAACGCCAGAGGACGATGTGATTGTTATCATGGAGCCGAATATATCCTTTCAGAAGACAGCGTATGTGGCACTTCTTGCGATCGAGCGTTGGTATAGGCGTAATGGTCGGCAGTGGAAGGGAAAGGTTGTTATTGTGAATGGGGCGAGAATCGAGGCTACACCTCATTTTATAGCAAATGTGAAGCCGAATCTTGATCTTCAACGCGATGGTAGAATCGAGTATACGGACCGGCGGGACATTGTGACGGCAATGACAAGCTGGTCATCGGCCATATTTGTAGCACACCAATACAACAACGAGTACAATTACATGATGTTAGAGCATTTGTGGTGTGGGTTCCCTGTCGTTCATAACTCGGCCACGTGGGGCGATTTCGGCTATTTTTACGATGGCAATGATATTGAGACGGCGGCGAATCAGATCGAGTCGGCGTGGTCAGGTCACAGCGAGAAGCTGGACGCCTACAAGTCGCATGCACATACGTTGGCCTGGAGACATTCGCCGTATAATCCTGAGGTACACGCGGTGTGGAATGAGTTATTAAAGAAGTAATCACCGCAGAGGTCTAAACATATCTAAGCATATTCTGGAAGATAACGGAATGCGCGTAGGTGTAACGTGTATGATTGAATATTCAGTGTTCAGTTCCGGATTAACAAATATTAGTATCGCGATTGCCGAGCTCTTCAAGGGTCTAGGGCATTCCGTCACGCTTCTAAATGTTCACGGAAATCGTCCATGGTGGGACGACTGTCAACCAATCCAAAAGGTCTATGAGATTGTGCATGTAAACGATATTTCGGGTAGCAATGTTCCTCAAAAGTTCGATATCATTTTCGAGGTCGACAAGCTACTTCTGAAGTCACCCATGCGCTCACAATTAACAACGTCGTCTGTCTGGATTCTCAGAAAGCCATTCGTACTAACGGAGATTGAGTCGACAATTTATCCTATTATCGTGCAACAGCGTGATCTCAGTGGTGTAAATCAGGTCTGGCTATTAACTGATGTGACCAGCCCAGATGATAAGACGGTGGTAGAGACGCTCTCTCGTCTGCCTGTTATTACGATCCCCTATGTTTGGACACCGATTCTTGCCGAGATTCACACGCGTACTATAGGTGCTGGGCAATGGAAGGGGTCTGCATCGGCCAAGATAAATGTCAGAATGGCTGATACAAACCAGTCAAGTTCGAGCAGTAGCACGATTCCTCTTGTGATGCTTAGAGAGCTTGCTCGGCGCAAGTATCCCATTTCAAGCTGGGTGCTTCATAACGGCGAGCATATCGCCAAGAGTCGTTTCTTTCGCGACAATGTTCTAAAGCATTGTTCGGACTTGGATCTCAGTGGATCGTGTGTTGGACGTCAACGATGCGTTGATTGGGTTCGCGACGAGAACACGGTGGCGCTGGTTCACTTGCGATTTAATCGTCTTCGCCCGATCCTGCTCGATCTGGCTTGGACGGGTATTCCTGTTGTTCACAACTCGCCCGCCCTGCGGGATATGGGGTGTGGGGCTGAACGCCTCTATTACAGCGATAATAGCATTGAGCAGGGGGCCTTTGCGTTTGAGACCTTGCTCAAGGATCTAAAAACAACGAGCGGATGGTTTTCTAACTATGCTGAACGGCGTGAGAGGATACTTCGGCTATGGTCGCCAATTAGCCCAGAGGTTCGTTCAGCCTGGGCAAACGCTCTTGAACGTGTTACAGGTATTTCTGGCAGTGATCCTGTTCCTGTTGCCCCTAGTCCCGTTACTACTGAACAGGTCTCGTCTTTAGAAACAACCAAAAACGAGTTCACAGTTGTATTCAGTGACATGTGGGATGAATTCCAGCCAAACTACAATTTCTTCACTCTCCTACTTAATGAGGCGGGGGCCTCAATGGTCCCTCCCAGAACTGTTGTTGGCATTGATGAAAAGAACTATCCAGCTGGCACGAGACCTGATCTGGTAGTGTTCGGTCCGTTTGGAAATAACTGGCAGAGATTCATGGGTGTGCCAAAGGTCCATTTCACAGGAGAAAACACGCGCCCTATATTTAATAAGGAGGTTGATCTCAATCTTGGATTCGACCATGTGAATATGATCCCCACGCATAAATACATGCGGATTCCTTTGTGGATGACATTTATTAACTGGTTCGGAGCTGATGTGGAAAAGCTAGTGAATCCGAAGCCTCTTCCTCTAGAGTGCTGTACTCGTACGTATGAGACTACATTGGAGTCACGCAAGAAATTTTGTGCGTTTATTGTGACGAATCCGAAGAACATTATTCGCAATCAGTCATTTCATTGGCTAAATCAATACAAGCCGGTTGATAGCGCTGGACATCTGTATAATACGGTTGGCCACGAGCTCTTGGCCTTGCGTGGTGGTGGTGGGGGGGAGCACAAGAAGACGAAGTTCCTAATGGACTACAAGTTCTGCTTGACGTATGAGAATGCTTCGCAGACGGGATATTGTACGGAGAAATTCCTACATGCGAAGGCTGCTGGGGCGGTTCCGATTTATTGGGGCGATCCTGAAGCCCAGCGCGACATTGCGATGGGTGGAGTGATCGACGCAAGAAATGTAAAGAGTCCGTCGGAACTTATTGAAATTGTGAAGGCGATTGATACTGACGACGAGCTTTGGAGAAAGAAGGCGAGTGAGCCGGCTCTGAATGAGTATATGGTGGAGAGGACGAGGCGGACACTTTCGGAGCTTTCGAGACAGATGTGGAAACTATTAGGATTTAACGAGGCCGAGGTTCGGGCCATTCCGAATATGTTGGGGGCTACGGCTGGATCGGATAGGGCGAAGATTGGGATGGACTTCTTTAGGGGGACACAAGCGGTGCCACCAGAAGTGGCACCGCAAGCCTCCCCCTCACCCCCTGTTACATCGGAATCCATCGCTATTTCATCGTCACCCCCTGTTACATCGGAATCCATCGTTGTCGCATCGTCGCCTCCTATAAAACCCGAGGTGCCTCTCCCAGTCACCTATGTTACTTGGTCCTTCCTAGGAAGTCTCCAGCACTGGCTAAGTTCGCTGAATACTCAACGGCAAGCCTTCCCCGATCTATCAGTCCTAGTCTTCGTTGGAGCCGACGTCCCCGACGAGACTCTCGGGGCCATCCGTGAGAAATACACGTTCGCCACCTTCGAACGTGTTCCTACCACAACCCCTCCCAATTTCCCCGATTTCTGGGAATCCACGAATTTCGGCTGGAAGCTCTGGATCTACCACACCGTTGTAAACCGCGAAAGCCTCAAAGGCAAAATGATTCTCTACATGGACGCCGGCTCTGTTCTCTGTCGCTGGCCTGTCCAGTGGATGTTAAAGGCCCAAGAGCACGGGATTTCATGTCTCGAGGATTCTCGAGAGGACAATGATCGCTGGTGTGTCCCAACCTTCTGTGATCTCATGCAGGTCACAGAGGAGGAGCGTCAACAAAAGCAGATCGTGGCCGGCATCCTCTGTTTCCGATCCGGTCATGAGCTTGCCACGCGATTCTTCGACACGGCTTACAAGTTCGCGCAGGATCGCAATGTTCTTGTGGGCCCCCGCCTAAGTGGCGTCGATTCTACAGGGAAGTCGTATGGTCACCGCCAGGATCAAAGCATTTTGAGTATTCTCGTACGCCGTTTCCCAATTCCTCTGTACCCCCTCGACGCCGTCTATGGAGATAAGAGCATGCGAAAGACGTTCGAGGCTCGACAGGCGATTTATGTTCACCGCGGGAATTTCCAGAAGCATATCCAATTTCTCCCAGGAATTGATGATGCCTACGTGATTAATCTGGATCGCCGAGCAGATCGTTTGGAGAAATTCTGGACCACACACCCCGAATTAAAGGATCGTGTCGAGCGCTGGGAGGCCACCGATGGAAGGCAATTGACCTTGACACCCGAACTAACGAAGATGTTTGCCCCGAATGATTTCTATTGGAAAAAGGCCGTCATGGGCTGTGCCATCAGTCATCTTGGGCTATGGTGGAAGCTGGTGAACGAGCATCCCGATATCAAGAACTTCCTCATTTTCGAGGACGACGCCAAACTGATGCCAGGGTGGCAAGAGGTCGTGTCGAATTCTATGGAGGATGCTCCAGAAGATTATGATGTTCTCTATTTGGGAGGGATCCTGCCACCGAATCGAAATGGCTATGAGAAGCTTCTGGAGCCGGTCACAAAATCCTATAGCCGAATCCGACCCCACCAGTTTTTCGGACAGAAGGAGCCTACACGGTATTTCCATTCGTGTGCTTACGCGTATATTCTTTCACGCAAGGGGGCGTTCAAGATTATGGAGGCGATCCAGGAGAAATCGGGGTATTGGACGAGCGCCGATCATATGATGTGTAGCCCGTGTGACAAGATGAATCTGTATTTCCTTAGTAAGTCGGTGGCAGGTTGCTTTCAGGACGATGATCCGAACTACGCAAATAGTGATTTCAACAATTTTTCACGGGTCGACAAGTTCGACAGTGATTTGTGGAATAATGATGAGCGGTTTAACAGGGATGAGATTGGAAAGGAGTTGAAGGTTCTTCAGGGGACTCCCTTCGAGGCATCGGAACTTCTGCGATCCATCTTTAATAAAAAAAAAGATCTGAAAACGGTCCCTGAAGCGGTCTCTGAATCGGTCTCTGAAGCAGTTCCTTTAAAGCCGGTAGTGGAAACTCCTCTAGAGATTATAGCCGAGCTCCCTGTCGAGCTTGTAGCAGAGCCTCACTCTTTAAAGGCAACAACGATCAATGCTAAGGGTGAGGAGATTCCAAATGTTCGGTTCATATGTCTCGCCGAGCACAAACTCGATTTTTCAAAACTCTATGAAAGCGAGTGGCTTTTCTCACTATTCGGCGGATTGAAGAATGTAGTGATCGAATATGTTGATGAAACCACACCAGTACCAACGGATTGCCCGATCTTTATTTTACAGAGACCGCATGTATTGAAGGCTACTCAATTCCTTCTCGAGTGGGCTAAGAAGGGTGGTAGGTTCAAGCTTTTACATATGAGCGATGAAATGACAATGATTGGGCAAGCAGATCCACTCCTCCTATACAAATTGCCAAACTGTGTAAGTGTCTTGAGAACGTATATCCGCGATGATTTTCCGCCAGGGACTGAGAGCAAGATCAAGGTGATCCCTCTTGGATACCGATGGAGTCCTCTGAAGCTTGGTAAAAATCCCTTGAAGTCTACGCCTCAACTGCCGTTCCGTGAAAATCACTGGTGTTTCTTTGGAACTGATTGGAACGGCAGGTCGGATCTTTTGAAACCGCTAATCATGGCGAGACTGTTTAACTCCTATAAGTTTTATCCGACATGGAATGATGCGTCAGCGCTTTCAAAGGCAGAATATATAAAAGAAATGACAAACAGTATTTTTGTCCCTTGTCCGGATGGAATAAATCCAGAGACATTTCGTTTTTACGAAGCACTGGAGGCGGGATGTATTCCACTGATCGTGAAGACTGAGAAGAACGCTGCGTGGTTCAAGTGGGTGTCGAACTACATCCCGTTAGTGGCGAATGATTCGTGGGAAGATGCTGTGCGTATTATGTATACGTTGATTACGAAGCCTGAGCGCCTGGAAATCTATAGAGAGCAGATTTTGAATGGATGGGTGGCATGGACGAATAGTTTGAGACAGCAGGCACAGGAGTGGCTACCGCTCAGTGCCGGATATTGAAAAACCCTAAAGGGTTTTCAATATCCGGAACGAGCTCTGATGGCCAAGTGTCACACATTGAAGGCCCATCCATAGATGGGTCTTCAATCAGGCACTTGACGGTACTGAGCAATTAAAATATCTCATATAAATATACAATGCAGGTCTTAATGAGTTTATTTATCGCTGTTCTTTTCGTTGCCTTAACACCTGGTGTTCTTCTTACACTCCCAAAAAAGGGGTCGAAGATGACGGTGGCGGTTGTCCACGGTCTTGTTTTCGCGGTTGTTTTCCATTTGACACACAAGACTGCTATGCGTATGCTGTATGAGGGGTTCCAGGGGCGCGCGGTACCGTATGGAGCTTCTGGGGCCCCCTGGTTTGCTGGGACCCCCAACCCTCGTATGGCCCCCAAGGCTCCTCAGATGGCTCCACAGATGGCTCCAAAGGCACCTTATGGTAATTCTGGATTCGACTCGAAACCCCCAGGTAGCAGCGCACCTCCTGCGCCCCCCAGGGCTCCTCAGATGCCTTATGGCATGGGTCGTTAAAATCGAATATATAAATATACAATGCAGATCTTAATGAGTCTTTTCGTTGCAGCTCTTTTCGTAGCGTTAACACCCGGTGTCCTTCTCACCATCCCGAAGGGATGTTCGAAGATGACAGTGGCAGTTGTCCACGGTCTCGTTTTCGCGGTTGTTTTCCAGCTAACGTACAAGATGGTTCAGCGCGCTCTCTATGAGGGGTTCCAGGCTGAAGAGGAAGAGGAGGAGAAGGTCTAAAACATGAAAATGTCAATTGCTTGACGTTAGAAATATCTATATATTTATTTTTAATAAATGTATAGATACAATATATGACATCCTTCGCATATGAAAACATACTTTCGAATGAAGATTTGCATTATCTGAATACCCATCCTGAAGTTCTTGTGGCGAAGTCTTCATTGGATTCGCGGTCATCAGGGATCGTCTATTTTTCAGTACCCATAAACGATTCAATTCGTAGCACTTTACAAGCACGATTTGGCTTAGATATGTCTATGTTGTCAACAATCCCTATGAGATGGATTAAAGGTGATACTACCCCACACGTTGACGTTGGCTCATCAGAGTTTCAAAACACATATTTACTCTACCTGAACAGCTCACCGGGTGAATTTATGATAGGTTCACAGTCCTACCCTATTCAAGCCAATACTGGCTTTATGTTTAATGAAGGTCTTTCACACGAAACCCAGGGCACGGAAAATATTCCCCGTTTACTGCTCGGTCCTATGAACGAATACGCCGAGCCTGTTGGGGCTGTTACTACCCGATATTACATCAAGCTAAGTCTTTCAGCGTTGAATAATTTAGTGATATTTGCCGGATATTTCGATGTTGAATATTCATCAAACATTGTACAAGGATTTTATGATTCGTCCAATCCGAGTGTAAACATCCGATCTACCGGTAATAATGGAGGACCGAGCTATTTGTACGAGTCTGGATGGCTGTGTTTTGATAGTGGTGGCTGTAATGTAACACGGTTTCCCTATTATTACGGGGCCACAGAAGGTGATTACAACTTGTTTGGTAATACAAACTCTAGTATAGGCAATGTAGATAGCAATGAAAATGTGACGTATGAATTTACCCGAACTCCCGTAGCCTATTATCCTACAGAGGCTGATGCTCTCGCTAACACAAATCTTTTAGGGAGTAGCGCATCATTTGTAGTTGGTGGACCGTTTGGCCCTTATACAAGTTGGAGACTTGCTTCAAATAGTTTTGGCTCATCATCACAATCCCTAGTCTATGCGAATGGATCTACATTAAACGCCGATGGTTTATATAATTTGTACCCCTCTGTTCCATGCTTTTTAGAAGGATCCACGGTGCTTTGCCAAGTAGATGGTGTTGAAACATACGTCCCTGTTGAACAACTGAAGAATGGAACTCTTGTCAAAACTGCGTTACATGGGTACAAGCAAGTTGTTTTAGTTAAAAAGGGCACGATTCAAAATCCTGGAGATAACGAACGGACTGAAAATCGTCTCTACAAATGTTCTACTGCCAAATATCCTGAACTCAAGGATGATTTATACATTACAGGGTGCCATTCTATTCTAGAATTTCCTATAACAGAACAACAGAAAGAGGATACTATTAAATACCTTGGTAGATTATTTGTAACGGATAGGAAATATAGACTGATGGCGTGTGTGGATGAACGCGCTGAGCCTTGGGAGTCGAAAGGGGAGTATACAATTTGGCATTTTGCCCTTGAGAATCGGGATGAAAAAATGAATTATGGCGTCTATGTAAACGGAGGCCTATTAGTTGAAAGCTGTTGTATTCATTTTTTGAAAAACAAGTCAAATATGGTGTAGTGTCAAGTGCCTAAGTGAAGATCAGAGGGGTCTTGAAATCTGCAAAAGCATTTTAAAAACTCTTATTATGATATTTCATAAATATAATAATAAATGTTTTTAATAAAACAAAAAAGCCGTTTAAATCGGTATGTTAGCCGATGACGACGTCTGGACTAGAGAGGTACCATTCGAAACAAGTGTCATTGTTGTTGTACGACTATTGGCGCATGTAAGATTTGTAGCTTTTACATTTGTAGCTGGTACAATAGCAGGTGTTTGGCCATTCTGGTTTGTAACAATGAGGACAACAGTTGTGCCTGCAGGAGGTGTGATGGCCACGCCGGTAACAGACGAACAGTATGTATTAATATTTGTAGTGATTGATGTAAAAGGAGCGGAGTTAGGTAGACTCACTGTAAATACGTTACCGAGTGTGGGATTTATGAAGATGTCACAAGATACGCCTGATGCGTAAACAACACCTGCCAGCCCAGTCTGGTAAACTGTTAGAGCTACAACTCCACCAGCAAGATACGTATTCGCCTTAACATATGTAGTAGCTGTTACGCTCGTGCCGGCTGACACCGTGGTGGTAGCTGAAACGCTCGTGCCGGCTGACACGCTCGTGCCTGCTGAAACACTGCCGACGGAGGCAACAATATTCCCGTCCGTAGTCGTGATAGTTCCGCGCGTGTAGACGGGAGGGCCCTCGTCGATGAGGCCAGAATAACCATCCGCAACCTCGTTTGTAGTGTTATTTGAATACGACTTGTCCGTATTGAAGGGTGCGAAAAGAGGGCAGTTAGGATCGATAAATCCATTGACAAACGTCATGGCGTCGTAGACTCCGATGAGGTACGTGTACTTGAGACCGCTCGTAGGATCGACAAGATCGGGATTGACTCCCTCGTGGAGTCGCTTTCCGTTCTCGCGGAGAATGTGGCCGGCCTTGGAATTCTGAGCCGTGGCACCGGCTGACAGAGTAAGTCTACCGCGGGTCTGTAGATTGGCATCGACGTACGTGGAATACGTGAAGATGTTGGTATTGAACACAGCGGTAGCGATATACTGGCGTTTCGGTACTCCCTTGACGGCTGCCTGAATGCTTGTCATTTGTTCTAACGATACCTGATATAAATTTAACAGGGCTCCAGAATTCCAAGACAGCATGCTTCCTTCAACCTGTCCTTGCCGAGTCTGTGGCGAATTTACACACTGCCCTGGAGCCTGTCCGCAACTGTATGCTGATACGGTGCCGGTAGGACACCCGACACCGTCTGGGCCACGTGGACAGGATGAAGATGATTAGGGAGGGCTAAAGTTTTCAGGCAGACATCATCTAGATTCAAATGGACTCCGATGTGCCGTCGTATTTAAAGAGTTTGGAGAGCTTACTCCAAGGGGAGCGAGTCCAAGGGGAACGAGTCCCAGAGCCGGCCCAAGAGGCCTCGGAGCCCCCCCAACAATCCCTAAGTCTTTCCACGATCGGCTTCGGCTCGATGTTTACCAGTAGTAATCCCACTGTTACGCCACCTGTAACGGATACAACGATTCAACAAAAGGAAAAGGTCAGATTCATGTTGGTCAGTACGCATGTTCACCAATACACTGGTTATGCCAAGGTCGGCTATGGTCTTTTAACTGAACTCGCAAAGCACAACTGGATTCAACTAACCCATTACGGATTCCAGCGCCTCTCAGAGATTCAGCCAGGGTTCCGACCCTACCCTTCCCAAGTCGATGTGATTGACGCACTTTCACTTGAAAAGCCTGTACAGCAGGGCTTCGGCTACACGGCCCTTCCCGATGTGATTCGCAGAAAGCGCCCCCATG
>Ga0114958_10003782_pt1 | contig 10706 bp, 4 predicted proteins | sample C_130208_EF_Meta_FD_89577 | JGI IMG/M metagenome (GOLD analysis project Ga0114958, IMG submission 89577) | Freshwater microbial communities from Lake Croche, Canada to study carbon cycling - C_130208_EF_MetaG | ecosystem: Environmental > Aquatic > Freshwater > Lake | place: Lake Croche, Canada... | reverse complement strand
GGTGTATTATAATAATCCGTTGGGTATGCGTTATTATTTGAATCCACAAAATTTGACTCTACAGTATCCACATCCCACCAATTCTGTGGGTTACCAAATTGAGTGTCCGGGGGTAAATTAAAATCAAACCCCTGTTTTAACCCCACATCATTGCCATTACTATCAACGCCACCAAAAGTTAATCCAAAATACCCTTTCCATATTGTTGTAATGTATAACTCACTAATTGGTCGTTTTTGATTATCACGTAACTCACTTACATCAATATCTTTATTAAAGGATAATGTGTATGATTGAGCATTTTCTTTAATTGAAACTCGTTTTACATTATTTGGGGTATAAATAGGACTTTCAAATTTCTTTTTAATTCCAAATATATTTTTTTCAAACCCAGCATTAACTAAAATAGCGTCGTTAACATTTGTAATTATTTTGTGTTGAATCACATAATATTTAGACGTAGTGTCATTTGGATTTTCATAATTTATAACCCTTTTAAATGTTCCGGTATCGCCATCATTAAACACTGAAACATACCCAATGTTGAATATATTAAAGATATATTCTTTGGTTCCGGGTAACCCATTTCCAAAAGAGAATATTTGAAATGTGTTAACATACCCATTACTTAATTTAATTTTTACAAATTCGGATTCAGATAATCCGTGTTTAACAGGACATTTAAATTGAATTATTGGGTTACCTCCCTCCAATAAAGGAATAGGGTTAAATTGGTCTCCATTTGTAACCATAATAGTAAACGGAATCCCATCAACAGCATTCCAAATTAAAGAAGGAGTTTTAGAACCTGTTCCATCATAAAAATTCATAACTTTATCAATATTCTTATACGGATAACTAATAAAATGATTCCAATTGTATGTTGAAGCGCTTCTAGATACAAAATCTACATGAACCATAGGTTGTCCTCCGGGAGTCATTGATGGTATTGGAACCGTATATCCTGAAACATTATAATCACTTCTAATAAAATCAAACTCATCATATTGGGGAAATCCTTCCCATTTAACCGAATTTAAACTAGCGTTACATTGTTTTAAAGTTAACTCAGTTTCATTAATGTAATATAAATTATTTTCTAATGGTTCATAATTTGTTGTTCCAGTATATGAATTATTAAATAATATTTGAAATTTACAAACCGGTCTAAATGTTGTCGATTTCTCTCTTTCATCATTAAACACTTGAATTAAATTAACGTCAACACTTCTATCAAATTCTTCAATATTTTTTGTGTTTTGAACCAATGGTGTTGGTATCGATAAATTAGTGTCTGTAGCCGTTTTATATCTTAATGACCCTAATACTATTCTTATATCATCCATTTTAATTTACAATATTATTAGTGTTTATCCATTTTGTTCTAAACCTATCAAAAGATGATGCTCCTCTCATAAGTCCAAAATAAAAGTGAAATGGTGCACCAACCGTAATCTTATCATTATCATCAGGACCATTACGTTGCCAATAAGGTGAAACCACCGCAGTGATTGAATTATTCTGTCTTCCAACAGATAAACTATTACCATCCGTAACCGCGTAAATATACCCCTTTAAAAAATCATTTTGAGACTGATTTACACTTCTAAAGTATCTCGATGATTGAGATAATCTATCTAATGATTGATATTTTGAAGAATATATTTTATCATATTTCCAATCATTTGATTCACTTCCAAAAATACTTCCTTTATCACCATCAGTATCAATCCTCCATTGTGATAATGGGACCTCTTGAGAATAAACCGGAAAATTGTTAAAAGTACAATTACTTGTAGTTGTTCCTGTTGGATTTATAATTGTTCGTTTTGGTGTAACATAATCTCTTACTTGTATATCTGACGAAAAGAATATTCCCAAAGAATTAGAACAATCAAAGAAAATTGGGTTTTGAATTTCCGGGTCAACGGTCGCAGTCCCTGTTCCTGAACCCGGACCTGTAGAGATAAACTTAGTTCCTATTGTATTATTTGGTGAACCAATTGACGTAAATAATGTCGTTCCCGGTGTTGTTATTTTATATTGAATCCCCGAAACAAATGAACCGGCACTAACTAATGTTGGTGAATCAGGATAATTAGACGATTGGAATGCGGCAACACCTAATTCAGAATTAATAGATATTAATTGAGCATAATCAGCATCAATTAAATATCTACCATCTCTACCATTTTGGAAATATGCAAAAATATTAAAAGCACCTAACGCATTATTTAAAAAGTTGTTGTCCATAAATCGACTTACAATAAATAAATTAAGAATTTCGTCAACGTGAGAATAGGTTGAAGACGTTAACTTATTAACCAAATACCCGTCGTATTCATCAGACATTACCAACTCTTGTAAAAAGTCAGCTCTAGGACCTAAATCCATTATGGTTGTCGGATAATTTAAATTTGAACTAAATCCATTATTGGGGTCATATGGTGAACATCTATAATAAAAACTCTTTGATGGGTTATGATAAATAATCACCCCATTACCACTCCACCCACAATATTTTGCAACCGGAGAATTTGGTGGATTATCTGTTGGTGATGTGAAATATTGAACCTCATTTTTAAATGGAAACGCATATAACACCCCATTAACCCAATTATTATTAAATCTGTGTGAAAACACATTTCGACACGCACCAAGCATTACCATATTTCGAGCAATCCACTCAAACATTAACTCCCAATCTCTAAATAAAGATATGAATATGGTTGTAATAAAAATATAACACCCACCTTCAAAAATTGTTTCACCGTTAAATTGAAGGCAATCTCCACCCCTTGGTTTAACCAAAATAGAACTATTTACCGTAGATTTTTTACAATCATAACACTGTAAATTAACAGACCCTTCACAAGTAAAGGTATTTATAACTTGATTTATTTTTGGTGAACCACCTAAAGATTCTCTAACATCCGTTAACGAACCGTCACCCACAGAACCGGTTGGACCAGCAATTGAATTTATCCCAATAACTCCCGTTGATGGTATTTGATAAATTGTTAATTTACTGTTTTTTTGTAAAACCCTACCATTACAACAATACTCCTCAACAAGTGTTCCCGTTGGTAACCTATCACCTCTCATAACTATTTGATTATTACTTGCTCCCGGATAAGAACCAACTCTACCTAAAGTAAAATTCATTGTATTACCTGTTGTATCATAAATTGGTGAATAATAATATGAAAAAACTTGTGGACTACTATAAACCCAATTAGAACAAATTTCGTCATTTCTAACAAAATTAACATTTGTTGGCATATTTTGGATATTCATGTGCATCATTGATGACCCTTCAACAATTTCTGAAGGTATATATCCTTCTGTTCTACCTGTTGTAGAATAAAAAAGATTAGTCGAACGTTTCATATAAGCGTAGTATCTTCCAGTAGGAACACAAGTTAATACCCAAATACCGTTATAAACCCAAGTTGTATCATAATTCTGAAGATAAAGATTTGTTGTGTCATACATCCAAGTAAATCCATTATTTTGACTAATACTTAATCCGTTTATTGACGGACTCGCACCATTACTTAATGGAGGTGTAACCGGGTGAGGGAGAGTATCGTCGTCGGATGTATTTGTTGTACCATTTCCAGGTTCTATATTATTACAAGTTGGTACATATCCTATTGAGCGATTATCTAAATTAGAGTAATAGCTAATTAAATTTGAATTAAACCCTGAAAATCTTGATGTTAATTGAGTCCAAGTCGACGCTGTCAACCCATTAGTATACCCTGTTACAAATGCCCAAGTTTCTTTTTGATTAGGAGAATAAGAAAATGAATTAAAATATAAATCTTGCCCTCCCGTATAACCTGTTTCAATATTTACATTACCACCTACAGTTGGTTGAATACCACCGACCCAAGTACTACCCGTTACATAATTTTGAGTACTAGCACTCGATAATGGTGTCCAAGCAGGTAGTGGTGTCGTTGTTGCCCTATCACCAATAGTCCCATCATGGGTAATATTTTTGAATTTACCCTGAACAGGGATGTTCATTCTATACCAACCTTTAATCTTAATATCACCCTCATCCAAATATCCAAAAAGTTTACCCACACCATACTCGATTGGGATTTTACTTGAATATGGGTCAACACCTCTATTTAATATTACAACAAAATTATCATTATGATTTCTAACATAATCCATAGAATTCATTTGTATAACTCCGGGAGGGGTTAATGGTGTTGGTGCGTAAACATTATTAAACGGATATGCACCACCACTATTAATTTGACCAGGATAAGTAGCATCACTGTCATAATTATTAAATAATTGGAAAAATGTAGTATTATTTCCAAAATATTTAGTATTTAACGAATTTGGTAATTGATTCACACATTGTCCATTGAAATTACTATACGTCATTCCAGTAATTACTTGGAAATATTCTATATCAATAGGAAATTTATGCGTGTTTGTTGTTGTTTTAGCACTATAAGGACCTGTTGGGTCAAATAATGTAACATTATATATAGGTGATGATAACATACCCCCTATACCGTCAGGATTCGCATATTTAACTTGAACTTGGGTTGAACCTGTAAATGTTGTTCCTGTGATTGCTCGGTTATTGAATTTATTTTTAACACCCCCTGTTAAGTTTGGGTCTTTACTAAAAGATGGGTTTTGAAAAGATATCATTTCTCCCGCAATAAATTTCTTAGCTGTAGATTTATCACATAGTATTACAATAGTATTATCATAATGAAATTTAGATGTTGGGACACTCGGTATTGAACTCGGTTCAAAACTAACTGAAACTCTATTAACCCCACCACCCGGATTAGTTGCTCCACTATTAAAATATTTTGCTTTAACATTAAATAAATTAATTCTATCTGCAAGTGGTAACGAGTTTGTGAACCAATCCCACGCCGTAGCATGACCGCCAGCACCTTGACCTGTTGTTACACTTTCTTGTTGTAAATAAGGAGCCCCTATTGTTGATGACCCATATTGATTATCATATTGATAACCAACAAAATCATTAGTAAAAATGGTTTTTCGTTGACCTGTAAAACCTGTTGGGTTTACCTCAGCATTATATGATGGTAATTTAAAACCTGAAAATGTAGAGATTGGAGCCAATATTAAACCAGCGTTTAAAGGTGATACTGACTTACCATCAGATACTATTGTTGGACAAGGAAGTAATTTATCTTCTTCATCCGTAGGAGCCCCATCAGGGTCAGGATTTTCATTAACGGATTGACCTTGTTTACAAGGACAAAGGTCGCATTCAGGATAAGTTAATATTGGAACTTTAATTCCGTTTAAATTTAACTCCCATAACTTCTTTAAAATATATGCTAAAAGAATCCCTAATATCACATAAATAACTATCATTGCAAGGTATCCTACAATTAACCCCAAAGCATATGGAACACTTCCCGCAATTAATATACCATAATTAACGATATTTGCCGCACACCAAACAATTAATCCCGGTAAAACAATAACTCTTAATAACCACACAACAAAATATAAAATGTGCATCACAAGTATTAACCCAAAAAATACCGGTGTTAATATAATACTAAAAAACATAAAAATTATATAGAGAATATCGAATCTAAAATTTCCATCGTTGGTTGGAAATCTATTATTCACACTTTCACAGGACTCTTCTAATATATTTTTTATCCCAATATATTTTTCGGTCCCACTACCATTTTTAAAATTATCAATAAATTCAGATACCGTATAAACTTTATTATATTGCATCATATAAAATTTATCCTCACAATTTATTGCATCTTGAATCATTTGAGTATCCCCATAATCCGTCCAATCAACACTAAATGCGTACGATTCATCTTTCTTTCCAGAATATTCTCTGATGTTTGGTACTAAATAATAAGCCCTTTTAGTGACATCAGATAATGATGGTGATTGAGACCATTTTACTTTAAACCTATATTTACCTTTTGTTGGAATTCCTTTTTCAGGGTCGTTTGAAAGTATGTGTTCCCCAAATTCATTAGTAACATAATAATCTAAATTCATAGGAACATCAATTAACCAAGTCCCATTTTCATCAATAACTTTACCACCCATCTCTAAACTAAAATTTTCAAGAATAGGGAAGCCCATAGAATCTTGTTGTATTGTTTGTCTGATGGATAATATTTCGCCAGGACCTGTAGTTAAACTACACAAATGACCCGATTTATTGGTTGGTTTACAATTAGTTCTCAACGCATTAGTATCTGAATCAGAAATTATAGAACCCATGAAGATGGATGTTGGTCGAATATCAACATTAGCTTCAGCACTTAAATCAAAATCAGTTCTTGTAATACCTAAATTACAAATTTCAGGTTGACCCCATAATGGTTCAACCTCAATACTTCTATTTACCGACACAATTTGTGGTAATTCCCTTAAATTATTTGATGATTTAAAATTTGTTCCGGATACCTGAGATTCAGTAGCAATACCCATTCTAATCAAATCTTGAGGTGATAATGAAAATTCACCAATATCCGATAAATCAACATCTAATACAATTAGATGAGAACCAACAGGAACCCCAAAAATCATATAATCACCACTTTCGTTTGTAACAGCATTATATTTATAATACTTGTCGTAAACCTCAATCAATGTTGGGTTGGTTAAAACATCCAATCTAGTAAAAAATGTTCCGGTAGGAACGTGAGCACTATATGATGGTTTATACGGTAATAAATTATATCTATAACCATCATCATTAATATCCAATAATGATTTGTATGGATATAACTCAGAGATAATTGGATTGGATTGGTCATTAGCATCTATTGGTATGAAGATAGAAACTTTCGCATTTGGAACACCAAACCCATTATTAACACTAACACGTCCAACAATAACACCGTAATCAGCACATTGTCTAGTGTAAATGTCGGTTTGTAATATTTTTAAGGATAATATTTCTAAATGTTCGAACTCTTGGTCAATTAATACTTTAATTGAGGTATCGACACCGACCTTCGTTCTTATTCTATAAGATTTTGACATTTTTATCTTTTTTAATAAATAGTTTATATACTATTTTTAAAAGATAAAACATTTTTTTTCAAAATAAATTATGGTTTAAACTTATGTTGATTAACAAAATCAATAGGATTTGATTTTTTTTCTAAAAAATTATTAACAATACTGATAATATATTTATGAACAGTATTATCAATAGATGTGTGAGTTGTGTTAGGAATATCAATATTAACAACTTTAGTTCTTTGATTTCTTTTAAATAAAGAAACTCTACCACCTGAATTAGTGAAGAAAATCATATTATCTGACCATTTAACCGACATAAAATTTATAGCATAACCAACATTATCTTTAATTTGATAATCGTAATTATTGTCTAATTGATTGGCACTATCTAAAAAAATAACTAAATCAACATTAATTTTTTCTTTATTTAAATTATCCAATACTTGAGCAATATTGTATCCACCAATACTATGTCCAATAAGAACAACCTTACCTGACGGATTAAATAACCTAAAATATTTTACAGTTTTAAAAACCTCCTCAGAAGTTAAATTATAATTATTTGTTCCAACATAAGTGATAACCGTATTTTCTTTAGTCTCAACTTTACTTTCAACTAACCCCAGCCCATCTAAATCCCTTGTTTTAGAAATATCAACTTGAACCTCATTAGAACCTGAAACATCGTTAAATGGTCCTATCGACCCCTCAGCAATTATAACTAAATTTTTGGTGTTTTTATTAAAATAATCTTGAGGATATTGTATTGTTTCTAATGTTCTTCTTTTATTGAAATCTTTAATATCTGACATAATAAAAGAACTAATAATTACTAATAAGAAAATTTGAAACTTTGTTATTTTTCTATTTCTTACATATTCATTAAAAAAAACCAAAAAAATAATAAAAGAGCAAATTAATCTGAAATTAAGATATAATCCTCCAACAAAACACTGAAACCAAGTTCCGTTATATCCTTTAATAAAAGTTAAAATATCTGTAATATAATCCATCAACTAAAAATAGAAAATATTAGTTAATTTATCAAGAAAAATTAACAGTTTTTAAATTTTTAACTCTAATGTTAATATCTTTATTTGGATATTTTATTTGGTAAGTTTGGTTTGGTTCCGCAAAGATAGTATCATCAATTAACCCAATTTGATAAGTTGCACTGTCAACGTATCGTTGAGAAGTTTGTGATGATGAATACTGTCCTCCCACTTTATTAAAGACCTGAATGTCAGACAATGAGATTACTCCGTTTTCACTTTGTATTAACCTTCTTAATTCGGAAATATTAACATTTTCACCCATTTGTCTATTTTCCGGATTGAAATATTCCGAAACTATTGTAATAATTTGAGAAATTACCGTTCCTTGGTTTTGTGTGTTGTCTAATACAACATCAATATTAAACCCTAAATCAATAACGTTAGCACTTTGTATTGACACATAATCGTTTATCATACGATAGTTTGATAAATAATTTGCAACATTATTCTTTAGAGTATTTGAAATAACCTCCGTTAATCTACCTGTTTCGTCATACGATAACATTTGAACAACAATTTTATTATTATTTTCTGTTATAGATACTTTTGCCGGAGCTCCGAATTGAGAAGGCATTGTTCGGATTATTGAATCGTAATCATTTACTGTTACCGCTCTTTTTTGAGCTGAGAAATTATACGAAACTAAATTTCTAACTTCTTCAGTTGTAGGGTAATTGGCTCCACCAATTGCCGCTGTTACGTTTGTACATCTTAATGAATTTATCACAGTTGTGTTAATACTATCTGATGGTCCATTCACAAAGAACGATACAGTTCCAATTTGTGTAATTGAGTTTACACCAATATTACTACCAACTCCACCACCAACTCTATATTGTATGAATAGTGTTGTATTAGGTTTTAAAGTACTACCTAACGCTAAGTTATTAGAATATTTATATAGATTTAACCGATACCCATCTCTAGCAAATTCTCTTAACTGTTCGTCAGCTGATTGTGAACCACCCCCAAAAGTAATTTTTAAAAATCCTTCAGGTGTAAATTCGCTAATAAATTTTGTACTTGTTTGAATATATTTTCCCACTTTAATTCCCGGAGAATCTGACACTTTTGTTGGGTCTTCAACAAATACCCTATCTTCCGCTAAAGCGTCCACCTCATACCATCTATTATCTAAACCTAAAAATTCTTGGACTGACGGTATATTAGTATATTGAGTGCTATCCTTTAATAAAACACTTGTTATTCCCAATACATTCTTGTCCGGTAAGAATAATTCGTAAAAAGGTTTAACATCATTCGGAGTAATCACCTTTTTAAACACTTTTGTTGTTCCATTAACAACAGTTTCTCGTTTAGTAATCGTATAATTTAATAATTTATTGTTTGAATCAAAATTAGGTATTTTTAATCTATTTGGATATCCTTCACCATTAATAGGTGATGAGAAGTCAATATCGTAAACAGTTTCAAATACTTGTCCCGCACCATTAACTTGAGAACCTCTTCTTAAAATACCACAATATCTCAGGTCTTCTTTATCCCCATATGCTGGAACTGTAATTGAAAAATCAACTAAAGCAACAGATGGTCTCATTCCCGGAACTTTTAATCCATAGGTTTTTGCTATATTGAAAATTGATGACCTTTGTTGAGCATATTGAAGAACTGTCTCTTGAACACTTCTATCAATATTAAACTGTAAGTTATCCGTAACCGCAGCGTTTAAATCTAATAACACAGAAAAAACAGACGCGTCGTTAAAGTTTTGAATCGTGTCCGGATAATACGTTTTAGTGAAGTTAATTAACTCCGTTCTAATTGATTGGAAATCCCTTGTTGTATAGGAAATTTTCTTGTTTGCCATAATTTTATATATTAATAATTACAAAGTCACTACTATTAAACACATCATTGTTGATGGTATAATCAATCTTAACTTTCGCTGTATGTTCTTTATTTGACATATTTGGTACCCGATATACTCTATCATCATTTTCATCAATATAACTACCTTTATCTTCATTACCATCTGATGCGGCGTGAATACTAATGTTAGTGATTGTTATCCCCGGTAAATAGTTTCCGGCAGATTCTCGTATCTCGGATTCTATTTCTGAAAATGTTGGACCGTCTAATGGTTCAAAAATAAATTCATATAATCTTGTTCCAAAATCCGGTAAATAATACCTACTACCTTTTCTAGTTAATAAAAGGTGTATTAAGTTAGACCTAATCTCTTGGTCGTTATAATCTGATAAATCTAAGTATTTCCCGTCAAAAGATTCTCTAAAAGGAAAAGTTAAACCATATGTTGTTCCATCTGCCATAACTATAAATATAGTGTCGTAATTATTTCTTATAAATAGAGTAAAATAAAAAATCACGACCGAAGTCGTGATTAATGTTATAATTATTTTAATTCGATTAAGAACTACACCCAAAACACTCAAATTCTGAATCTGTCGGTTTTGAAGTTATCTCAACCTTTGGTTTTTCAATAATTCTTGGTTGTTGTACTTTTGTAATATCAACAGCTAAATGTTTAGCTCCGGTTGATATCGCTTTTGTTCTAACATAATAACAAAGAGTTTTCAATCCTTTACCCCAAGAATGGAAGTGTGATGATGAAATTTTTGATAATGTTGGTTCAGACATATAGAT
>Ga0114958_10003781_pt1 | contig 10710 bp, 5 predicted proteins | sample C_130208_EF_Meta_FD_89577 | JGI IMG/M metagenome (GOLD analysis project Ga0114958, IMG submission 89577) | Freshwater microbial communities from Lake Croche, Canada to study carbon cycling - C_130208_EF_MetaG | ecosystem: Environmental > Aquatic > Freshwater > Lake | place: Lake Croche, Canada... | reverse complement strand
ATCTGTGAAGCGGAATTAACAACATTACGAAACTTACATCTCCTGGGCAAGGATATAGCTGGCACTGGTTTTAATTTTGATTTCAAAATCATCAAGGCACAAGGTGCGTATATTTGCGGCGAGGAAACAGCCCTCCTATCAAGCATTGAAGGACAACGACCCGAAGTGCGTGTGCGTCCTCCATATCCTGCACAAAAAGGATTATTCAATAAACCAACAATCGTACATAATGTCGAAACATTGGCTTGTCTACCGTACATTATTGAGCAAGGCGGAAGTGCGTTTGCTCAAATCGGAAAAGGTCGAAGTACGGGTACCAAACTCGTTTCGCTAGATTCTCATTTCAACTTTCCAGGTATCTATGAAGTAGATATGGGCACACCGCTTAGAACAGTCATTGACGAATTGGGCGGTGGATTCAAATCTGTTATTAAGGCGATGCATATCGGCGGGCCTTTAGGCGGACTAGTACCTGTGTCGAAAATTGATAACTTGAGTATCGACTTTGAAAGTTTTAGTCAGCAAGGATTTTTGCTCGGTCACGCCTCCATTATTTGTCTCCCAGCATCATTTCCGATTCTTGATTATATCAAACATCTGTTTGAGTTTACAGCACATGAAAGTTGTGGTAAATGTTTCCCATGCCGAATCGGAAGTACACGCGGCTATGAAATGATTCATAAAGCGCAGACCTCCGATTATAAAATTGACAAGCAGCTATTGAATGACCTTCTCGAGACATTAGAAATTGGTTCGCTTTGCGCCCTTGGAGGTGGATTGCCATTGCCGATAAAAAATGCATTGCTTCATTTTGAGAACGAATTAAGTGAATGGATACAGTAGTTGCACTACAACAAGATCCCTTTTTCACCCATCACCTTTCGCAGATTAATAAGACCATAGCGCATTCGACCAAGGGATGTATTTAAACTTACTCCAGTCAATTCAGCAATTTGTTTAAAACTCATATTGCCATATAATCGAAGGATAATGGTTTCGCGTTGCTCATAGGGTATCATATCAAGCATTTTACGAACCCTTCCGCAAGACTGTCCTTTCATCATAGCCTGTTCGTGATTTGTTTCTTCCACGCCTATCAATTCGCAGATATCACGCCCATCAGGTAAGGTAATTTTGACCATTCGTTTGGCAACCCGCAAATGGTCGATGGTTAAATTACGGGCAATCCGCAACGCCCAAGGCGTAAAGCGTCCGTCGTCATTGTACTTCCCTTCTCTGATTTTGGTAATCACTTTAATACAAACATCCTGGAAAAGATCCTCAGCTGTGTATCTGTCTTTGACCAATAAGTAAATGGCGGTAAATAGTTTGCGTTTATTGCGTTGCAATAGTTCCGCAATTGCATGTTCATCATTTTTTCTAATGAGAACAAATAAATCTTCTTCTGTGAGATGTTGTAAGGTATGCATACACTTCTTTTTTTATTGTTTAAGGCAATAAGTTAAAATATCATGTAGAAGTGTCTGCTATAGGCGTGTGTTCTCTCTTTTTAATAGCGCGTTGAACACGATATCAATTTCAATTTCATTGTCAATGATATGATACAAGAAAAGAAATTCTATCAGTTATCCATTACGCGGATGTTGTTTTACTAAATTACAAGCGTTTGTAAAGCCTGTTTATTCTTGTAGAGATTTCTTCAGAGAGTAGGAGTATTTATAATTTAAAGATAAAGATGTAAAACAATAAAACAAAATTTTATGCTAATTTAATTTTAAGGGCGGTTGTAAAATAAAAAATGCGAGCTTGTTAGAACGAGTAGGTGGCGTCGATAAATAAGCTTCTTGCAGGAAATGCTTGCATCGCGCCAGCACTCAAATGACCACTTGATTGCGGATTGATACTGCCCGTCAATGTTGCATTCTGCAGGTTAAACAGATTCTTAATGCCAGCTTGCGCTATCAATGCGTTCTTGAAAAATGAATGCTGGACCGAAACATTCGCAATATGCATTGGTGACGTATACAAAAATTGCTGATCAACGGTTATAACAGGTTGGCGACTATTATACTTGTAATTCAGATTAAAGGTGGTGTTGATTTTCTTCCAAGTGTAACTACTTGTGAATGTGCATTCAAGAATAGTATTCTCAGGTGTAACATTTGTTTTCTCAACATAAATAACACCAGCGCCGGCACCAAGACTACATTGTGATCCTGTAACGTTTCCTTTGAGATTTAGCATCAGGTTTTTATATGTTTCAATATTCTCGTACTGCCTGAGCACTCCGTGATTATTGAACACAGCTAGTGCGATCAGGTTTTGAATTGAATTATAATAGGCATTTACACTATAACTTGCCGTTACCTGTTTCATTGCATATTGATGTTCTAATCCTATTTCAATATGATCTCCAATTTCAGGTTTTAAATCTGGGTTCCCAATAATGGTATGATTTTGATCAATAAACTGAAGATACATTTCTTTTAAGGTCGGCGCTCTGAATCCACGTGCATACGAAGTGCGCAATTGTGTTAATGCATTCAAATCAAGTTTGGCATGAAGTGCTGGCGTAAAGTTTGTCTTATACCGGTTGTTGTACGTCACTCTCAACGATGGTTGAAGTTGAAAAGATTTGTACTTATAGGAGGCAGAGCCGAAGATGCCAATATCCGACATGCGTTGGTTCTGATCGGTAAGTTTATAACTCACGCCTGTTTCTTGCGCGTATTCATATCCAAGAACAATATCGAGATGTTTTATTCGAGAGCTCGAATATGTTCCTCGTAGGTTCAGATTATAAAATCGGGTCGTGTCTTGATCGCCTACATTTTCTGTTTCGAATTCATTGAGCGAGACAAGATCTTTCTTTAGCCTATTCTTAGTGCGTTTATAGAGTTGATAGCTATTTGTAAAGGCAAGCTGATCTGTTTTATTCAATGGCAAATTGGCTGACACGGCATTGATGATGCGATGTGTTCTATAATATTCATCAAACGCATATCCTTCATACGGATTAATGATGGGTTGACCTTTATTGGTTATTTTCTCATTCAGATATGAGCCAAAATAACTCAGTTTCATTTTTTTGATAGTGAACCAATATTGCAAATCTCCTGTGTATTGAGTTTTGGGTTTCCAAAGTTGAAAACGATCAATCGAATCCTTTGGAGTCCATCCAGCGAAAAAATTTCTTGCAAGGGATAACTGAAGTTGATGATTCTTTTTATTCATACTCATATTCCCCGAGAAATTATAACGTCCGATACTCTCATAATATGATCTTGCGCCCAAGGCGAATTTCTTTTTAGGTGTCACTGTTATCAGGTTAACCACGCCACCTAATGCATTACTGCCATAGATGACACTCATAGGGCCTTGTATCATTTCAACACGCTTGATATTATTCATATTAAGTTGCCCCATATCAATATTACCGTTTTCTCGTCCCATCAGAGGTATGCCATTCACTAGGACCTTCACATTTTGACCACCAATACCACCGATATTCATTGAGGTGCCAAGAACATTGTCGTTCGAAATAAAATGATTCATTTCGTAATTCAATACATCATTGAGTGATATGGCAGCACGTTGAGTAATTTCAAGACTAGAAATCGTGTTGACTTTATAAATCGATTGTTTAGCCATGACAGGAATAACTTGTCCGGTAATAACCACATCATTTATCTGCGTCACTGATTTTTCTAAATAGAACGTTGCGTAATCGATACCATCCTTTGCAACAACATCTTGCTGTCGAAGGGTTGCAGTAAGCGACTCATATCCAGTAAAGGAAATCTTTATTTTTATTGGATAGGATGCATTTTTAATTTCTGTGGCCGCACCAATAGTCGATGAAATTCTTTTCTCTTTACCTTGACTATATACCCTGATGGTTGAACCCGTCAATGATTGTTTGGTTGTCTGATCCTTCACGTCAATCACCAAACTAGCAGCCTTAGATCCTAAGGCTGCTAGCATAATGATGATGATATGAAATAGGTGTCTAAACAAACTAACTTATTTTGTTACGATGATTTTTTCACTGATGTTAGTATGACTGCCTTTCACTGAAAGAATATAATGTCCGGCAGGATAATTTGCTGTTGAAACTGTATAGGCATTCAAGCCTGTGTTGATCGTTAATGTTGACGAGAATACAACTTGACCACTCAACGAAGTCAATGACAATCGTGCGTTGGTATTATCTTTACTATCAAGCGCAATATTGATTTCATTTTGCGTTGGATTTGGGTAAAATTCATAGCGACTGATTAATGAAGAAATATCATTGACTGCCGTAGCGGCTACGAGTCTCTTACGCAAGTATATTTTACCTTGACCGCTTCCGCTATAACCTGTAAACTGCAATTGATATAAGTTTCCAGCAACATCATTCACAAAGTAGGAAACAGAATCAGGCACTGACCAAGTTGTTGGTGGCGTAAACGTTTTCCAGTTATAACCGATTGCAGAAATTACATTGCTAGTTGCAGGCCAAGGCCACACATAATCACCATAATGAGCAAACGCTGAATCTACGTGAACGACATTGGCTTTTGATACCTTGACACCTCTGTTGCTTAATGCACCGACAACACTGTTGAACGGATTCGGGCCGCTTGCTACATCACTTGTCGAATAACGATTAAAAACCATATCCCAATCTGTTTTTGCCGGCTCACGATTGGTATCAACACCTGTAGCCAAATTATAATAAGCAAAACGACGGTTTGGATAGTTTGAATATCGGATTGTATCATAGATAGTCGAACCAGAGAACGTATCAATTTGGATATTCCAGTTACCCGCATCGGCTCCGACACCTATTAATGAATTGATAAAAAATTTGAAGAATACGCCATTTGCTTTGACAATAAAAATAGAATCGCCCACATTATCGTGTGAAGGGCTTCCTGCATAATGCCCCCAGCCATATTGCATCGGACCTGAACCGAACATGTTCAGCGCTCCTTGATCCCATCCCTGATCGTTATTATAACATAAACTTGCAGTGGCTGTATCTGCTAGTGTAACTGTTGCCCATTGTGAAATGTCTTTATGCACATTATACACTTTGACAAAATTGGTCCCAGCATTATGATTTGCCCAAACCGCTGCGCTGTCTAACGCACCACCTAATGCAAAAGCCAGATGCCAGTTTTTATTGTTTTCTGTTTTCACTGTGCCGTTTTGCAGACTGTAAAACACATCATTTGTGCACACGGCGCCCATTAATACTGAATCAGCCGACCACTGCGCCATTGCTGTGCTTCCCATAACAATCATCGAAATCAATGTAAAAATTACCTTCCTCATATAAATTTATTTTTTAGAAGACAAAAGTAAATTGGGATTATTGCAATCAAGGGTATTGAATCAAATATGACAATCATATGACAATCAGAAAATGAAAAGGTGCGCTCTGTTTTTTCGAAGGATTAATAGCCTAGGTCCTTTGATGATGTTGCTTGAACGAAAATGTGTTAGAAAACTAAAATAGGTATCGCTCGAAGCAAACAACGTAGGTAAAATTTTCGTCTTGTCTTCGCATTTAATCTGATGGTGTATGAAGAATGTGGCACTTATCTGTGCAAAGTTTAGAAAAACAATTAAATTTGAAACGAATGGTTCAACGTATACTTTTTTGGCATTTATCGATTTTCCTGCTCTTATTGATTTCTCTTCCTGCTTCTTCGCAGAATGGTTTCGATATCGTGGAGGGGCCTACCTATTTGATTGATTGCGATAGCACCTGTACGATGTTGCATGCCAATTTCCCAAAACCGTTAAAAACCAATTTGTATACAGCGGCCGCTTCGACCTATGCACCTATTACCATCACAGGAACCACACTAAGCACGAATGATGATAAGTTTTCTACAGCGATTCCCCTTGGTTTCAATTTCTGTTTTTTTGAACATGTGTATACCGAATGTTATATCGCCGACAATGGCGTATTGACATTTAATCCCGCCTATAGCGGTGTTAGTTGCAACAATAATACGCAACAATTATTGCCTTATTTCAATTCCACCTTTCCAGATAACGCCATTTTCTTTATGTTCATGGATGTCGACCCCGCTCTTGGAGGCTCTATAAAATATGCGACAATAGGTACAGCCCCTTTCAGGAAGTTTGTAGTGAGTTATCAGAATATGAAAATATTCGGAACGACTTGTAGCAATGCCACCTCGTCGTTTGAAGTGGTACTGAATGAATCTACCAATATCATTGACGTGCACGTCAATAGCAAAGCCACCTGTGATGGTAATCTGACTAATTATTCGAATTATGCTACTGTTGGTGTTCAAAATATTGGTGCAACAACGGCCTTCACCGTCCCAGGCAAACATGCCTCTATGTTCACCATGAGTAATGAAGGTGTGCGTATCGCGCCGGCAGGTCCGCAAAACTATCTTCTAACGTGGCGCAATATGTATAATAATGTAATCGCCACCAATGTCGATAGTATTTACTTCTGCCCGCCGTCATTGCCATATACTAAAATACGAGCTGAGATTAATTTTTATTGTCCATCAGTGACGTTTAAAGATTCTGTAGTCATTGATAAAAATCGCCCGCATATAGATAGCGTACTCATGATCAAACCTCAATGCAATGGCGATAGTTCAGGCATGATCACCGTGTTAGCATCAGGAGGAACACCACCATTCACTTATGCTATCAATAGTGGGCCATTTGGTAACAGCAATGTCTTCACGACGATTACCGGCGGCTATTATTACATCACTATCAAAGATGCGAATGGTTGTAAGAAAGACACGCTTCTGTTAGTACAACCCCAATACAATGTCAATATCGTAGTCGATTCAATCATCAAACCTATTTGCCCCGATTCGAATGGAAAAATTTATGCGCATGCCATTAATGGGGTGCCTCCATATGCCATCACATGGAGTAATGGTGCCACGGGCTCGCCCATCACAGGCTTAACACAAGGGTCTTATATGATAACAGCCTCTGATGCGAATGGATGCACCACTGCGGCTGTCATTTTTTTAGAATTTGATAGTATCCCTACGCTTCAAACCACGATTACAAAACCCATCTGTCATAATTCAGTTGGTTCTATTGCCATTACGCCTGCTGGTGGAACATCTCCGTATCATTACCTCTGGAGTACAGGCGATACGACCTACAATCTCACAAATATACCTGCTGGACAATATGGTGTCACCGTCACCGATATGCACGGGTGCTCTACAATTTCTGTCATTCTTTTACAGGATACACTCACGACAACCACATTTGATACTGTGTTGCATAATACAACGTGTCATCTAAATAATGGTTCAGCATTGATTATACCTTCTGGAGGATTGCCGCCTTTTACATATAGTTGGACACCCGGTGGCCAAACAACCGCCTCGCCAACAGGTATGGCAGCGGGAACCTATGTTTGTACTACGAAAGATATAAATAACTGCGTTGCCTTGGATACGCTGATCATTGGATCTTCGCTCGCACTCGTCAACAGTGTGTCAAAAGCAAATGCCAATTGCGATAGCAGTAATGGAAAAATTTATTTGAACGGCGTCATTAATCAAACTGGATGGGTGCAAGCGTTATGGAGTACAGGATCAACAGCCAATGTGATTACAGGCCTTGCCCCAGGCACCTATTGGGTAAAAACAATCGACAGTATTGGTTGTATCAAGACCGACACAATTGTGTTGCTAAATGATGGGAAACCATTTCTGGGCTTAGTTTCTTACAATCCACCCTTATGTCATGGCGATTCAACAGGGGCTATCACCTTGACAGGAACTTCGGGCACTGCGCCATATAAATATTCAGTAGATGGTATCAACTTTAGCAGTGTTGCACAAATCACTCATATTGCCGGTGGTACGTATACGATTTATATCACCGATGCAAATTCATGTTTGAATGATACGGTCGTTGTTTTTAATCAACCATCACAACTCATTTCAACCTACACCGCCGATACTGTCATTTGTTTTAATGATAAGACAGCCACGGCCGATATCAGCACAACTGGAGGTTTGACTCCTTATCTCTACTCGTTCAATAGTAATTTGTATACACCACAAAACACCTATACGAATCTGACGCAAGGCGTGTATACGGTTATCGTCAAGGACAGTCACGATTGTACCGAAACGGTATTGCTCAATGTGCAGGGCCCAACGTCTGCGCTTGATGTAGTGATTGAGAAAAAAGATGTGCCTTGTTTCGAAACCAATACTGGCTATGTGAAATTGACATTACAAGGTGGTTGGCCTCCTTATAATTATAGTTGGAGCAATGGAATGGTAGGATTAGAACAAAATCCAATCGGTGAAACACATACGTCATTTTCGCTCTCAGATAACAAAGGATGTGACGTGAATAAAGCGATCGATGTCAATCAGCTGCTCTGTTGCAAAGCGGTAGTACCGAATGCGTTTAGTCCGAATGGTGATGGCAAAAATGATGTGCTTCGTGTGCTACCAATCAGTGAAATCCAATCGGTGAAGTTTAGTATTTATGATCGATGGGGTAAGAATGTGTTCACCACCAAAGATCTTTCGCAAAGCTGGGACGGTAAATTGAATCGCGTTGATTGTGAACTTGATGTCTATTTTTATATTCTGGAATATAGTTGCTCATTCCAAAAAGAGAAGGTGATTCAGAAAGGAGATATCACGCTGATTAGATAAACAGCCATTCCAATGCAATGTAAATTTTTCGTCTTAACTGAAACCTACCAACATTTAAATGGAAACAACTTGTTTGCATCATATAAAATCGGTGTGAATTAATTTTTGAGTGTTTTTTATTCTTTCCCTTTAATCACCACCACAATTTCTCCTTTCGGTGGATGTGCTTCATAATAATCGGCTACGTCGGTGAGTGTGCCAATTTTATGTTCTTCAAATTTTTTCGAAAGCTCACGGCATACACATACCTCTCTTTCCTCGCCAAAATATTTTTTCAGTTCGTGTAAGGTCTTCACCAATCGATGTGGACTTTCATAAAATACAATGGCACGCTCTTCCTCTTTCAGCAGATTGAGCATAGTCATTCGTCCTTTTTTCTGTGGCAGAAAACCTTCATACACAAATCGGTTAATTGGGAATCCACTATCAACAAGCGCAGGTACAAACGCTGTAGCGCCTGGCAGGCATTCGACTTCGATGCCATTCTTAATGCATTCGCGCACCAACAAAAAGCCAGGATCAGAAATGGCAGGTGTACCGGCATCAGTGATAAGCGCCAATGTTTTTCCACCTAAAATTTCCGACACGAGATGTTGTAATACCTGATGCTCGTTATGCATATGATATTTCCATAGAGGCTTACTAATTTCAAAATGCTTAAGCAAGACGCCAGACGTGCGTGTGTCTTCGGCGAGTATAGCATCCGCTTCCTTCAGAATACGGATGGCTCTCAATGTTATATCTTCAAGATTACCAATAGGTGTGGGAACGATAAATAGTTTCATCGGGATAAAGATAAGCGAAGGGGCATAAACCTGAAAAAATAGTTTGCGCTCCGAAATATAGCGTGGGGATTCAAAATATCTGAAGCGATGATATTTTTTACGGCTGTAACATTGTATTTTTACTTGCCTCTCACATTTTTTATGGTTGACACAGACAAACAGATTCTTGCTGGCGAAGAAGAAAAAAAACTCATTCTTCGCGAATACCGCTCGTTGTTGCGCGCCCTGAAACATCGTCTAAAAAAAGGTGACAAACGCCTGGTACGCCGTGCCTTTGAAATTGCGGTCGATGCGCATAAAGATATGCGTCGCAAATCGGGCGAACCTTATATCTTTCATCCGTTGGCTGTGGCTAAAATTGTGGTAGAAGAAATTGGATTGGGCGTTACCTCTGTGATCTGTGCACTGCTGCACGATACAGTTGAAGATACCGAAGTGACTTTAAATGAAATTGAGATGGAGTTTGGTTCGTCGTGCGCTAAAATTGTCGAGGGCCTAACTAAAATTTCGAACGTGGTAGAAACACAAAACACCACACAACAAGTAGAAAATTTCAGGAAGATTTTATTGACCCTCGCCGATGACCCTCGCGTGATTTTAATTAAGATCGCCGACCGTTTGCATAATATGCGAACGATGGATAGTATGCGCCGCGATAAGCAATTGAAGATTGCATCGGAAACAACCTTCCTCTATGCGCCTTTGGCTATGCGATTGGGTTTGTATGAAATTAAATCGGAGCTTGAAGATCTTTCGATGAAGTATACCGAGATTGACGTATTCGAAGATATTACCCAAAAATTGAGCGACACAAAGCGTGAACGTACTCGATATATTAACGAATTTATCAAACCAATCAAAGAGGAGTTGGAACGGAATAATTTAGATTTTGATATTTATGGCCGGCCTAAATCCATTCATTCAATATGGCATAAAATCAAGACAAAACACGTGACCTTTGAAGAGGTGTATGATTTGTTTGCCATTCGCATTATCTTACGTACAAGCAATGAAAAGGAAGATTGTTGGAAGGTATTTTCGATTATTACGAATTATTATCAACATAGCGTAGAGCGATTACGCGATTGGGTGAGCACGCCTAAAAGCAATGGATACGAAGCCTTGCATACAACCGTGATGGGCCCTGGTGGGCGATGGGTGGAAGTGCAGATTCGTACCGAACGTATGAATGAAATTGCCGAGAAAGGATTGGCCGCTCATTGGAAATATAAAGATGGATCAAGCGGACAGGAATCTAAGCTCGACGATTGGTT
>Ga0114958_10003780_pt1 | contig 10710 bp, 7 predicted proteins | sample C_130208_EF_Meta_FD_89577 | JGI IMG/M metagenome (GOLD analysis project Ga0114958, IMG submission 89577) | Freshwater microbial communities from Lake Croche, Canada to study carbon cycling - C_130208_EF_MetaG | ecosystem: Environmental > Aquatic > Freshwater > Lake | place: Lake Croche, Canada... | reverse complement strand
CTTCAGCGATTGTTACTTCGCGACTTAACTCCCGAGCCATTGATGTTACATCGGCATCTGCAATTCCGCATGGCACGATCTGATTAAACCCGGCTAAATCAGGGTTCACATTTAGCGCAAAGCCATGCATTGTTACGCCCTTGGCGACTCGAATGCCAATCGCAGCAATTTTGCGATCGCCTTTTTCATCACGCAACCAAACCCCAGAACGTTCTGGGTATCGCACGGCAGCTAACCCAAACTGCTCACAAGTATTAATCAGCGCGGTTTCTAACTGACGCACGAAGCCAACGACATCGAGGCGATTAGCCAACTTAACAATTGGATATCCAACGAGTTGACCTGGCCCGTGCCAAGTGATTTTCCCGCCACGATCGACATCGATTACTGGGGTGGAATCAGTTGGGCGATCTGAGATCGCAGTGCGTCGACCAGCGGTGTAGACAGAAGGGTGCTCGAGCAAAATCAAAGTATTTGGCCGTTCGTCAGCCACAATTTCAGCATGGAAGTTGCGTTGAATCTTCAGCGCATTCTCATAATCGACTAGACCACTGCGAGCTACGGCAATCTGGCCAGTAGTTAGAGCGGCTTCGATGGGCATACCCAATAGCCTAAAGGTAGAATCGCGCTCATTACCAATCGAGGCGACGGATTTATAGATCTGGCGCAAAAAGGGGCCAGTTCGATGTCGTTTCCTCCTATGAGTAGCAACACCGTGCGTTCCAAGCGTAAGCCGATCGCAATTGCAATTTTAGTAATTATCGCGTGGTTTGGTGTTACTGGTTTCTTTGGCCCACTCTTTGGCAGTCTCACCAGTGTTCAGAAAAACGATAACTCAGCGTTTCTTCCAGATAGTGCGGAATCAACTAAAGCAGTGAAGCTACTTGAAAGTTTTGCCGCCGGTGAATCTACCGCCTTCCCAACTTTAGTTTTATTAGAAGGAAAAGTCGGACCAGAAGTTCTGCAACAAATTAATGCGCACCTCGAAACTGTTGGCGACTTAAAACTCGGTGGAACTGATGTTCCACTTTCTAAATTCCTAATGCCTGGTAGCAGTGTCTCGGCATTTCCAGCACCCGATGGAAAAGCTGTATTAGCCTCGATTTTGTTAGACGGAGCGGCGATCGCTGAATCGTTGCCGAATAAGGAACCAGTTCTTCCGGCAATAGTTGAAGAACTACGCGAAGACTTCACGCCATTTGCCAAAGATCTCGGCTTTGATTCGTATGTAACAGGTGCGGGTGGATTAATTGGTGATCTATTTGGCGCATTTGGCTCACTTGATTCAACTCTGCTTTTAACAACTCTTGGTGTTGTTGCTCTGATTTTGATCGTGGTTTATCGGTCTCCGATTCTCTGGATCCTGCCGTTATTAACAGCTACCTTTGCGCTATCAACTGCGGGTGGCATTGTTTATTTATTGGCTAAACATGAAGTAATCGATGTGAATGGACAGTCGCAAGGAATTCTTTCGGTATTAGTACTTGGAGCCGCAACTGACTATGCGCTTCTGCTGATTTCAAGATATCGCGAAGAATTGCATCATCACGAGTCTCGTATTGATGCCATGAGAGCTGCCTATAAGGGAATTTTTGAACCAATTGTTGCTTCTGGTTCAACTGTTGCGATTAGCTTATTAGTGTTGTTGCTTAGTGATTTGTCGGGTAACCGTGGCCTTGGCCCAATTGGGGCAATCGGCGTCGTTGCAGCGGTGATCACAATCTTGACACTTCTTCCTGCGCTGTTAATTGTTTTCGGGCGCTGGATCTTCTGGCCACGTATTCCAAGGTTTGATGATGTTGATTCACAACTAACTGGTACTTGGGCAAAAGTAGGTAATTTGGTTGAGCGCAAACCTCGTAAGGCGTGGGTTGCCACTGGCCTTTTGTTAGTCGTGCTGGCTGCATTCTCCACGACTTTAAAAACTGATGGTCTTTCAACCTCCGAAAGTTTCACCGGGAAACCTGAGTCAGTAGTTGGTCAAAAGTTATTGCTTAATCATTTCCCAGGTGGTGAGGGCGATCCGACCAAAGTGATTTTAAAGAGTGAATTAATTTCTGCCGCCACGGCTAAGTTGCGTTCCGTTGCAGGTGTAACAAATGTTGCGCCAGAAATGGTTGCAGGCCAAGTCATGGCTAAAGATGGGTTGTCAGTTCTTAACGTGACTTTATCAACTGCGCCAGACTCGCGTGAATCTCGTGATCGAATCCCGGCGATTCGCCAAGCAGTCAAAAGTGTCGATAGCTCGATTTTAGTTGGCGGAACTACGGCAGTTTATTTCGATACTGATACCGCAGCGAAACATGACAACCGCACGGTGATTCCAGTTGTTCTACTTCTAATCACTTTGATTTTGGGTCTTCTGCTACGCAGTGTGGTCAGTGCAGTAATGCTTTTGGCCACTGTTGTACTTTCATACTACGCAACGTTAGGTGTATGTGCCTTGGTCTTTACGCATATCTTTGGGTTCGCGGGTGGAGATACCTCATTCCCACTATTCGCCTTCATTTTCTTAGTCGCTCTCGGTATCGATTACAACATCTTCTTGATGACTCGAGTACGTGAAGAATCAATCAATCTTGGTACTCGTAAAGGTGTTATCAAGGGCTTGACGGTTACTGGTTCGGTAATCACCTCCGCTGGAGTTGTCTTAGCTGCGACCTTCGGAGTCCTCGGAATTTTGCCGCTGGTATTCCTGGCTGAACTTGGCTTTGCAGTCGCATTTGGAGTTCTGCTGGACACCATTATCGTTCGCTCGATTTTGGTTCCTGCTTTAGTTAGTGAGATTGGCCCTAAGGTATGGTGGCCATCTAAGTTATCTAAATCGGCAAACTAACTTCTCGGTCGGAGAGTAAATGACGCTTCGCGTTGGCATGGCTGGTTATGGATTAGCTGGCCGATACTTTCATGCACCGCTACTTAAGGGATGCGGACTAGATCTGGTTGCAGTTTTAACCACGAACCCTGAACGCATTTCACATGTTAATTCTGATTTTCCAGAAGCCAAAGTCGTCCCAGATATGCGAGAACTGTTGGCACAAAATCTGGATTTAGTAATTGTGGCATCAGTTAATTCGGTCCACGTTGAGCAAGCTATAGCAGCGCTACATGCTGGCATACCAACAGTTGTTGATAAGCCAATGGGTCGTAATTTAACCGAGACCATGGAGATCCTAAAAGTATCTGATGAAACCGGAGTCCCAGTAACTGCTTTCTATAATCGTCTTTTTGATTCAGATTCACTCACAATCAAGCGCGTTATTCGGGATAACGAAATCGGAACCGTGTTTCGCATTGATTCTCGCTTTGAACGATTTCGTCCTGACTTGGCCGCACAATCTTGGCGTGAACAAAGTAGTGCCGAAGAAGGTGGGGGATTGCTACTTGATCTGCAATCGCACCTAGTTTCAACTGCCCTTGATTGGTTTGGTCCAGCTGAATTGGTTTCAGCAAGTGTGCGAAGTATTCGTGGTGCATCAGATGATGACGTGGTTTTAGTTTTAAAGCATCACAGTGGCGTTGATTCCTATTTGTCGGCAAGTGCGATAGTCGGAGCCCCGGGACCACGTACCCGAATGATGGGCACAAACGGCGCCCTGGTCATCGGTGAACTAGATCCGCAAGAGGCGTTATTGCGCGCCGGTAAGGTTCCGCATAATGGTAAGTGGGATGTCTCAACCAAGTCTGATGCCCGAATCATTCGCGGTGATGAAGTAAGTGACCTTAAAGTTGAAGATGGAAACTACGCCCAGTTCTACACATTAGTTGCCGGAGCCATTGCTGGCGAAAATAAATGGCCAGTGAGCAAGCAAGAGATTATTGCGGTCGCAACAATTATTGATAGAGCTCGAGAACTAAACTTTCGTGAATAAACCAGTCGTAGTAATTGGCGCAGGTTTAGCAGGCATGAACTGCGCAATTCAACTGCAAAAGGCTGGTCGCGAAGTAGTTGTCTTGGAAGCAGCCGTGCGCGCTGGCGGACGAGTGCAAACAGATCAGATCGATGGCTTCACCTGTGATCGTGGCTTTCAACTGATTAATGCTAAATATCCAGAGTTAGTACCTTTGAATTTGTTTGGCAAAATTGATTTTAGATTTGCTGATCGGGCCATTAATGTTGCGATTAATCAGGAATTACATCGATTAGGAGATCCGTTCAAGTATCCGTTTACTGCACTTGATTCAGCAACTGGTTCGGTCATTGAGAAGCTAACTTTGGTTAAGGCACTTCTGGGTAAACCGAAAGTCCATCACTCAATAGCTGACTATCTAGCAAGCGCAGGCTTAGGCAGAACCTTTGACCGGGTACTTCGACCTTTTTTACGCGGCGTGTTTTTAACTGAGCTATCTAATATCTCGGCAGAAGCAGGCTTAGAAATTATGAAGACTTTTATTAGTGGAAAGCCTGGACTACCAAGAGATGGGGCTGGCGCGCTATCGGCAGCAATGGCAAACGAGATTGGCGATCTTAGGTTGGGAGTTATGGTTAATTCGATTAAGGCTGGAAAAGTCATGACTTCCGCTGGCGAAATATTTACAGATGAAATAGTTGTAGCAACTGATAGCACAACAGCGGCACAGTTGCTCGATCTTCCTTCAGTGACAAAACTAGGTGGCTGTACAACTTGGTATCACAACGCCCCAACTACGCCTGTCTCGCATGGCCAGCTAATTGTTGATGGTCAAAACCGTGGCGCTGTGATTAACACCTTAGTAATCTCAAATTTCATTCCTGAATACGCACCATTGGGTAAAAACTTGATCTCGAGTACTACTGATCTCGGTGTCACTGAGTCTGAAGTTCGCCGACATTTAGCCACGATCTATAACTGTGATAATCGCGATTGGGAGTTAGTTGCTAAGTATGAAATCCCAGCAGCCCTGCCAATTGGTACTAAGCAAATAACGCAACCGATCGAAAGTCGTATCCGTGATGGAATCTATTTGGCCGGCGATGGACAAGTAAGCCCGTCACAAAATGGTGCTCTTAGGTCTGGCCGATTGGCCGCAATGGCCGTGTTAGCTAATCAATCCACTAACTTTTCTAGAGCCGAGGAAATGTGCGGATAATCGAAAGTAAAGCCAGCTTCAGTTAAGGCTTGTGGCATAACTTTCTTTGAGCCAAGCACCTCTGATGAGAAGCCACCAAGCACGATCTTTAACGCAAACGCTGGCACGGGGAACAGTGCCGGACGGTGCATCGCACGTGCCAGACCGGCGGTAAATTCAGAGTTCGTAACTGGGTTTGGTGAAGTTAGATTAACTGGACCAGAGATCTTATTCTCTAAGAGAAATGCAATTGCGCGAATTTGATCGTGCAGAGTAATCCAAGACCACCATTGCCTACCGTTACTAAGTTTTCCACCTAGACCGAAGCGAAACAGTGGCAACATCTTGCCTAGTGCCCCACCAGTTGGATCAAGCACTAACCCAGTACGAATTTTTACGGTGCGCACATCGCCTGCTAGATCGGCGGCTGATTCCCACTCGTGACAGACAGCCGCTAAGAAATCATCGCCAACGCGGTCACTTTCAACTACTGCGCGATTACCACTTTCGCCATACCAGCCAATTGCACTCGCGGAAATAAAAACTTGTGGTTTAACAATAGCGACTGCTTTGGCAATTGTGGTGGTACCCAATAAACGCGAATTCAGAATCTCGCTCTTATATTTTTTAGTCCAACGCTTATCACTAACTCCCGCGCCAGCTAAGTGAATTACGGCGTCAACGCCCGCGAGTGCATCCATATCAACAGTGCCAGCAGTTGGATCCCAGGTTAGTTCTTCACTGGAGACTGCAGGACGTCGGACTAAGCGCTGAACGGTGTGACCCTGAGACTTTAGATAACCAACTAAGGCGCTACCGATTAGCCCAGAGGCGCCAGTAATGGCAATACGTTGTGGCGGTAGCAAATTAAAGTCCTAAATCTGATTCGAAAGCGCCACCTTCAAGGCGTTCTTTCAAAGTCACTAAGAAGCGGGCGGCATCTGCGCCATCGACTACGCGGTGATCGTAAGAAAGACCAAGGTAGACCATTGAACGAATAGCAATAGATTCGCCGCCATCTTCACCACGAACAACCATCGGTCGCTTAACGATTGCACCTAGACCCAAAATCGCAACCTGTGGTTGATTAATGATTGGGGTATCAAATAATGCGCCACGGCTACCGGTATTGGTAAGAGTGAAAGTACCGCCGCCAAGTTCATCAGGAGTTACTTTATTATCGCGAGTGCGCGCAGCAAGATCTGAAATCTTGCGAGCAATGCCGCCCATATTTAGATCGCCAGCATTGGCAATTACCGGAACCAATAAACCGCGTTCGGTATCAACTGCAATACCTAAATGTTCGGCGCCGTGATAAGTGATTTGGTCACCTTCGACGGATGAGTTAAGTACTGGATGTTGCTTCAGCGCTTCGCAAGTTGCAACCGCAAAGAATGGAAGGAATGAAAGCTTTACGCCTTCGCGAGCTTCGAAGCTTGCTTTTGATTTATCGCGCAGACGAGCAATTTTTGTTACATCAACTTCGATAACAGTTGTTAATTGTGCACTCACTTGAAGCGACTCAACCATGCGAGCAGCAATAACTTTGCGCAAACGAGACATAGTCACTGTGGTTCCGCGAAGTGGTGAAACTGCAATTGCTGGCGCAGAACTGCGGGCCGCTGCGGCAACAGGTGCAGCAGAAACTGGTGCTGCCGAGACTGCCATTAGTGGCGCAGGTGCAGCTTGCTCAACATCTTCGCGACGAATACGGCCGCCAATTCCGGTGCCCTTAACGACTGCCAGATTCACGCCAAGTTCAGAAGCTAACTTGCGAACAAGTGGAGTCACATAAGCATCTGCAGGTTGTGAAATAGGAGCTGACACCGCAACTGGAGCAGCAGGTGCTGCAATTACTGGTGCTGCAACTACTGGCGCAACAGGTGGGGGAGTTACAACCGCTGCAACTACTGGTGCAACTACTGGTGCAACTACGGGAGCAGCAGGGGCGGTAATTGGCGCAGAACCAGATGCACCGATTAAACCTAAACGCGCACCAACTGCAACAGTGGTATCGATTGGAACATCAATTGCGAGCAAGATGCCAGCAACGGGTGATGGAATTTCAGTATCAACTTTGTCAGTAGAAACTTCTAGTAGCGCTTCATCTACTGCTACTGAATCACCAACATTTTTTAACCAACGTGTAACAGTTCCTTCAGAAACTGATTCACCAAGAGCTGGCATTGAAATTACGGTACCCGCGCCACTTGCAGCTGGTGCTGCAGGGGGATGAGTAACAGGTGCGGCTACAACAGGTGCTGGAGTTTGAACAATGGGAGCAGGAGTCGCAGCAATGGGAGCAGGAGTCGCAAGAACGGGAGCTGCAGCGGCAGCACCATCAGCGATGATTGCCAACTCGGCACCAACTGCAACAGTCTGATCGATTCCAACAACAATCTTTTGTAGAACACCAGCAACTGGAGAAGGAATCTCGGTATCAACTTTGTCGGTCGATACTTCAAGAAGTGGCTCATCGATTGCGACCTGGTCGCCTTCGTTTTTAAGCCAACGTGTGACCGTACCTTCGGTAACGCTCTCGCCAAGTGCTGGCATTGTTAGTGAGAAGGTCATCTCTTTATCTCCTTGGTTTCTTGATTGAAATTCTTAGTTATCCGTGGGCGTGTAATGGTTTGCCAGCAAGTGCCATGTGAGCTTCACCCATTGCTTCAGAAAGAGTTGGATGTGCGTGAATTAGCGGAGCGACATCATCTGCTGTTGCTTCCCAGTTAAAGATTAGTTGAGCTTCAGCTAGTAATTCGCCGACCCGTGCGCCGACCATATGAATTCCTAGTACTGGGCCGTTCTTCTGTGAAACTAATTTAATCGAGCCGGCTGTGCGCAAGATCTGCGCTTTACCGTTACCCGCTAAGTCGTAATTAAGTTCAACAACATCATGGCCACGTTCTTTTGCTTGCGCAGTTGTTAAACCAACAGATGCCACTTCTGGTTCTGAGTAAGTAACGCGTGGAACACCATCGTAATTTATTGGACGTGGGCTTAATCCGCAGATTTCCTCGGCCACTAAAATTCCTTCGCCGAACCCAACGTGCGCCAATTGCAAAGTCGGAATTAAGTCGCCAACTGCCCAGATTCCCGGAACGTTGGTGCGGCACTTATCATCAACGATTACATAGCCGCGATCCATGGTGATGCCTTGTTCTTCATAGCCAAGATTGGCCGAAACTGGCCCCCGGCCAACTGCCACAAGAAGCACATCGGCTGAGAAAGTTTTTCCATCTTCGAGTTCAACAGTTACGCCATCGGCTGTAACCGTGTGAGATTTAAAGCGAACTCCAAGTTCAAAGTTAATGCCGCGCTTGCGATATGCGCGTTCTAATTGCTTGCTGCTTGATTCATCTTCTAGCGCAACTAGGTGTGACAAGCCTTCAATGATGGTTACTTCAGCACCAAATGATTTCCAGACCGATGCGAACTCGCAACCAATTACACCGCCACCGAGCACGATTACAGATTTGGGAACATAGGTCAGATTAGTTGCGTGATCTGAAGTCATTACTCGAATGCCATCGATTTCAAGACCAGGTAAAGATTTGGCATATGAACCAGTTGCTAGAACAACATTGGTACCGGTGTAGCGCTCGCCATTTACTTCGACAGTGTCTTTGGAAACCAGTCGCCCGTGACCTTCAACAAAAGTAATGTTGCGTGATTTAACGAGCCCTTGTAGTCCTTTGTGTAGTTTAGAAATCACACCATCTTTGTAAGCATTAACTGCGACCATATCCATTGATAGGAATTGGGCGTTGACGCCGAAAGTACTTGCTTCGCGTGCGCTATCAGCAATCTCGCCCGAATGAAGAAGGGCCTTGGTCGGGATACATCCGCGGTGCAGGCAAGTTCCGCCTAGTTTTCCAGATTCAATCAGCGCTACGTTCTTGCCCAGTTGAGCTGCGCGAAGGGCGCATGCGTAACCACCGCTGCCACCACCAAGAATTACCAAGTCGAATTGAGCCACGGTCAACCTTTCAGCCATAAGCGATCTATGACCCTATCTTGCCAGCCTTCGGGCGAAGTAACTAACTGGTGGCTATTTTTCGCTAGTGATCTCGGCCAAACGGATCAACGAGCGGAAAGCGATACCGGTGCCACCGATTGGGGTGTATCCGTGGGGCTTAGCTTCGTTGTAGGCAGGGCCAGCAATATCTAGATGGAGCCACGGCAGCTCGGCGGGAATGAATTCTTTAAGGAAGAGGCCAGCGACCAACATGCCGCCCATTCGCTCACCAATATTTGCCATATCAGCAACTGTTGAATCAAGTGACGCGCGAAGTTCTTCAGGCAACGGCATTGGCCAGAAATCTTCACCAGCTTGGTCAGCTGCAACTAAGAATTGCGCGCGGAATTCGTCGTTATTTGTCATGACCGCACTTGTGCGAGTACCTAGGGCGACAACTTGTGCGCCTGTAAGAGTTGCCACATCGATGATGCCATCAAGTTTCATTTTAGATTCTTGAGCTTTAACTAACGCATCTGCCAAAACTAACCGACCTTCTGCATCAGGATTTAAAACTTCGATTGTTTTTCCACCATACATTGTGTGAATATCACTTGGACGAGTGGCATTATCAGAAATCATGTTTTCAGCCATTGCCGCCCAAGCATCAATTGCGATTGGTAATTTCAAAGCTGCAATAGCCAAGATCGCTGCACTAACAGCAGCAGCTCCACTCATATCCGACTTCATTGCTTCCATGCCTGCTGCTGGTTTTAATGCGTAACCGCCAGTGTCAAAAGTAATTCCTTTACCAACGAAAGCTAACTTCTTCTTTGCCTTGGGTGGGTTATATGCAATATGTAATAAACGAGGTGGGTTGGCAGAACCTTGACCAACACCTGAAATACCGCCATAACCGCCATCACGCAGTTGCTTCTCATTTAAAATTGTGACTTTCAAGTGTGCTGCTGAACCGCCGAGAGTTTTTACAGCGGCGGCAAATCGTTTAGTAAATGAATCTGGCGTTAAGTGACTTGGGGGAGTATTGATTAAGTCGCGAACCAACTTTGTATATTCACCAATGATGACAGCGCGCTTGACTGCGGTTTTTGCTTCACTGGAATTCGCCATTTTGGTGTGAACAGTCGCGCCAACCAACGGAGCTTTACGTTCAGCTTTAGAGGATCCGCGGAATTCATCGAATGCGTACGCGCCAAGAGCCATGCCTTCGGCAACAGCTGCGACTTGTTCAATTGAGCTTGTTGGTAGCGCCACGGCTGCACTCTTCTCGCCGGCTAAAGCACGAGAAGCAGCACCGGCTGCTCGACGCAATACTTCGTGGGCATAATCTTTCTTAGCCTCACCCAGACCTGTAAATACCAATAATCGGGTAGTCGAACCTGGCAACTTAGTAATTTCATTGGCAGCCCCTGTTGCGCCCAAGTCTTTCAGGGCTGAGAGCAAGGACTTTTCATCAAGTGAAACTGAGCCAGATTCAATCTTTAAGGTATCCGCTTTAGCGCCTTTGGCTAAACCAACAATCAAAATATCATCAGAAACTAAAGCATCGGATAAACGGATTGATTTCATGGCGCTCCTTATTTTTTGTTCAATTGAACGTGGTTGAGTCTAAAGCAGGAAACCCAGAATATGTAGCGATAGATTGTGCGCCATGAAGCAATCTCCTCTCCATGAGCGTCATT
>Ga0114958_10003775_pt1 | contig 10716 bp, 8 predicted proteins | sample C_130208_EF_Meta_FD_89577 | JGI IMG/M metagenome (GOLD analysis project Ga0114958, IMG submission 89577) | Freshwater microbial communities from Lake Croche, Canada to study carbon cycling - C_130208_EF_MetaG | ecosystem: Environmental > Aquatic > Freshwater > Lake | place: Lake Croche, Canada... | reverse complement strand
TGACTAGCTAGCTTCTAACTAGCTAGTAAAGGATATGAATCGACGCATGCTGCGTCTCAAACTTAGGCAAACCTTCAAGGTTTGCCTAAGGAATGGCAGCCCTGAAGGTTTGCCTAAGGAATGGCAGCCTTGAAGGTTTGCCTAAGGAATAGACTCCGAACTTTCCCACTCTTTTTACTATATTTGCCCCATGACAATTCTCTACATCATTCTTGCTATTTTTTCTGGAGTTGGAGCAACCTACCTCCTACTCCAAGGTAAAATAAACCTTCTAACTAGCCAATTGGCCCAATTAAGTAGCATTCAAGCCAAAGCAGATGCTCTTGATCTCGAGAATAAAACAATGTTTGGAAAATTATCCCAACTCGAAGGACAAAACGAAACCCTCAAATCCACCGTCGAAAGCCAAAAAGGCGACGAAGAAAAACTTCGTAAAATGCTCATCGACATCAGCAACGAATCCGTCCTCAAACAAGGCAAAATGCTAAGCGACCAACAACAAGTTAAACTCAATGACGTCCTCAATCCCCTCAAAGAAAAAATAAAAGAATTCGAAGACAAAGTAAATACCGGACAAAAATCCAGCTTCGAACAAAATACCGCCCTCCTCGAACAAATCAAAAACCTAACACAACTCAATCAAACCGTCACACAAAAAACCGAAGACCTCACAAACGCCCTCAAAGGATCCAATAAATCCCAAGGAAACTGGGGCGAAATGATCCTAGAACGCGTTTTGGAAAGCTCGGGCCTCAAAAAAGGTATGGAATACGAAACCCAATTCGTTACCCAAAATAACATCAACGAAACCATCCGGCCCGATGCCGTCATATTTTTACCCGATCAAAAAAACATCATCATCGATTCAAAGGTATCTTTAGTCGCCTACGAACGCTATACTAGCGCCGCAGAAGGAACCCAAGAAAAAGACCAAGCCCTTAAAGACCACATCGAATCCCTCAAAAACCACATTAAATTACTTTCTGCCAAAGATTACCATACGGGCTTGAACTTAAACAGCCCTGATTTCACCCTTTTATTTATCCCGATCGAATCCGGTTTTGTAGCTACCGTCAGCCAAGATACCAGCTTATTCAATTTCGCCTGGGATAGAAAAATTGTCCTAGTCTCCCCTTCTACCCTTTTGGCGACTTTAAGAACAATCGCCTCCGTTTGGAAAACCGAATATCAAACTAGAAATGCCATCGAAATCGCCCGACAAGCCGGCGAAATGTTAGACAAATTCTCAGCCTTTACCCATGATTTAGAAGACGTAGGCAAACACCTTAAACGAGCCGAAGATGCCCATTCACATGCATTAAATAAATTAAGTGTCGGAAAAGGAAACCTCGTAGGTCGAGCCGATAAACTTGCAAAATTAGGCGTAAAATCGAGCAAAAAGATCAACCCTGGCCTCATTCAAGAAGAAGAGGAATAAATTAGGTAATAGGTATTAGGTAATAGGCATTAAGTAACAGGTATTAGGTAATAGGTATAGCCTAATTGATAACTTATTAATTTTTACTATTACTTAATACCTATTACTTATTACCTAACCTAAGCTTTCTTCAAAAACTCGGTCCGCAGCACCATCACCGACTTCTCCACTTTCCCTTCCACTTCATCCGCATGATCCGTCAAACGAATATGCTTCACCATCGTCCCGCGCTTAATCACCCCAGAAGAACCCCGAACCTTTAAATCTTTAATGACCGTTACCGAATCACCCTCTTTTAACATCGCACCATGGCTGTCACGTACAATTAATTCTTCTTCCTCATCCATATTTTTGATATTTTTCTACCTATTTCCGAGATAATTTCTCTCTTTCCTACTTGGTATTATTTTCTTCCTAGGTCGGAAATTGTTTAAACCATCCCGACTTAATGATATTCTTCTTCCTACGTCAGAAATTGTTTATACAATCCCAATATAAAGATATTCTTCTTCCTATTTCGGAGCTTGTTTATCCCATCCCTGTTTATTGTTTCTAAATCCCAATAAACGCTGCGCCAAATCCGGTCGCTTCAAATGTGTCAATCGATTCCGAATCCAATCTTTATATTCTGCCTTATACCAAAAAAAATATTTATTCTGATTTTGCTTCTCCTCCCTCGTCTTCGCCGTTTTAATCGGTTGCAAGGTATACGGATGAACCCCCGAATAATAAATCACCTCCGCTACCGTCATCGGCGTAGGCGTGAAATCCTGCACCTGCTCCAAATGAAATCCCAAATCCTTTGTCTCCGCTGCCAAATTTGCCATATCTTCCTCCTCACAACCCGGATGCGAGGAAATAAAATAAGGTACTAAGGGTTGCCTTAAACCAAATTTGGCCGAAATCTCATCATATTTCTTCTTAAACGCATGGAAATATTTAAACGATGGCTTACGCATCACACGCAAGGTCGCATCCGAGGTGTGCTCCGGAGCTACCTTTAATCGACCCGACACATGCCGCGTGATCAGTTGCTCCATATATTCATCATGGTTCCCGTCTTGATTATTCTTATTAAAGTCATCGACCAACAAATCATAACGAACCCCAGACCCCACAAAAGCTTTTTTAATCGCCGGCAAGGCATCGACCTTCCGATAAATATCCGTCAAGGGCTTATGTGATGTATCCAAATTATTGCAAATCACCGGGTGAATGCAACTCGGACTCACACATCGCGCACATATCGACTCATCCTTGCCCTTCATTTTGTACATATTCGCCGAAGGACCCCCCAAATCCGAAATATAGCCCTTAAAATCAGGCTGTTTCGTGATCTGCTCTACCTCCTTCATAATCGACTTTTCACTCCGCGAAGCAATAAACTTACCCTGATGAGCTGAAATCGTACAAAAACTACATCCTCCAAAACATCCTCGGTGCATATTCACCGAAAACTTAATCATTTCATACGCAGGAATAGGTCCACGTTTCCGATATTTGGGATGCGGCATTCGCGTATAAGGTAAATCAAAGGATTTATCCATCTCCACTTCTTCCATCGTCTTAAATGGCGGGTTAATAACCAAAAGCTCCTCGCCTACACGCTGCGTAATCCGATTCGCCTGCCATTTATTAGACTCAACCTCCACGATTTTAAAATTAGACGCATATTTAATCTTATCCTGCAAACAAACTTCATGACTCGCTAATTCCACCGTTTCCCACGCAGCTATGGCTGGTAAGGCCTCCGATGCCGATTGCAAAAATGCCACCTGAGGAATATGAGTCAAATCCCTCAATGAACGACCCTCTTTTACGCCTTTCATGATGTCGCGCAAAGGTTGTTCGCCCATGCCATACACCAACATATCCGCTCCCGAATCAACCAAAATCGATGGAAACAAACGATCTGCCCAATAATCATAATGCGTCACTCGACGCAATGAGGCCTCGATACCCCCTATCAAAACAGGCACATCCGGATATATTTCCTTTAAAATCTTCGTGTAAACCGTAGTAGCATAATCTGGCCGGAATCCAGCTTCTCCACCCGGCGTATAAGAATCGTTCGAACGTAAACGCTTATTGGCCGTATAATGATTCACCATCGAATCCATACAGCCCGCCGTTACACCGAAAAAATATTTGGGTTTTCCTAATTTCTTGAAATCTCGTAAATCATCTTGCCAATTAGGTTGCGCCACAATCCCCACCTTCAATCCATCACTCTCCATGATCCGACCAATCACCGCGGTGCCAAACGCAGGATGATCCACATAGGCATCTCCTGAAATGAGAATGACATCTAGTTCATCCCAACCACGTTTTTCAACCTCTTTTTTTGTTAAGGGTAACCAGTCGGTTATCGGTCTTTCTTCCATCTCACAAATTTAATCGAAAAACGGGGTTTAACCTATTTAGCTAACTTCGCTTTTAAATAATTTGCAGTCGCATTAAAGACTTTTAAATTATTGGAAAATTTCATCCAATGATGCGTATCATCCACGATTACCATCGTTTCAATCGCCACCTTTTTCTTTAATAAGCGATTCACCATATCAATACTTTGACTAAATGGTACATTTCTGTCATCATCTGCATGAATCAACAATGCCGGCGATGTCCATGTCGCCACCGAAGAAACCGGTGAAGCTCGAAAAGATAAACTCGCCGCCCAATCCGCATCTGGCGCCTTGTGCAAATCATCCGCTGGCTCCTCTGCCTTCATTTGATTCGCCCAATCATGCACGCCATGAATATCCACTCCCGCAGCAAATAACTTCGAATCACGTGCTAATCCCAAGGCAGTCAAGTAACCTCCATAAGAACCACCATATAAACCGATTTTCTTGGCATCGACAAACGATTGTTGGGCCAACCACTCCCCCGCCGCCTTAATATCTAAATATTCAGAGGCACCCAATGCACCCGCTGCTTTCGGATTTTGAAATTCATAGCCATAACCAATGCCCAACCGATAATTAATCGACAAAACCACAAATCCCAAATTCGCCAAATACTGATTCACCGCATAGGCATTCGAATAATAATCTGAATAATGCCAACCTAATAACATCTGACGCGGCGGCCCTCCATGGATAAAAATAATCGCAGGTTTTTTCTGCGCACCATTCGAATTATCAAAAATCTGACCATGCAAAGACAAGCCGTCTAAGGACTTGATAATGACTTGCTTGGGCTCTACTAACGAAGTAGACGGGAATTCTTTGGGAACCAAATCAGCCGTCAATGATTTCACAGTCCCATTTCCATCACGTAACATGATTTGAGGTGCCTTTTTTGCACTTGAACCTATAAAAACCAACCCTGCATAATTATCAACTGAAATAGCTGTCCACTCATTACCCGTCCCAGGACTTAACACTTTCATATCCGCCTTATCCACTGAAACTCGCGCAATGTGCCGACGATCTTTATCCAAGGCATCCGGACCTGTATTCGCATCAAACAAAAGATATTTTCCATCATGACCTAAACTCACATGCTCCACCATAAAATCCCCAGGGGTCAATAAAAGAGCATTCCCTCCCGTAGCAGGTACGGAATATAAATGAGGCCAACCATCATGGTAGGAAGTAAACGTGATACGATCATTTTGTGCCCAAAATAAATTAGTTCCACCATGCGTCGTAGGAATTGATCCGCGATAGGTTTTGGGTGCAGCCCAAACCAATTTAGAAGGCTCCCCCGAAAGACTCACCGTCCGAATGCTCCACTCAATACGTTTACGCAAGGTAAGTGAGTCGACCGCACCGCCTTTGGCAGGAGTTCGAACAAAGGCTATACTTTTCCCATCTGGAGACCAGCGAGGACTTGAATCTTTTGAAAAAGTTGGATCTAAATAAGATACTTGATTTGTTCCAATGGCATGCCAACCAATAAATGAATGATCACCTCGATCCGCCACAAAAACCACTTTAGAGCCATCAGGCGACCAGTTTAATTGGCTTACTTGCCCACGCGTTTTTAAGACAGCAACTGGAATTTCATAAAAACCATCCTCTGCATTCGTATCTAGTTTAGAAACCCAGGGCTGACCATCCTTAATAAACATCACCACATCACTTTTAGGTGAAAGTACGGGCTCATCACCTTCAGAAATTAGACGAACTGGGCCACCTGTAAAGGCAATTTGTAATATCTGAACTCCCGTTGGGATTGTTTTTCCAATTGGATTTACTGGCTTTAAATCATCAAAATTTGACCCATGGTCCCCTCCACGAGAAAATAAAACCCATTTACCATTATTGCTTATCGAAATGGATGTGATTTCTTGTCCATCATCCTCAGTAAAAGCCGTTAATTTTCTAGGCGTAAACGTGGGACCTTCGGCTACGTAAATATTTCGAACACCCTTTTCATCCATCGCCCAGGCAATCTTATCACCTAATTTGGCACTCACTAATTCCGTTGGGAATGGAGCTGATTTAATAGATTCTAACGTGAAATTTTGACTATATGAAAAAGTAATAGAACACAAAAACAGCAATACCGTGCTGACCGAACGATTATAGAACATAATTTTAGATGATAAGTGAATAATAAAAATTCAATTAAATTTATAGAAAATTAGGGAATATTAAGCTTAAATTTAGATTCTGGTACATATTTAATGGATTTAACGATCATTTTTGTCAATTATAAGAGCGAAAACTACCTCTATCATTGTATTCAAAGCTTATATCGGCATTGCAAAGAGCGATCTTTTGAAATCATCGTTGTCGACAATTTCCATGTCCCAGGCGCAAATCAATCCATTTTAACTGAATTCCCAGAAACCCAATGGGTCATACAAAATACGAACTCCGGATTCTCCATCGCCAATAACCGAGGTCTCGCCGCCGCCAAAGGAAAATATGTACTTTTTTTAAATGCAGATACATTGGCCTTCGATAATTCCATCGAAAACGCAATACACCATTTGGAACAACAACCTGAAATAGCCGCCTTAGGCGCCTATCAATTACAAGAGGATTTGACCCGACATCCTTTTTATTGGTCCCAAAATCAATTACGCAAAGACCTTTATATTCTACCGAGCCACCCCATTTTTCAAAAACTATTGTTTTCCCTTCTCCCCAAGGAGCATTTCCAAAGCGCGGAAGAAACCAATAATTTGGTCGGATTTTTCATGTTGATGAAAAAAGAAACCGCCATGCGCGCCGGCGCGTGGGATGAAGATTTTTTTCTCTATGCGGAAGATGTGGAATTTTCGAACCGACTATCAAAAATCGGAAAATTGTGTTATTTCGAGGATGTACAAATGATTCATCTCGTTGGTAATAATCCATTCCGTCGCACCAAAATCTCCTTTGTCAATCGATTTTCCGTGCAAATTCAGATTTCAAATTTACTCTGGATCCGAAAAAGTTATGGGTCTCTCGCCTATTTGATCATCCTATTGAACTATGCCATCGTACTTCCCGGCTACTGGATTTGGAAATTTATCAATAATATATCCAAAGGTAAATCCCTGCTATTTAATACCGAAAATCAAATTCTATTCTCACGTAAGCTTTTTGTACTTTTCTCATACATACCTAAAATGCTGATTTTAAAGGATTTTTTATTTCAAATAAAACCTGAGGAAAATATCGATTTAAAGGAAAAATAATGAGAAAAATCATGATGGGACTCCCATGATTATTTGCTAAATTCGATCGATTTTACGCCATAGAACCTATTTACCTTGCAAGCGAGCGAATTAATTTTTCAAGTAATAAAAGGCCAAGTTCAGGATTCTGAGCTTATTTGGACGGAACAAAAATCCTCCTTAGACCTAAAAGGCCTTTCCCTAGCCTTTGTCATGTGCCCTCGTTTTATTAGCAAAAAAATCGTTGCTCATACATCGAGCGTTTTGCCCGGTTGGACTTTTCAAAATTGGACCTTAGATCGTCTAGTTCGCGTCTTTTTTTTGTCTTTGATGGCCGATAAATCAAACGATGCACAGACTTACACCCATCAAATGAATCTCTTATTTGATACCGCGGAAATGAATGAGGCGGTCGCATTGTATAGCGCTATGCCTGTTTTTAGCCATGGAGACAAATGGCTATTAAGGGCAACCGATGCCGTTCGCTCAAACATCGGTATTGTTTTTGATGCCATTGCCTTTGGAAATCCCTATCCTGCGACCTATTTTCCTGAATTAGCCTGGAATCAATTAGTCCTCAAATGCATATTTAATGATAAGCCCATTCATCCAATTTTCAGATTGATGGAACGGAATAATCCTGCCTTAGTACAAACCTTATCTGATTTTGCACACGAACGCTGGGCTGCTGGCCGACGTGTCCCATCCCAAGTTTGGCGATTGTATTCGCCTTACCTAAATGAGACCTTGGTTCAGGACATCGACTATTTATTGAGTCATCAGGATCCAAATGACGTGTTAGCCGGGACTTTGGTCTTACAAGAATCGAATTTTTCAGGCGCAAAAGCCTTACAAGAAAAATATGGAATCCAAGCGAATAAAGACCTTTCGTGGGCACCGCTTGAAAACCCCGAACCCATTTATTAAGCCTAGGCAATTATGTGTACGAATCCACACCAACAAGATCTAAATCCTTCGCATTTCGAAGGTTCCGAAGAAGAAAAAATCACTGCCTCCGAGGTAGAACATGGTTTTCTTCCCCACATTCAGGGTATGAAATTTTTCGACCCACACATGCACATGTCGTCCAGAACTACGGATGATTATCAAGCCTTAGCCGATGCAGGCGTGGTGGCATTGATCGAGCCAGCATTTTGGTTGGGCCAACCGAGAACGGGTCTAGCATCCTTTCAAGACTATTTCGCTAGTTTAGTCGGCTGGGAACGCTTTCGCAGTTCACAGTTTGGTATCAAACATTATTGCACCATCGGACTGAATTCTCGGGAAGCCAATAACGAAGCTCTAGCCGAACAGGTGATGGAAATTTTACCATTATTTTTACAAAAAGAAGGCGTTGTCGGTGTAGGCGAGATCGGTTTCGACGATCAAACCGCTGCGGAAGAAAAATATTACAGAGCCCAATTAGAACTTGCCAAGGAAATGGGGCTGCCCGTTCAAGTCCACACACCCCATCGAGATAAGAAAAAAGGAACCGAACGAAGCATGGCGATCGCTTTGGAACATGGCTTGGCGCCGAACATGGTCATCATCGACCACAACAACGAAGAGACGTGTAAATCCGTCCTAGATCAAGGATTTTATGCCGCATTTACCATTTATCCATTTACCAAAATGGGGAATGAACGTATGGTCGAAATCGTCAAACAATACGGACCCACCCGAATCATGGTGAATTCCGCAGCAGATTGGGGAATTTCAGATCCATTGGCATTACCGAAAACGGCTGCTTTAATGAAAATCAAAGGTATTGATGACGAAACAATCCGTCAAGTAACCTACCAAAATGCCCTACAAGCATTTGCACAAAGTGGTCAAATTCAAGAAAGTGATTTTATTCATGGCTTAGAAATCGATCAATCCTTAAAATTCAATGGAAACACCGTTTTACGCGGTGGCCAAGCGCCTCGTGTCAATAAAAACTCCTTGATCATCCGCTAATGTCAAAAGTCCGGGCCTTTCTAGAATTAATGAGACCGGCTAATGTGGTCACGGCCTTCACCGATATTGCAGCAGGTATGGCCATCGTAGGCTATGTATTTGGTAGAGAAATGAACCTACTCCTTCCATTAGCTACGCTTGGTTTTAGTTCGATGGCCCTGTACGCGGGAGGCGTGATATTTAATGATATTTTTGATCAGGAATTAGATGCCGTGGAGCGACCGGAACGAGCACTTCCCAGCGGTAGAATTAAACGCTTAGAGGCGGTTTATGGGGGAATAGCTTTGTTGGCACTCGGAATATTCCTAGCTTTTTGGCAAAGTCGATTGAGTGGGTATTTATCCATCTTGATTACAATTCTCGCCCTTTTTTACGATGCCAAAGGTAAGCATATGCGGATATTTGGGCCGATTAATATGGGATTATGTCGGGCGGTCAACCTAGGCTTGGGCATGAGCGTATATAATTTGGGTTTTTTAGAACACGGGGCTTTGATGTTAATTCCTCTCATTTACATCGCTGCCATCACGCTAGTTTCTCGTGGGGAGGTTCATGGAAGTCGAGCGAATCCTCTTTGGTTTGCGGCTATTTTGTATTTAATTGTTCATGCCTCACAAATCTGGGCAGCGAATTCCACCGGTCACTTAGCCTTTGGATTGCCCTTTATCTTGGTTCATGCCTATTTGATTTTAAGTAAATTAGCAGTCGCCATTCGGGATCCTAAGGGCCCAAACATAGGTAAATCCGTTAAAATAGGGGTTTTGACCTTGATTCTAATGAACGCCGCCTGGGTCAGTATAAGTGGTCAATGGGAAATGGGGATCTTTATACTTTTTCTGCTTCCTATATCGATTCAATTAGGTAAAAAGTTTGCCGTTACTTAAATTTGACGCATGCAATCGTTACAACAATCTTTCCAAGTACCTTTTAGGTATGAAGTCTTCTTCACCCAAAACCTATTTGAACCTAGTAATTCGATGTTTGGGGACTTTATTCGACATTTTGGGAATCCAGCATTTCGAAAAAGAATTTTATTTGTGATCGATAAAGGGGTTGCTGATGCACACCCCAGCCTGACTAGCCAAATCATCCAATATTTCTCAGATGGGCAAATTGCAGATTTATCCCCGGAAATTTTAGTATTACCAGGTGGGGAAATTTGCAAAAATGATCCTAGATTTTACGAAGAGGTCGTTCGGGCCATTGATGAGCATCGCATCGACCGCCATTCATTTGTAGCAGCCATCGGTGGCGGTGCATTTTTAGATATGTCGGGCTATGCAGCCGCCATATCTCACCGAGGAGTTAAATTCATCCGCATCCCCACCACCGTTTTATCTCAAAACGATTCAGGTGTTGGGGTCAAAAATGGTGTCAATTACCTTGGTAAAAAGAATTTCTTAGGCACCTTCGCCCCTGCTGTGGCGGTGTTTAATGATATGCATTTCCTACGAACACTTGGAGAGCGGGATTGGCGATCGGGTATTGCGGAAGCAATTAAGGTGGCTTTAATTAAAGATTTGGCGTTTTTTGAATGGCTAGAACAACATGCGGCTGATATGAACGCGCGCAACGAGCCGGTCATGATGGAACAAATTTACCGCTGTGCCGACTTACACATGCAACATATTTCCTCCGGGGATCCTTTTGAATTAGGTTCGGCTCGACCTTTGGATTTTGGGCATTGGGCCGCACATAAATT
>Ga0114958_10003774_pt1 | contig 10718 bp, 16 predicted proteins | sample C_130208_EF_Meta_FD_89577 | JGI IMG/M metagenome (GOLD analysis project Ga0114958, IMG submission 89577) | Freshwater microbial communities from Lake Croche, Canada to study carbon cycling - C_130208_EF_MetaG | ecosystem: Environmental > Aquatic > Freshwater > Lake | place: Lake Croche, Canada... | reverse complement strand
GGTTGCCTGGTAAAATAAATGAACTCACGTGAACTCACCTATTGAGGATATTCTGTATGAAAAAACGGGCGCCCTCCAAAAAGAGACATATTAGCTATGGGAAGTTATATGGATCAATAGAGAGAAATGATCTGTGAAGAATGCTCTTTAAAAATGAAAACTTTACGACCATCTTTCATAAATTATACATAGCAATGCTTATTGAAGTTGGTGGGATTCCGTTTACCTCTAAAAATAGTCTAGAGGAGTATATTAGAGCTCTGCTAAAATCAATTGGAGTATGTAAGTCTGTTCGAGCAGTGAATATAGATCACTATAATTTCTTGTTAGATTTATTTGGAAGACACCCACGTTATCCAGAAAAAATCTATGGGATAACTGACATTTCTATTACGACGAACATCATTCGACCTCAATATTTAACAACAAATATTGTCAGAGATGGGGGAGTTGAAGAAGATATATCGTGGGTAAATTGTGTAAAAGGCTCAGGCAAAGATAGCTTCAAAAGTGCCTTACGTGTTGCAATAACAGATCAGATTCTAGCATTCAGAAAGGGTCAGCAATTAATTTGTGCGTTGTGTGGTATAGCAGATGCGGATGAATTTCACGTAGATCATATAACTCACTTCGAACAATTGGTATGTGAATTTATTCTACATACACCATTGACAAAGCCTACTTTATTTCAAAGTGGCCCTGACAATAGGAAAACATTTAGTATTGACGATAAAGAATACGAAGATGCGTGGAAGGTATTTCACGAGTCAAACGCATCACTTAGAATATTGTGTCGCTCTTGTAATCTCAAACGACCAAAATGGAATAAAATTATGGCATAGGCGATACTCTATATGGGATTATCCAAATAAGTTATAGAAAATTATGACGATGACGGACTGTTCCTTGATCAGTTGATTATTATCGAAGGATATTAGATTTTTAATGGTTTTTTTATTTTTCGGATTTGTTAGTAAAATTAATTTTTGTTTGGAGGAGGCCAGGGCCAAGGAGGAGAGGCCAAGGTCCAAGGAGGTTGCCAGGTAAAATAAATGAACTCACGTGAACTCACCTGAACTCACGTGAACTCACCCCCCATACTTTATAATAAGTTTACTGTATCTAACACTAAACTTATGATACAATTATATCATACTATTTTGGATCGTCTAAAAGAGGCGGATATGTCGATTTGTAACGACCATTTTCGCGTTCTAACAGACCGACGCGTTGATTAAGCTGTTTATTATCATCGAGAAGATTATTCACTTGTGTGGTCAATTTATGTATTTTATCCCGCATTTCCATTAGTGTCGATTCGTGTGTTTCCTCCATCTGACACTTATCCTCCTTACATTTCAGTGTTTCTCTCCTATAGCCAACCGCCGATATCGCTGTCTGTTTGAATCCTTCTGCCGCATCAAACACGAAGATACCTTCATTATCTGATTCGAATTCCTGACACGCAGCCTCAATATCTTTCATAAATGGAGATAATTGTGGCATAGCCTTCAGTTTATCCCATAATGCACTAACACTGTTGCTTATCGGCGTCTGTATGATCACAGTCGTGGGCGGAGCCACTTCCCCGATTTTCTGCTTGAATTCAGCCAGGCGCTGTTTATGGGCTTTCTTACACTCTGTACTTTTTGCGTGCATTTCAACCCATCTGGATCCGTTCCCACTAACACCATCACCCATTGTACCTTTCCCACACGTGAAACACGAACAGAACCCTAATTCATCATTGTTATGACTGACATAGCCATACACACAGTGATCCGTTGTGACTGGGCGTATATGGACTTTGTCAGCGTGTTGTGTCATCAAGTGATCAGGAAGATAAAACGATCGCCTACACCAAGAACAAAACGGGCACGTTGCTTTGGCGTTTTCGCGTTTTGCAGCCATTGCTAATTACTAAGGGCCGGGGTTTAAATCTGGCGGTTTAACCACGGGGTTGCTATCCATCCACCGGGGGTTTTGCGGCGGCCGCCTCCTTTGCCAGCCGTCGACGTTCGCGGCGACGGGCATTGTAGGCATCGCGATCCTTTTCGATATGCCGAAGCACACGTGCCAGACTCTTTTCTGGATGTGCGTTGTTATATTCGTTCAGGCGCTTTACGTCCTTACTGTTTCGTGCCTTCACCTTCGCCTCGATGGCTTCGAGGGCCTTCAACCGTTCCGCTGTAATCTGGACGAGTTCTGACATCTTTCCTTACTTAATGGGTCGAGTTCTTAACCCGTGTTTGGGCGTGAAAAAGTGAACGGTGTGAGGGCGGGCGACCCTTTTTCGCAGTTGCCCAACAATCATCAAAGACGATGACTGTTACTAACTTGATGCCTGTTCCCTCCGCTCTCACGGCTTTCTTCGGCGGCGCGCTCCTGTCTCTGTGGGGCTCCGTTCCCTGGGTAATGATCTTCCTTGTGACACAGCTATTCGGCGTGCGCCTCTACGTCGTCAAGGAAAAGGATATCGCACTTCGCATCCAGAAACGCCTGACAAATTCCAGTCACGTTGCTGACGCCGGCAAGGGCTACGGCTACTCCGTCGGTCGCTGGTACTTTACATCCGTCTCGATTGAGCGCAACGAATACGGCGACAAATACGACATCTGGATGATTGCTACCGCCGACTCCTATGAGACGCTGACCCGTGAAAACGACGATGTGGCCCCCGTCGGTGGACCTGATATGCCTGTTCGGAAGGCAATGACCGTGTTTGATCGCGTCGGTTCCTTCACCAATGTCTGGTTCAAGCGCCGCAACATCACCCTTCCTGATGTCGAGCCCCGCCCAGAACAGATGGCAGTGATGGATGCCATCTGTGCCCATCAGGAAAAGCGCGGACACACGGTGGTATTCTTACACGGTCCGCCTGGGTCTGGTAAGTCGATGATCGGCGTAATGCTGGCGCGCCGTATGGGAGCCGCCTACTGCAACACCCTCAAGCCGTGGCAGCCTGGTGATATGCTGGCCGACCTCTACGCTGAGGCTGAGCCGACTGCTGAGAAGCCGCTGGTTCTCGCCTTTGACGAGTTCGATGGCGCTCTTATGGCGATCCACGTCGGTATTCCAACGCATAAGGCCGTGCCTATTTCCATCGGCGACAAGGCTGGTTGGAACAAGTTCTTGGATGAGATCGATCGTGGGATGTTTCCGCATCTGGTGTTGGTCCTGACATCCAATCGTGATCCGGCCTTCATCCGCGCTCTGGATCCATCCTATATCCGGGAGGGACGCGTCGATCTCACCTTCGCCGTTTCTTCGTGAAGGGGGAGTCGAGGTGTCAAACTATATTTTGGCGTATGTGTTGAGGTCATCAACAGAATTCTTGTGGGATTCTGTTGATAATATTCTGCTCATTTCATATCAGATTTACGCCGCATTCACGATCTTGCCACCCGCGCCCGAGCCCGTCACCTTCACTCTGAACGCAATGATGCGCGAGTTCGACGCATAGGAGGCCGCCTGCGACGCCGTGCCGTACGGGCCGACGGGGGGAGTCTGGGCAGGCAGTGTCACGCCCGCCGCCGTATCGGACTGCAGGCCGGTTGTCTTAGAGTCCACACGTGTGACCAGCGACTGGGCGACGTTGAACACGAACACGACCTTGTCATCGTTCTTCAGCGGGAGATGGCCCGCGAAGTTGGCGCCGGACGCATCCGAGTAGAGCACATAGTTCGACTCCGGGAGCTGCTGCGCGATGATCTCAGCCTCCTTATCCGTCAGCTTGCTCGCCATGTCGGCCGCACCACCCGCCCAGTCAACCGTGTTGGAGAACGTCGCCTCCTCGAGGAGGTTCGGCACAGCGTTCGTCGCCAGCGAGAAAGTCTCCGCCATCTCACTGTTGATCGCATCGTGCAGGTTCTTGCCCACGCTCGAAGGGCTGTGCGCAATGCCCTGCGTAACGCAGAGCGCATCCGCCAGCTTGCGCGCGAGAACCTCCTGGAAGTTCGCGCTGTCGGACAGCTTGGCCGTGAACGTCGAGGCAGCGCCCGAGAGAGAGAACGCGTTAATCAGCTTCCACGAGTCCGCCTCGTTGAGCGACACGTCGTACAAGTCATTGTACTCCACGGCGACGGTCACCTTGTTCAGCGTATTGTATGTCGCCTCACCAGACGCATCCATAGAAGCAACGGGGCGCGCTACGGCTGTGGCCATAGAATTGTCGGCGGTCGGCATTTTATACTCATATCGGAGGAAATATTCCGGATTGCACGTTTTTTTAACTTGTTGCTTTTGCCGCGGCGGCTATACTCAAGTCCATCATTGCTATGAGAACGGCCAATTTATCTAACGCGGCCGCCTTTTGTGACTGGGTTGTCTTCGAATTCAGAGAGCGCAGAATCGTGTTCATCTTCGTGGTGTATTCACTCAGAATGGAGGAGGCGGTCGGGGGGCAGGAGCATCCGAGACTTTCGGGCGATGCCCCATACATCGAGTACGACATCTATTCTACTCTCTGTGTAGAGGATGTATGGCCGGCCCATTCCAATTCCGCGGCCAGTATATGGAACCAGATGTTTGACCGCATCGGAGGCTGCGACTGTAAAGGCGAACTGTGCATTGAGTGTATCGAAGACATTGGCTACCATAAGTCGGGGTAATTGGGCCACTGTCATCGCCAAGGCAGCTGCTGCACAACTACCGGATATGTCCGCGCTATCTATGTTGAAAGACTTTGTATCTGTCGTGGCAAATGTGGTTGACCAATTCTTTCCGGCTGTCAAGGCGACAGCACAAGTTGTTGGCAATATGAGTGCAACGTCCAATATGTCTCCTGCTATGTTTGTTCGGGTTGTTTGGATAAATACACATCCAGGAATAAAATACACCAACTCAGACTTCCAACAGTTGGAACTCATCAACATCTATTTGCAGTATCCTGAGCTAGATTGGCGGGCTGACAAATATATCACCGTGCAGGTCAATTCTCTGGGCGGTCCAGTCGTACCATGAAAACCACCGCGCTCAGGCAGAGGACTATGGAATCGGCCACCATTTTGGATGTTCCCGTTCAACTTCGCGCCAATGACATCACCAAACATATCGTCAACGTCGATAGTCGCTTCCGGGATACGCCGGCGACCAGCACTTCGTCCGACTTCTTTCTGACACTCTCTGCCGCCGTTCGCAACGTCCTCCGGGTGCGCATCACGTCCATTGAGTTTCCCAATAACTACTTCATCTTCACGGCGAAACGCCGCAATGTCAGTTTCCAGATTTCCTACAATAACCCGGCTCCTGCCACCTTCGATCTCGTCGTTCCGGATGGCAACTACAGTGCGTGTCAGATGGAGGCCGCCATTAACGCCATCTTAGATGTATCGGGAGGACCTCTGTCGTGGCTCTCCGTGAACTTTAACGATATTACGGGATCCTTCACCTTCGTGGGAAATAAGGCGTTCTCCGTGAATACGACATTCGGTTCGTGGGATCGGCCCTTTGATTACGGTCTCGGCTTCAATCTCGGGTTCTCCCGTGCCATCCATCCGGCGACGAATACGGTGGCGGCTCCTACCGTATGGACCGTTGCCTCCGACTGGTGTGCCAACTTCGCCGGAGACAGCTACGTGTTTCTGCGGCTCAACGATTACGGATGTGTCCGGCAGACACTCCAGGTGTACGATGCGACCGGACGTATCCGTCTCGATGCCGACGGATTCACCGCTTTGGCGAAGGTGGTGCTGCGCGAACCCAAGAATTATATGTCGTTCGACGACTATGCCAGCCAACACGCGAAGGAATACGTCTTTACGAATCCCGTTGATCTGACGCGTCTACACATTCAGGTGCTGGATCCCTACGGAGAAGTTATGGATCTGTGTTCGGCACAGTGGAGCTTTTCCGTCGAGGTGCTGGAGATCAAGAATCTGACAATGTATAACGCGATTCGCGATTCCATTGGCGTACGCTATGTTTGACCGGGGCGAATCCTGATGCACTATTAGAGTGATGTGTGGTTGTAATAAAAATCAGGCTGCGGCTGCTGTGGCCGCTGCAACTGTTCGGCGGGCCGCTGCACGGCCCGCAACCGTCGATACGTCTGTATGGGGTGCGCATCTGTGGAAGGTTCTTCATTATGCCGCACGATCTGCACCTGGTCGCGAGAAGGCGTTTGCACATATGTTGGAGACGCTTCGGAACGGTCTGCCGTGCCCGGAATGTTCGGGGCACTATAATTCGTGGATCCAGGCACATCCCGTTGAGACTACAACAGTTAAGAGAAACGAACGCCCTGGTCGGATGATGCTATTTAATCGGTCGACTCCTGTCACAATCACGAAGTGGCCGTCGTTTTCCCATTGGGTGCTAGATCTGCATAACGCCGTGAACAAACGAAAGGGAGTGGCAACCTGGACGATGGGACAGCTAAATGTTGGGTCAGCAGAAGAAGTCAGAGCAAGTATGCGTGCTCTACACAACGTGATTGGTGGAGAGGCCTTTTCTGCTCTCAACTCTCTGTTGCACGCGATCGGAGTATAGGGATTTTCTTGCGTCATACTAATGGAATACCAGCCGTCCAAATATCGTATTACCAGCGTATCGATTGATAGTCGATTCGCTGATCAGACATATACCAACACTTCCGAATTTATGATACGGTTGCCGGCCAATATGCGGAATGTTATTCAGATTTCGTTGTCCAGCGTGGAACTGCCGCAGGTGGCGTACGTGTTCGCTGTGGCCGCTGGCAATACCGCCTTTTCCGTTGAAGTTGGAGGGGTGCGCACACGATATGATATTTCGGAGGGCAATTACACTCCGGCGGAGCTGGCCGCCGCTGTTGATGCTGTTTTGCCTTTGGGGTTTGATGTTTCCTTCAATTCCATTACTGACAGAATCACTGTTTCGAGTACGGTGCCGGCTACGCTGTATTTGTATGATGTGACGCAGCCCGCCATCTATGAACGGCCGCGCGACTGGGGGCTGGGATTCAATATGGGATTCCGTAAGGTGGGTGCCGTGCCGGGGGCGGTCGTTGTCTCTGGACCGGTGGTCGCCGTCTCTCCGCCTCTGACGGCGTCGCCGTCCTATATGCTTCTGCAACTTCAGTGTCCTGATCTGCTTGACAATACCGTCCATCGGATCGCAGATGGCTCCTATGTGAACGCTCTGGCGAAACTCGTTCTTCGATCCGGATCGTACAAAATACAGTACGACGACGGAGGGAATTTGTTGCGGAAGGAGACGATGTTTGCGAAGCCTACGACACTGACACAACTCCGGATTCGTCTGTTGGATGCCTATGGGAACATCGTCAATATGGCTGACACTGATTGGTCGATGACGTTCCAGGTTACGGAGGTTGTCAGTTCGTGTCAGTATGCGGAACTCAATCGCGCCTATGGGCGGTGTTGATCAAAAAAGGGATTTGATGTTTGTGGGAATCAAATCCATTCTTTTTGTTGTTTGCTGGTTTTGTTTACTTGCGGCTGCGCTGGCTGCGGCTCTTGCGCTGCGCACGGCTCTTGCGCTGCGCGCGGCTCTTCTTCTGCGTACGGCGGTGGGATCGCTTGCCTCCCGTCATTGTGGCGAGCTTGACACCCGATAATAGACCAGCAGCCATTGTTTCTACTTTAACGCACTATTTTTTTCAGACGCGGCAGGGTTGGCGGCAGTCGGGACAGGTGTATCTTGTCTGGAGCCATTCGCGGATCGCCGCCGTCTGAAAGATGTGGCCGCAGGATGTAATGGACGCGGTGTTTCGCCGGATGGGTTCCATTGTGATCGGACAAGTCTGGCCATCGGCTTCGGCCTTTGCTAACACTAGATCGGCGATGTGCCGGGGCATTGCCGGAGGTAGCGCCGGAGGGGCAGATGGTTGTCTGGCAGCAAGAGAGGCAGCGGTTGCGGCAGCGAGTGCCTGATGGTAGGATGATAGGGTGACTGGCACCACGCGCAACGGAGCATCCATAAACAATGTCGGACGAAGCAGCGTGTCTAACAGTTCTGACATTGGACCGCCTTGATCACCGTTGTTGTAAGCAGCGGCGTCGAACTCACCGTTGCCGGTATGATTGACGGCCGCTGCTCTGGCAGCGGCGTCGAACTCATCGATCTGGTCTTCCCGTAGACCTTCTGTGGCCTGACCGTCGAGAATCCACGGATGCTCCAGCGATTGGCGAATCGCCGATTCGTCGTCTTCATAGAGGATCGTCCAACGTTCGTGATGTGGCATCGTGATCAGTGTGTGTTGTGGCTCCAGGGTGTAGATGCGCAGAGCACCGGCGCGCTGCTGGCGCATCGGCTCCATTGATGGTACCCAACCATTGTCCCATCGCATAAACAGGAACTCTCCCGTCGCCGGATCAATGTAAAATCGTCTTTGATTGTCCATTGTTAGTCCTGGTTGAGGGATGGAGCAGGTCAGGGGTTTCACGTTTTCGCCGGGTAAAAATGTGAAAGGGGTCGGCTGACTGGGGTTGCCAGGTACGATGGATTCAATGACGGATTCATCCTTTACTCTCGCGGATGTTGTGGTCGGGCGTTCCCGTATGATGGGGCGCTCTACGGCGGGGCATATGGTGTCTGGTGTCGTGCTGGCAGTTGTGCCGGGCGTGTGTTTCCGCGTCGATGGCGGGGCACAGATCTCTCTGCTGTGGAGGGAGCTGAAGTTGTTGGCTGCTGAGACTGTTGATGCTGTTTCTGAGGTGGGTGCTGAGGATGCTGACGATGCAGAGGATGCGGATGATGAGGATGATGAGGCTGTCGATGCACCGCCGCCGGTTCCTGTTCGCCGGACGGATTCAGGTGCAGATTACGGCTTCGATGGCTATCCCGACTGCGAATTCTGGGAGCGCCAGGGTGTGGAGCCGGTGTTCGTAGCAACGCCGGCGCACTATTCTGGTGGCGACGTCGACGCCGACCGTGTTGGCGAACTGCTGGAGTATGGGCGGATCGCGGCTGAGACGCAGGGTGGCGCATACCTGCGGGCGTGGCAGCGGCAGATGGATAGTCTGGCCCCGTCAACGCCGCGCCGTCTGCGAACGGTAGAGTGCCCTGGCGCTCCTGCGCGTCCGAAGCGCGATTTGTCATTCCACCGTGGTCGCGGCATTCTGGCAGGTGATTTCATCAAGCCCGATCCCGCCGCCACGCGTAGCGAGACGCGCCGGTATCTGCTCGACGAGATGGAGCGGTGGCTCGGGGAGGATTCACGCATCCGCGAACACGCTCTTGAGATCGTCGCGGCGGGTCTTACAGTGGCCGATGTCGATGACGAGGTCCAGCGGGGCACGTGGCCTGCGGCGCGTCTCTTCGTGCTTCTGACAGCCCTTCAGACGCTTCTCCACAAGACCTTTCCTAAGGAGGGACGGCCCATTGATCACGTGGCCCGGTGGGTTATGCGGACCATTCGCCGGTGCGTCGAGGACGATGAAGAGGAGGGGCCTCTGGAGGCCGCGGCAATGGACTTCTGGCGGACCGATCTGCTTGGCGATGTGACGATTGACAGCTTCTGGGATGCCTCTCCGTTTGACGCGCTGCGGGAGGCTCCTGTCCTATCGGATGTGGATGAGGAGATCACCTTCGCCGAGTTCTTGATGAAGGAATATACCGTCGTCTATCCTGGGTGGGCACCACTGGCCATCGGCTTCGCCGCGCTCTCGTATCTGTGGTCGGTGGCATTCGCGATTGGGATGTGTAAGTCAAATAGTTGTTAGAAAACGCCGGTGAATCCAGCGACGGAGCGGCGTCATTGGTGTCTGCGGCTTCGGCTTTAGAGATGGCCACGGTGTGTCGGTTGATGGAAGGGCGATGAATTCCTGTTTTTTTTCGATGCGGCGGATGATGCGCTTGAGGTCGCGCAAGGCGTCTTTGCGATAGGACTTCCAGTCAGCGACTGACATCTTCTGACAGGTCGGCGTCCAGGACGGCGCCCGCGCCTGCCAGGCCTTGGGATGTTCGCCTGGGCGCGGCTCAGTCACCTCCATCGCTTCGGCCAGGTCCCAGGAAAGATAATACCAGTATTCGCGTGTGTCTGACATCTCTTACGTCTTGTGTAAGGGATTGGTTGTATGTGTGGCTTCGTCTGCGATGTCTTTCACTTTTAAAACGACTATGACTTGCTGTGCGTCAATAGGAGAGGCTAAAACGACTATGACAAGCACTCTGTGCGTCAATAGGAGAGGCAAAACTATCAATAGGAGGCCAAAATATTTTGTTGGTTTTTGTTTGGATTTTGTTGGCCCTCTAGTACACCTCCAGTGCACACAACTCATCATACATCGTGCGCATCATCTCCTTGAGACGCGCGATGCGCTCGATACGATCAGGTAAGTCGAGGACAGGTCGACTCTTGGGACCCTTTGGCTCAGCTGCATCAGATGCGTCCTTGACAGAGCCGAGACCATTGTAGTCGAGTAATGGGACTGACATAACTGATGATGCCGAAGATCCACTCTTCTTGGGCCGGCCCACGGGGCGCTTGGGGAGGGCTGCCTTAGCTGCCTTCGCCGCCTCCTTCTCTGCCTTAGCTGCCTCCTTCTCTGCCTTAGCTGCCTCCTTCGCCGCCTCCTTCTCAGCCTTGGCCGCCGCCTTCGCCTCCTTGGCTGCGGCCTTGGCCGCCTCCTTCTCAGCCTTCGCAATCGCCTTTGTGTCAATAGAGCTCATTGTGTTTTATTACGTCTTCGTAATGGAAACTGATGTTTGGGTGGTTGGGGTTTACTGATGTCAATTTTTACCGGGCAAGATGCTGCCACGCTAACACGTACACT
>Ga0114958_10003770_pt1 | contig 10723 bp, 11 predicted proteins | sample C_130208_EF_Meta_FD_89577 | JGI IMG/M metagenome (GOLD analysis project Ga0114958, IMG submission 89577) | Freshwater microbial communities from Lake Croche, Canada to study carbon cycling - C_130208_EF_MetaG | ecosystem: Environmental > Aquatic > Freshwater > Lake | place: Lake Croche, Canada... | reverse complement strand
GGCGATGATGTCGGTGAAGTGCTCGATCTGAAAGCGCTTGGCGGTGGCGACCATACCTCCGGACTCCAACTGGAAGACGCCGATCGACTCGCCGCGGTTCAGCAGGTCGAAGGTCGCTTGGTCGTCCATTGGGAGCTTGGAGATATCGAAGTCGGGAGTGTGCCGATGGATTAGCTTCACGGCGTCGTCGATGACGGTGAGGGTCTTCAGTCCGAGGAAATCCATCTTGAGAAGGCCCAAGTCTGTGAGAGGGGACATGGAGTACTGGCTGACGATGTTGCCGTCGTTGGCCCGGGAGAGAGGGATGTACTCGGAGAGATCGCGGTCGGCGATGACGATGCCCGCTGCATGGACGCCACTATTGCGGGAGAGACCCTCGAGGATGCTGGCGTAGCCCCAGAGCTGAGCCGTGGAGGATTCCTCCTCGACCGCTTTCTTCAGCTCGGGATTCTTGTCGATCGCGCCTAGCTTTTTCTCTCCTTTCTTCTCGGTGCTATTGAGAGAGATATCGAGCTCGTTCGGAATCATCCGCGAGATGCGGTCTGCATCGACGTAGCTCCAACCGAGGACACGGCCGACATCGCGGATGACGCTTTTCGCCCCCAAGGTGCCGAAGGTGATGATCTGGGAGACGGCCATCGTACCGTACTTCTGGCGGACATACTCGATCACCTCACCCCGTCGATTCTGGCAGAAGTCGACGTCGATATCGGGAGGGCTGATACGGTCTGGGTTCAGGAATCGCTCGAAAAGGAGTCCGTAACGGAGCGGATCGAGATCTGTGATTCCGAGCACATAGGCGATCAGTGATCCGGCCGCAGAGCCGCGACCGGGACCGACGGGGATGCCCTGGCTCTTCGCGTAGTTGATGAAATCCCAGACGATGAGGAAGTAGCTCGTGAAGCCTGTCTTGTAGAGGACCGAGAGCTCGAACTCGAAGCGCTCACTGATGACAGGATCATCCATGGCCCGCTCGCCGTAGCGCTTGCGGAGTCCCTCTTCGCAGAGTTCACGCAGATAGCCTTCACGCGTCTTTCCCTCCGGCGGGAGGTAGTCAGGGTACTTGGACTTCCCAAACTCGAGTTTGGCATTGCAGCGTTCCGCGATGGCCAGAGTATTGGTGATGGACGTGGGCTGATCGGCGAAGAGAGCGGCCATTTCGTCACCGCTCTTGAAGTAGAGCTCGGGGACATAGCGCATCCGCTTCTCGTCATGGATCATCGCCCCGGTCCCGATGCAGATCATGACGTCGTGGGCCTCGTGATGGGAGCGCTCCAGGAAATGGACATCGTTGGTGGCGACTAATCCGAGGCCGAGGTCGCGTGAGATGTCGATCAGACCGCCGCGGTTACGCCGCTGCTGCTCAATGCCATGATCGGCCAGCTCGATAAAGAAATTCTCCTTGCCGAAGAGGTCCCGATACGTGGCTGCCGTCTCCAGGGCCTTGGCGGTCTGTCCCTCGCTCAGGGCCATGTTGACCTCTCCTTTCAGGCAGCCGCTCAAGGCAATGAGACCCTGACTGTGATTGGCGAGGAGTTCGCGATCGACGCGGGGCTTGTAGTAGAAGCCTTCGAGGTGGGCCGCTGTGCTGAGCTTCACTAGGTTCCGGTAACCGGCATCGTCAGAAGCGAGGAGCGTCATGTGGAAGGCTATATCCTTGCCTCCGTTACTTGTCTTCTTTTCGTGCATCGACCCGGGGGCGACATAGATCTCGCAACCAATGATGGGCTTCACTTTGGCCTTCTCGGCCGCCTGATAGAACTCGACTGTCCCGAAGAGATTCCCGTGGTCAGTCAGGGCGATAGCCGGCATCTCTAGCTCGGCAGCCTTCTTTACGAGTTCCTCCATCCGGATCGCGCCGTCCAGCAGCGAGTACTCGCTATGAACGTGGAGGTGGACAAACGGGGTCTGGGCCATACGGAAAGGTTAAGGGTGCCAGTCAAGGCGGGCAAGAGGGCAAGTGAAAGACTCCCCCCAAAAAGTTTCTGAAAAGCATCAATCAGAGGTTTTTCTCGGCAATCACGAGCAGTCCGCGAAGAGTGAGCAGTGGATCAACCAGATCGATGATCTTACTGCCACCATTCTGTCCAGAGAGTCGGGCTACAAGTTCTGCGTCTCCCCCCGTAGCGATGACAAAAGGCTTCTTCCCTTTGAAGGTGTCTCGGGTAATCCGAGCCACTGCCTCCCGGACGAGTCCTACAGCCCCAAGCAGAAGTCCAATCCGAATGGCCTCTTCCGTGCTTTTGCCGACGCTCGAAGCGATTTTTCGGATCCGGGTGAGTGGCAGGAGGGCCGTCCCTTCATGAAGGGCCTTGGCGGCAATGGGGAGTCCGGGAGCGATGATCCCTCCAAGATAGCTTCCCCTGGCATCGATCACATCGAAGGTCACGGCCGTTCCAAAATCGACGACGATTGCCGGAAGCTTCTCGAGTTGTATTGCAGCGGCGGCATTGGCCAAGCGGTCCGCTCCGATCGTACGCGGATTCGGATAGGAGACGGGGACTCCTCCTGGTACTCGATGATCCACACAGAGAGGGCGGCAGGTTAACGATGCGGAAAGGATCCGGCTTGCCTCGGGCACCACGGAGGAGATGACGGCCAGATCCAGTTTGGCCCTGATTCCTCGGAAGAATTTTGGTGTGAGTTCGGAAGTTGCAATCTTGGTGACGCGTCCGATCTTTCCATCACTCGCCACAGCGATCTTGGTAAAGGAGTTGCTGACATCGATCAGCAGGATTTTCCTTTTCATGACGGATGGGCTATCCGCCTACACACCGGAGGCATTCGCCAGATCCGCTTCTTCAGGGGGAAGGGCGCCCTGGAATCGTTTTTTGTCGATAGCTTTCATGTAGGCCTCATGCGGACTGATCGTTCCATCCAGCATCTTCTCCCAGATGGCGTCATCCATAAACTGCATCCCCTCGGATTTGCCGGCCACGATGACATCCTGAAGCTTCTGGGTCGCTCCCTCGCGGATGATGGCGGAGACGGCGTTATTCACCTTTAGGATCTCGTTGATGGCGACACGCCCCTTGCCATCGGCTTTTTTGAAAAGGAGCTGAGCCACGACGCCTCTGAGTGAGGAAGCCAGCATGGTGCGAACCTGAGCCTGCTGGTCTGCAGGGAAGGCGTCGATCATACGGTCGACCGTCTTACGGGCGTTATTGGTGTGCAGGGTGCCAAAGACCAGGAGTCCGGTTTCGGCTGCGGTCAGGGCCAGAGAGATGGTCTCCAGATCGCGCATCTCGCCGACAAGAACGATATCTGCATCCTCGCGGAGTGCCGCCTTCAGGCCAGTGGCGAAGGAGGGAGCATGCTCGGGGACCTCGCGTTGGGTGATGATGCTTCGCTTGTTACGGTGGACGAACTCGATCGGCTCCTCGATGGTGACGATGTGGCGGCCGTAGTTGGTATTGATGTAGTCGATCAGGGCCGCAAGCGTCGTGCTCTTGCCGGAGCCGGTGGGTCCGGTCACAAGAACTATACCGCCGCGCATGTCGCCGAATTCCTTGATCACCCCTGGGACATTGAGCTGTTCAAGTGTGAGGATCTTGGTCGGGATGATACGGAATACCGCTCCGTAACCATGAGCTTGCTTGAGATAGTTGCAGCGAAAACGACTGTTCTCATCCATCTGGTAGGCGAAATCGAGATCGCCGCATTCCTCGTACTTCTGCCACTTCTCGGGCGTACAAATCTCGCTGAGCATATAGGCCATCTGCTCGCGGGTGAGGGGAGCGGACTCGGCCCAGATCGGCACGATTTCTCCGTGTTTGCGGATCTTCGGAGGTTGTCCCTCGGAGAGATGGAGATCGGAGGCGCCGTTTTCGATGAGTGCCTGGAAGAGTTCGTCGATGTATGCCATGGCTTCTAAATAGGTTCAGGTACCGATGACGATACGCATCTCGGTCTTGTTCTCGGCCCGGTAGAGTGCCTCCTCTGCTGTGATGATTCCTTGGCGGTAGAGCTCAGCTACGGACTCGTCCATCAGGATCATGCCGGCCTTCTTTCCAGTCTGAATAATGCCGGGAAGCATGAAGGTCTTGGCCTCGCGGATGACGTTTCCGATGGCCGGGGAGTTGAGCATGATCTCCATGGCGACGGCGCGTCCCAGACCATCGGCCCTGGGAATGAGTTGCTGGCTGACAATGCCGCGGAGGGACTCGCTCACCATCATGCGGATCTGGTCGCGCTGATCGGCCGGAAAGACATCGAGCAAGCGGTCCAGGGTCCGGGGGGCATTGCTCGTGTGCAGAGTGCCTAGCACTAAGTGACCGGTCTCGGAGGCCGAGATGGCCAACTGGATGGTCTCGAGATCGCGCATCTCACCGACCATGATGACATCCGGATCCTCACGGAGAGCGCCTCGGAGTGCGGCCGCAAAGGATTTGGTATGAGTGTGGACTTCGCGCTGGGTCACCTGGCAACGTGCAGAGGGAATGATGTATTCGATCGGTTCCTCTAGGGTGATGATATGATCGCCTCGGTGGAGGTTGATCTCTTGGACGAGTGCGGCAAGCGTTGTAGTCTTCCCACTGCCCATGGCTCCGGTGACTAGAACGAGTCCATTGTGATACTGGGTGAGCAGCTTCAGCTGATTCGGCATTCGCAGCTCATCAAGCGTCCTGAGATTGCTCGTAATAATCCGGAATGCCAGATCGTAGCCGAGTCGCTGGCGTACCACGCTGGTGCGGAAGCGGCCACTTGCGTTGTTGTAGGCGAAGTCGACGTCGCCCTGATCGATAAGCCGTTGACACTGCTGCTCGTCGAGGAACCCCTTCACCAATGCCTCAGTGTCCTCAGCGGTGAATTTTGGAGCGTTCTCCCACATCGGAATCAGTACCCCGTAACGGCGGCAGGTTGGAGGACTGGAAACGCTGAGGTGGATGTCGGAGGCATCAGCCTTTTTACCGAGATTCAGGTAGTCATCGACATGACCCGGTAATGTACGATCGGAGAGCGAACTCATGGGAGCGAAAAAACCAATTAAACGCGGTTTCTAACTAGGTTCGTCTCCGTTTAGCAAGTCCCGCCTTGGCGGCATTCGTGGCAAATTCCACGACAAGAGGCTTCAGGATAGGATACAAAATCTTTCCCACCTCCAACGCTCCGGAGATCCATCCGACCTTGGTAAGGGTCCCGACTGCTTGCACGGAGGCTGCAGCGACTTTCTTGGAGGTTTTTTGTTTTGCTCCGGGGGACGTCTCTTGACGACTATCTCGGCCTCCTCGGCCCCCGAAAAAGGTGGCGATCAATCCCGCCGTCGCAGCTCCGCCAATCCAACGCAGGGGATGATGACGGACTGATTCGGTAAAGCGCTTCTGAATATCCAGATCCGAGAGGAGTCCGGCGTACTGGCGGGAGATAGCGATCCGGCTTTCTCGGACGCCTTGCTGGAGTTTGGAAAGTTCTACCTCCGGTGCATTCATCGTGTGGTGGGAGAGTTGGGAGTGTTGGAAAAGGTGTGATTGGCAGCAGTAGAGGATGGGTCGTTACCAATCGTACTTCCCAAGGCCTCGATATCGCGCCGCAGTTCTGCAGTGGTCGCCTCAAAGGGACGCGGATTAATCAACCGGGCCTGGAGTATCTGGTAGAGTGATCCCAAAATTCCCAAGTGGAGCAATCCGGCAGCGGCGAGAGAGAGAGGCCATCCCCAACTGAGGTAGGTGGCCAGTAGGGCAATCAAGGCTCCGATCAAGGCGACATAAGCGATCATGGCCACCAGGATCATCGCCATCAGTAGGATCAGTCCGGCTATGCTCTGACGGACTAAGAGACGTCCTTCCAGCAAAGCCAAGGAGCCGAGCGAGAACAGGTGGCGAAGCAAACCGGCCGTTAGACCCGTGATTCTGGAGGGAATGCCACCTGGCAGATTCTGGGAATTCATCATGACAGGCGAACCTGATCGTACTGGGGAAAGAAGGGTTCCCTAGCGCCGACGCAGGATCCATCCCACAAGCAGTCCGACGGCAAAGGTGATGCCTACGGCGCGAAAAGGGTTGTCTCGGACATAATCCTCGGCCTGATTGGCAAGCTCCTCGAACTGGTCGCGGTATTCCGATGCTGCTTCCCCCGCACGATGAGCAACATTGCCATAGCGGTCTATCGCCTCTTGGGAAAGATCTCCGTACTTGGCTTTGGCTGTCTGGGAAAGATCGGCGTAGGTGGAGCGTGCCGCTTCCTTGAGATCCTGTGCTGCGGCTCCGAGCTCCATGCGTCCCGTTGCGTAGGCCGATCGGGCGCTGGACTTGGCGGCTTCAGCCATTTCACGGGCGGCCGCGGCGGTGGTCTCAAGGGCTTTTTTGGCATGGGCCTGGCTGCTTTCGAGCTTTTCAGAGACTGTGGGGTTATTGGTGGATTCGGTCATGGTGGTGAAGGGTTAGAGTGTGGAGGTGATGATTCAAGAATCGCAGAAGTGAGCCTGTTGGCAAGGCGTCATCTAGGAGTCCCGCTCCATCGGTGGGAGAGTCCGCAGGAGAGCTCTTGGTGATCCATCGTTCCAATCAACGAGAGTTGCACGGTCTCCACCGAACCGCCAAGGCGGGAAAGGCGTTTTGAGATCATGGATTGAGCAAGGTCGTCAAGGGTGTCGCTGTAGGTATTCAGTAGAAGAAAGAGAGGTTGCTCGGAGAGCGCCTTCTGAGCTGTATCGATCAGGAAGGGAAGATGCTCGGAGAGTTTCCAGAGTTCACCTTTCTTTCCCCGTCCGAACGATGGTGGATCCATGACAATGCCGTCATAGCGATTGCCCCGACGGATCTTCCGTAGCAGGAGGGTGAGGGCATCCTCGACGATGTAGCGGATAGGTGCCTGGGCAAGACCGGAAAGGCGTGCGTTTTCCGAGCACCAGCCAACCATGGCCTTGGCGGAATCGACATGGGTGACGGAGGCTCCGGCGGCTGCTGCTGCCAAGCTTGCCCCGCCGGTGTACCCGAAGAGATTGAGCATCCGGACTTCCGAACCTTGATGCTTCCGGGCACCGATAAGCTCCCGGATCCAATTCCAGTTATCTGACTGTTCCGGAAAGAGGCCGAGGTGTTTGGAATTGGTGGGGCGAATAAGAAAGGAGAGGTCGCCGTGGCTGACGATGCATGGCTCGAGGAGGTTATGCCGCCAGTTCCAGATGCCTCCCGTGGCACGGTCTCCAGAGTAGGATCCCTCCCATGCGGGAAGTGAAGCCCGGTCTTTCCACGGCCAGATTGCGGCGGACTCGGGACGGAGAATCACTGTTCCGTTCCATCGTTCCAGACGCTGTCCGTTGCCGGAGGCCAGAAGATCATATCCTTTCCAAAGCGGATGGTTGATCGAAGGAGTCATGCAATCACTTGGAGAGTGTTTGGAACTGGACGATCAGAAGGCAGAGATTGAGTCCGGCAATCACGGCGGCCATGACCCATCCGATCAGTCGAATCCAGGCCGCATTTACAAATTCTCCCATGATCGAGACGTTCCCGGTGAACTGCACCAGCGGTATTACGGCGAAACTGAGTTGCATGCTGAGCACCACCTGGCTAACGAGCAGAAGGCGCGTGGTGGATCCTTCTCCCGCGATCGCAATGACGATGAAGGCCGGGATGATTGCCAGCATCCGGGTGATCAGGCGTCGCATCCAGGGTGCGATCCGGATGTGGACAAATCCCTCCATGATGATCTGTCCTGCAAGGGTGCCTGTCAGGGTGCTGTTCTGACCCGAGGCCAGAAGAGCCACAGCAAAGAGGGTGCCTGCACCCGCGACGCCAAGCATCGGGGTCAGCAACTTGAAGGCATCCTGGATTTCAGCCACATCCGTTCGGCCGGCCCTGTAGAACGTGGCGGCTGCCAGAATTAAAATGGCCGAGTTGACAGCAAAGGCCAGAGTCAGCGCAATATTGGAATCAATGGTCGCGAAGCGGATGGCTTCCTTCTTGCCCATAGAGTCGAGCGGGTAACGCCGGGTCTGCACGATGGAGGAGTGCAGGTAGAGGTTATGAGGCATGACCGTGGCACCAATAATGCCGATGGCGATGAAGAGCTTTTCCGGATCCGATACGATAGTGGCTGTTGGGAGGAACCCGTGGAGGATCGGCAGGATCTCCGGTCTGGAGAAAAAGAGTTCCAGGGCGAAGCATCCCGCGATGGTGGCGATAAGAGTGATGACGATCGCCTCAATGTAGCGGAATCCTTTCTGCTGAAGTAAAAGAAGAAGCAAGACGTCAAGGGTAGTGATGACTACACCGACCAGCAGTGGGAGATGAAAGAGGAGGTTCAGCGCAATGGCCGAGCCGAGTACCTCGGCCAGATCACAGGCGGCAATGGCGATTTCCGCAAAAATCCAAAGACACACGGAGGCTTTTTTCCCGTAGTGTCTGCGGCAAAGTTGTGCCAGATCGGTGCCGGTGGCGATGCCTAGTTTCAGGGCGAGGTATTGCAGGAACATGGCCAGCAGGCTTGATAGGAGGATAACTGAGAGCAGTGAGTAGTTGTATTTTGATCCTCCTGCCAGATCGGTCGCCCAGTTTCCTGGATCCATGTATCCGACTGCAACAAGGTATCCCGGACCCGCAAAGGCCAGAAGTTTTCTCCAAAACCCCTTCTGAGAAGGTACATGCATGGTGCGATGCACTTCTGGCAGGGTAGGCGAAATGAACTGAGTCATAAGATTAGCCTTGGCTAAAATATTTATACAATGCTATGAGTTGGCTGCAAAGTGAAAAAACCTAAAAGCTAAATCTCTAAAAACCTCCATGGTTAAAACCACAAACAGGTCATCATCGGCCACTGAGGACTATCTCGAGCGTATCCAGGAGCTGATCGAGGCCAAAGGTTACGCCAGGATGGTGGATATCGCAGCCAGCTTGGGAATCTCCCAAGCCAGCGTCACCAACATGGTCAAGCGGCTCGATGCCGAAGGATTCGTACTCTATGAGAAATACCGGGGATTGGTGCTCACGCCGGAAGGGGAGCGTATCGCCAAGGAGATCGCTCGGCGGCATCGTATTCTAGCGGATTTTTTGAGCCAGTTGGGTGTCTCCAGTGAAGAAGTGGAGCGTGATGTCGAGGGAATGGAACATCACTTGAGTCTGGAATCCTTGGAAGCGATTGAACGTCTCTGCCAACAACTCGCTTCTCATCCCGATCTGCTGGCAAAAATCAAGCAGGGATCGCAACAAGGAATTCACTGAACTGGACATATGATGTCCGGTTGATTGTGTTTCTCATGCTTGCCATTCCTGATGGGATGGCCTACATTTTAAAAATCGCTTCTTATGTCCACTTTCAAGCAACTAGCCTTCCTTTTGGGGATTTCGGATCGGCAGCTTCGACGCTATGCTGAAGAAAAGAAAATCGTAGGAGTGTACACAACAAAAGGTGGCCATTGGCGCCTGCGTGGAAAACTCACCGAAGCCCGTGTTCAGCGTACCAGAAAAGCGCTCCGCTTGACTCCCTCTATTGCGACGAATCGACGGAAGAATCACTTTAAACGTGCCAATGTGGTGATCAAGGATATCCAGAAACAATGGAAGCAGACCTTTGAGCCTCCCAAGAAGAAAGTGCCATCGGCTAGAAAGTCCAAGCCATCCAAGGCACCGCTTCCGGGTCATGCTGTCCAGGTTGATCTGTTCGGGGAATGGTAGTGTGAGGATGGGCGGATCTTTTCCGAATTTGGTACTCTACCCGGCTTGGATTTCTCCCGGAAGACCTTCACCCTCCTCTGCTTATGAAACGATTTCCTGCATCCTGTATCTACGCCTTTCTTCTGATCGCGGTGTGCCTGGTTCATACTTCCAGTCTAAAAGGCGCAAGTCATTCCGTGACCCCACGACTCTCCGCGATGGCCACGCTTTCCTTCCGCGGGGCCAAACCGGGTGATCGGGTAGAGTTGGTCGTGACTGTTCGTAATGCTCTCCATCCTGTGATCGCCACGGTGCAGCGGTCTCCCTCTTTCCGTATGAGGACACTCAGCAAGCCAATGTTACTCAACACCGGGGAAGGGGATGTCTGGCTTTTCCGTTACCAGATCATTCCTACAGAAACCGGGGACTTCGAGATTCCTCCTATTACTGTGACGGATGCATCAGCTCAGGCAAGGACGTCTTCGCTGATACTTCGTGTTTCGTTCAAGGGCGAAGCCCCTGTACTGAGCTCTGGTGAGCTTGCACGATCGGTCAACCTACCCCCCTCCCTGAGCGAGGAGGTAATAAAAAATACTCCTCAGAAAGCACCGAAGCCCGACCGAACTCCGGCTCCTCCAGATACGCGGCCATTGCCAACACGGATTATTTCGACCTGCTGGAAGGAACTCCAAGCGTTGTGGAGCTATCCCGGAGGGAAGTAGAAAGGATTTGGATTGGGAGTGCTCGGAGGAGTGCTTTGCTGCCGGACTTGTCTTGCGCGCGAAGGTTGTTTAGCGTTCACTTAGTAGGAATTTATCCCCATGATCTCCCTGCTTCTTCTCCCTAAACTTCTCATTGCCGGCGGATCTTCATTTCTGGGAACTCTGGAACTTCCTCCCTCGATCGACATGATCAATCATACTCTGGCGGGTAAGGAGATCCGGGCTCGCGAGGTGGTCTGTCGTGATCGATGGGGAACGCCGATGCTCCCCGACGGCAAGGGAAAATATAGCATCATTGCTCCAATCGATAAGGGTCTCATCGCCCAGAGTCTCTGGATTCCTCCTGTTTCAGGCTCACGGCCTATACCTACTCCGACTCCGCCGGTTTCCTTGCCGGTGCTTGGTGCC
>Ga0114958_10003768_pt1 | contig 10725 bp, 11 predicted proteins | sample C_130208_EF_Meta_FD_89577 | JGI IMG/M metagenome (GOLD analysis project Ga0114958, IMG submission 89577) | Freshwater microbial communities from Lake Croche, Canada to study carbon cycling - C_130208_EF_MetaG | ecosystem: Environmental > Aquatic > Freshwater > Lake | place: Lake Croche, Canada... | reverse complement strand
TAGGACTACCTCACGCATGAATATAGTTTTAGCAGCTTTCTTAGCTGGAAGTATCGGTGGATTGTTAGGTTCTACTGCAACTGGTGGAAGTATTTTTCAGCGCGCAAGCTTGGTTTCTTCTTCAAGTGTTATTGAAAGAGCACCAGATTCTGTCGCAGGTATTGCTGCACGAGTTTTACCATCAGTAGTTTCAATTACAACACGTACAGGTGATGGTGGCGGTACAGGTTCTGGTTTTGTTATTAATAGTTCTGGATATATTTTGACGAATAATCATGTGATTAACTCCTTTGCACAATCCGGTGGTACGTGCCGCGTCACACTCAACAACGGGCAAGTTTTTGACGCCACCATTGTTGGACGAGATGCATCATATGATCTAGCTGTCTTAAAAATTAATGCCACAAATTTGGTAGCACTCCAATTTGGAGATAGTGACAAAGTTGCCGTAGGAGATCCAGTTATTGCTATTGGTTCACCACTTGGTCTTTCTGGCACGGTCACCCTTGGCATCATTAGTGCAAAGGATCGCCCTGTTACAGCAGGAGAATCTGCTACTGAAAACTCATTTATTAATGCTCTTCAAACTGATGCAGCAATCAATCCAGGAAACTCGGGAGGACCACTTGTCGATGCGACTGGTGCGGTGATTGGCGTTAATTCTGCAATTGCATCACTTGGCTCAACGGCTCAAACAGGTTCAATTGGACTAGGTTTTGCCATACCTATAAACCAAGCTCGTAAAACTGCAGACCAGTTGATTATGGATGGAAAAGCGACATATCCAGTTCTGGGGGTTTCGCTGGACATGAACTTCACTGGTTTAGGCGCACTAGTTGCTCAATCAAAATCAGGTGTAATGGCCGGAGGACCTGCCCAAAAGGCAGGCATTAAATCAGGTGACATTATTATCAAATTTGAAAATCGAGAAATTACATCGGCCGAAGAGCTTATTGTCGCTGTGCGATCGAAGAATGTTGGTGATGTTGTGACAATAAAATATATGCGTGGCAAGAAAGAATTCTCAGCCACAATGACTTTAGTTGCAGCAAAAGACTAACGGCTCTGTTGCGGATAGGCTCAGCACATGTTCTTTGATATCGGTGCAGGCGAAATCTTGGGACTTGCTATTTTGGCCATGATTTTAGTTGGCCCTGAGCGTCTACCAACTGTTGCAGTTGAAGCGGCAAAGATGCTAAAAAAACTTCGGGACTTGACACAACTTGCTACCGCTGAGTTAAAGGAAAATCTAGGACCTGGATTTGAAAATTTACAACCTGCAGATCTTCATCCAAAAACCTTTGTAAAAAAACAGTTAGCTGATCTCATGGAGGATAAGCCAGTGACCACAGCCAAGCGCCCTAAAGCGCAGATCGACCCAGATCTCATATGAGTTTGATTGAACAGATTTCAGAGGCACTTACTGCGGTACAAGATCCTGAACTTCATAGATCCATTACCGAATTAGGAATGGTTGAAGATTTAAACGAAGATGCTGGAATTGTTTCACTAACGATTTTACTGACTATTTCTGGATGTCCTATGCAGGATCGACTTCGCAGTGATATCACTACAGCAGTTTCTGAAGTCGCAGGAGTTAAGAGCGTTAACTTAAATTTTGGAGTCATGTCGCAGGAACAGCGCGATAACGTTAAAAAGATTATGCGCAATGGTCGCGAGAAGTTCATCCCATTTGCACAACCAGACTCGCTCACGCGCGTGATCGGAATTGCATCTGGTAAAGGTGGGGTTGGAAAGTCATCCGTAACCGTCAACCTCGCAGTTGCTGCCGCTAATAAAGGTCTCCGTGTTGGAATTCTCGATGCTGACGTCTACGGTCACTCGATTCCACGTCTCATGGGCCTAATGGGTCAGCGTCCGACAGCTATCGATCAAATGTTTATTCCACTGGAATCTTTTGGCGTAAAGACTGTTTCAATGGAGATGTTTAAGCCAGAACGCAGTGATGCCGTTGCATACCGCGGTCCGCTGCTACATAGAGTTCTCGAACAGTTGCTTTCTGATGCATATTGGGGCGATTTAGATTTACTCCTTATAGATTTGCCACCAGGTACTGGTGACTTAGCTATTTCGTTGGGGCAGTTGATTCCAACGTCAGAAATTTTGGTCGTTACAACACCACAAGTGGCAGCTGCCGAAGTAGCCGAGCGTGCAGGTCGAATAGCCCATCAGATACACCAGCAAGTGATAGGTGTTGTAGAGAACATGTCTGAGTACATCGATCCCATAACCGGTGGAGTGGTTTCACTTTTTGGAAATGGTGGTGGTGAAGAGACGGCCAAACGACTATCGCAATTAGTCGGTAGCGATGTTGCCTTACTAGGAAAGATTCCATTTAGCGTTGATCTTCGCCTCGGTGGAGATGCAGGAGTGCCAGTAGTTATTTCTGATCCTGACTCACCAAGTGCAGTTGCACTCAATAGCATTGCAGAGAAACTAATAAAACGAAGTAAGTCTTTACTAGGAGTCAGACTTGGAATCGCTACGTAACTCAGTGATTACCTCTTTTGCCAAATCTGAGAACTCGCCACGTACAAAGTCACGGGTCGCAACTTCACCCAACGAAATTCTCAGTGCGGCGATCTCGCGGGTTAAGTATTCAGCGTCAGCAATACTGCGCTCATTTCGCGCACGATCTTCATTGAGTTGAATTCGATCACGATCTGCCTGTCGATTTTGTGCAAGCAAAATTAATGGCGCTGCATACGATGCTTGCAAGGAAAGAATTAAAGTCAGGAAAATAAATGGGTAGTCATCGAAGTGCAGATTGCTTGGAGCAGTGGAATTCCAGAGGACCCAACTAAAAACAAAAATACTCATATAGACCAAGAAACGTGCAGTACCCAAGAATCTGGCAAAACGTTCTGACAGGCGTCCAAAAGTTTCAGGATCAAAATTTGGTCGCAATGATCGACGGGTTTCGCGAGGTGTGTCTAAACCGAAATTACGTGCCATAGCTAGCCCTCCTTATATGAGACAGGCGACTTCTCGCGGTGATCATGGCGCCAGTTTTCCGGCAATAAGTGGTCGAGAACATCATCGACGGTGATTGCGCCGAGTAGGCGATCATTTGAATCCAGAACTGGTAACGAAAGCATGTTGTAGCTAGCTAAATGAGAAGAAACTTCATGAAGTGAGGCATCTGGTTTCACACCTCTGGAGTGAGTATCAACTATTGAGCCTAACAACGTGGAAGGAGGCTCGCGCAGCAAGCGTTGATAATGCACTGTGCCTATAAATCGGCCAGTCGGAGTTTCAAGTGGTTGCCGTGCAATAAAAATCTGTGATGCCAAGGCAGGAGAAATCTCTTTTCGACGTACCGCCGCTAATGCATCAGCAACTGAATAATCAGCACTCATAACAATTGGTTCAGTCGTCATCATTCCACCCGCAGAATAATCTTCATAAGTCATCAGACGAAGAACATCTTCTGCATCTTCAGGTTCCATTAGTTCTAGTAATTCTTCGGCTCGCTCTTGACCTATTTCGCGCAATAAGTCAGCAGCATCATCAGGGTCCATTTCACCAAGGACATCTGCGGCACGTTCACCCTCTAGTTCGGCAAGAAGTGCAACTCGATCATCTTCATCCATCTCTTCCAATACATCTGCAAGACGTTCATCTGCAAGTGCACCCGCAACCTCGACACGTCGCTTTGGCGGCAAATCCTGAAGTACCGTTGCTAAATCAGCCGCACGCAAATTGGCTAGAGTTAAAAGAAGGTTTGCAACACCTTGATTTTGTTCGGTATGGGCAAAACCAATGAGATCTTCCCAAGAGACAGTGGATGTTGCGCCTTTGCGTCGAAAACCGCGACCTGATCGCATGATGTGGACTCGCGTGATTAACCAATCACCGGTGTGATTTTGTTCCATCGCCATATCTTCAACAACTACAGCTTCATTTGTGGCAACTAAAGTAATCGATCGATCTAACATGTCTCCAAGAACTAAAACTTCGCCAGGTCGTGTTTCATATCGGCGCATATTGAGAAGTCCAGTTATGACAACTGCTCCACTTTCAATCGAAGTAACACGAGTAATAGGAACAAATACACGACGACGGAGTGGGACTTCAACAACCAGCCCCAAGATACGTGGTGGTAGGTTATTTGTGCGAAGGGTCGCAACAGCATCTCGCACCTTTCCTACTGGATCACCATTGGGGTCAAAGACCGCGGTACCTGCGAGACGGGCGAGAAATACTCGGTTCAAGAGATTTCCACTCATGGGTTAAGGGTACCTTTCTCTCATGAGTAAGGGTGAACAATTGCAGAGCGGGCAACATATCCGCGATAGCCATACCGCCATTCCAGCGCGTCCAGACTTAATTCGACTTGGCCTTGGAATAATTGGAATTGGCACATCAGGCCCTCTCATCGCAATGAGTGCAATGCCGATACCGACCTTAATTTTCTGGCGCAATTTAGGTGGTTCTCTGCTGACACTTCCCTTTGCGCTCCGTCATAAGCGCGAAAGCGTTGGAGTTAAGTGGGCAGTGATTGCCGGAGTTTTGTTGGCAATTCACTTTATTGGCTTCTTCTTGGCCATGCGATGGACCACAGTCGCTGCAGGCACCGCACTTGTTGCGCTGCAGCCAATATTTGCTGCACTTTTTGTAAAAATAAGTGGAGGGCATATCCCCTCTAAAGCATGGCTAGGCATGATTGTGAGTTTTTCTGGAGTATTACTCATTTCTGGAGTTGATTTAAATATTTCGCTCAAAGCATTTCTCGGAGATATCGCTGCACTTATTTCGGCAGCGTTAGCGGCTCTTTACATGATGGCAGGATCCAGGGCCCAGCGAACTTTAGAAACTACAACTTATACAACCATTTGCTATTTTGTTTGCGCGGTTACAGCACTCCCTATGGCACTCATATCGGGATACACACTCTTTAATTTCAAAGCACGAGAATGGTGGATCTTGTTGGGTTTGATTCTTGGTGCACAAATTCTTGGGCACACTATGTTTAATGCAGCACTCAAGCGAGTATCACCAGCAATTGTTTCGCTTATTATTTTCTTTGAAGTTCCTGTTAGTTCTGTACTTGCCATTTGGTGGATGGGACAAAAACCTCCGCTTGGAATTCTTCCAGGAATCGCGTTGATTTTGGGTGGCTGTGTTTTAGTAGTTACTCGATCACGTAGTGCTCAGAAAGAAGTGACAACATGATTGACCTACATACTCACACCAATAAAAGCGACGGGACCGATTCTCCTCGCGAACTTGTAAATAAAGCAATTTCTCTGGGGATGAAAGTCCTTGGAATTACTGATCACGACACAACTTCGAGTTGGCAAGAGGCCATTGAATCTGTACGGGGAGATATTTCTCTGGCTTTAGGTAGTGAAATTTCCTGTCTTACAGATGAAGGTACAAGTGTTCATATGTTAGGTCTGCTATTTGACGGGGATAATCCAGAAATGCAGGTAATGCTGGAGGAAACGCGTGATGGACGTTTGCCTCGAATGCGAAAGATGATTGAAAAAATGCGTGCAGCCGGCATGGATATCAGTATGAGTGATGTAGAAGCTGCACGGCCTGCAGGGGCAACTTTAGGACGGCCGCATCTTGCCGATGCCTTAGTCAATAAAGGCATAATTAAATCTCGCGATGAAGCTTTTCAAGGAATGCTCAACAATGACTCAGCTTTTTATGTTTCTCACGCAGCGCCCACACCGGTTGAAGCGGTACGCATGATTCGAAATGCAGGGGGAGTAGCAGTTATTGCTCACCCATTTGCATCACTTCGTGGACACATCTTTGACACATCTAACTTTCAAGAGCTAGCAGATGCAGGTTTACATGGAATTGAAGTTGATCATCGGGATCAAAATCCAGAAGAGCGCACCATGTTGCGCACGATTGCTCGAGAGTTAGGTTTAGTAATAACTGGTGCAAGCGATTACCATGGTAACGGTAAACTCAATTCTCTAGGTGAGTTTCATACAGCACCTTATGAGTGGGAAAAGCTAGAGTCTCTAGCATTGGAGCGACGGGTGATAAGAGCATGAAGGCTTTGCAGGTTGGTGCCTTAACTTTTGCGATTCAATCCTTTGTCACCCTCTTTGTCATTATGGATCCTCCTGGCGCAACGCCAATCTTTTTGGCTCTTGTTGCACATAAAACAGCCAAAGAGCGCAGAATTTTGGCAATCAAGGCAGCATCAGTTTCATTCTCCGTCATTACTCTTTTCGCATTATTTGGGCGTTTTATTCTGAGCTACCTCAATATATCTATGGCAGCGTTACAAGCAGCCGGCGCACTACTTTTGCTTCTTATTTCACTTGATCTTCTTACGGGTGGGACTGGCAGTGGTAAAAGTGAGAGTAAAGATGCAAATATCGCTCTTGTTCCACTCGGGACTCCTTTACTCGCCGGTCCTGGTGCAATTGTTGCGACCATGATTTTTGTGCAGACTGCGAATACAACTCCTAAGATTTTAGGCTTGATCGCTGCAGTTGTTGGAGTCCACGTGGCTATCGCCGCAGTTTTAATGGCCTCAACTACGATTTTAAAAGTAATAAAAGAAGCAGGTGTCACTCTAGTTGCCCGAATCGCAGGGCTACTTCTGGCAGCAATTGCTGTTCAGATGTTAGTCGACGCCGTGCGGATATTTATTCTTGCTTAACTTTCTTTAAACTTTTTGGTTCTGACACGTGTTCGTTCTACCTTTTCTTTTGGTTTTGCCGCCTTAGTCGTGGCGCTTTCTTTACGTGGCGTTGATATCGATTTACTCTCCGTGCGAACGACTGGTTTAGCTTTAATCATGCGTCCAGTTGAACCTGTTGGAATATTCAATATTTCAAATAGATGTGGCGATGATGAGTAAGTCTCTTCTGGTTCAGCCAATCCAAGCTCTAAGGCTTGATTAATCATCTTCCAACGAGCAAGTTCATCCCAATCAACAAATGTTACAGCAATTCCATCTGCGCCTGCCCTAGCAGTACGTCCGATACGGTGCACGTAAGTCTTTACATCTTCTGGGCATTGAAAGTTAATAACATGTGTAATTCCCTCAATATCAATACCACGTGCTGCCACATCTGTAGCAACAAGCACGTCAGATTTTCCTGCTTTGAAATCACGAAGAGCTTTTTCTCGAGCACCCTGTCCTAAGTCTCCATGAATGGTGTCAGCTTTAAACCCACGTTCCAGCAGATCATCTGCTGTTTTCTGGCAAGTCCGTTTAGTGCGACAAAAAACTATTGTTGGACCTCGACCATCTGCTTGAAGTATCCGGGCCAGCATTTCAATCTTGTCCATGGCATGGGCTCTCAGGACATGTTGTTCAATCCTATTAACAACCGCGCCTTCATCTTCGCTATCTTGAGTGCGGATATGAATCGGTTGATTCATAAAACGTCGTGCCAGTGCAATAATGTCTCCAGGCATAGTTGCTGAAAAGAGCATGGTCTGCCTGCGATTTGGGGTATTTGCTAAAATCTTTTCCACATCTGGTAAAAATCCGAGATCGAGCATCTCATCAGCTTCATCTAGAACTAGTCGAGATACTTCTTTTAACTTTAATTGACCTTGCCGTGAAAGATCTAAAAGACGTCCGGGGGTTCCAACCACAATCTCAACACCTGATTGAAGTGCTTCAATCTGTGGCTCAAAAGCACGTCCTCCATAAACTGCAAGAGTTCGAATTCCGCGATTGCTAGCAAGTTCCTCAATATCTTTCGTAACTTGAGTGCAAAGTTCACGTGTTGGGACTACGACTAAAACTTGAGGCATTCCTTTGGTTGGAAAGTCAGTCCACTCTGAGTCGTTAGGAGCGATAACACGCTCGATTACTGGGATGCCGAACGCCAAAGTTTTGCCTGTACCTGTCTTGGCTTGTCCGATTACATCGCCATCAGCAAGTGCGATGGGAAGAACCATTTCTTGAATTGCAAATGGCGCAGTGAACCCATGAGCATGTAGTGCCTCTATGGTTTCTGGGCGAAGAGGAAGCTGCGCAAAAGTCAGCGACACTTTAGGCAGCGCCGAAGCCGACGCGACGTGATGCAGGTTCGCCGACTTCGACGAATCCAATCTTGTCTGCCGGAACAATAATTTCATGACCACGCACATCACTGAGCATCAGTGGCCTGCCATTTGCAAGCGCCTCAGAGACTGCAGTTTTTACCTCAGTTGTAGTCATTGGGCTTTCAAAAACGATGTCACTTGCAACGCGAGTAACAGCTATGCGGACTTCAGACTTTACCGCTACTTCGATTTTTTTAGCACTCATGGCCTGAATCCTATCGGCCTTTAATTGCGCGGAAAACCAGAAATGCCTCTCCACATAAGATTATTGACGAGTTCGACTGCTTGTTCACGAGTCAAGGCACTATCACGATCTAACCAATGACGAGCTGTGACTTGGGCATATCCGATCATCCCAACCCCAAGCAGCATGGATGCTTCCTTGGGTAGGCCGGTGTCGATTGAAATTACGGCGCTCACTGCTGCGGCACAGTCATAAGTCATGCGATTGAGACGTTCACGAACTGATGGCTCAACACTCATGTCACTTTCAAATAGTAATCTAAATGCTTCACCTTCCTTTTCAATGAAAGCAAAATATGCATCCACGGTCGCATGCACACGATTTGCATTATCAGGTGTTGAAGCTATCGCTTTTTGTATTTCGAATACAAGTGAATCAATGTGCAAGTCTAAAACTGCCAAATAAAGTTCAAGTTTGGAAGGAAAATGTTGATACAACACAGGTTTACTCACATTGGCGCGATCAGCGATTTCATCCATTGCTGCTGAGTGGTAACCGGCGACAGTAAAAACCTCGAGAGCTGCCGATAATAAAAGTGCACGGCGCTCATCACGAGGTAGGCGAGCCTTATTAGCTGCATCTGAAGTAGTCATTGGCGCAATCGTAGACGGGTTTGTCTACTTTTTACCAGAACTCAGCAAATAATTGGCACCTACTGAGCGACTACGGCATTATTGGCTTGCTATGAAAATACCACCACTTGTAAACATTGCGCTTGCGCTAAGTTCTGAAGAAATGCGTCGCTACAGTCGGCAGACCATAATTCCGCATGTATCTGCTCAAGGGCAAGGGCGATTAAAAAACGCCAAAGTGGTGTGCGTTGGCGCGGGTGGATTGGGTTCACCGATCTTAATGTATTTAGCAAGTGCCGGAGTAGGAACAATTGGAATAGTTGAGTTTGACACTGTTGATGAATCGAATCTCCAACGGCAAATAATTTATAGTCAAAGTAGTATCGGAAAAAGCAAGGTGGATATTGCGGCAAAGAAGATTATAGAGATAAACCCTCTAGTAAATGTCATCACTCATAATCTTAAATTGGATAATTCAAATGTAATGGAGATCTTTAAAGATTATGACTTAATTATTGACGGAACCGATAATTTTGCGACTCGGTATTTAATAAATGATGCCTGTGTCTTATTGAATAAACCCAACATTTGGGGCTCAGTTCTTCGCTTTGATGGACAGGTGAGTGTTTTCTGGTCTCAGTACGGACCGTGTTACCGCTGCCTACATCCTGTGCCACCAAGTCAGACCCAAAGTTGTTCTGAGGCGGGAGTATTGGGTGTCGTGTGCGCATCCATTGGCTCAATCCAAGCGACAGAGGCCATTAAATTGATTACTGGAATTGGTGAGCCACTCATCGGCTCAATCATCATGCACGACGCCTTATCAATGATGTTTCGTTCGCTCAAACTTTCTAAAGATCCTAGTTGCATTGCTTGTGGAACAACTCCTACTCTGGTCGCTCTGCTAGAAGATTATGAAAGTTTCCAGCGACCGCCAAGTCCGAGCGAGATTTCGGTCCATGAACTAAAATTAAAAATTGATAATAAAAGCGAATTCTTGTTAGTTGATGTACGTGAACCGTATGAGTTTGAAATAGTGAAAATCCCTGGTGGTCAATTATTTCCACTTGCTGGTTTTCTTGATGGAAGCGCGCTAACCAAAATGCCCTTTGATAAAGAGATTATCGTGTATTGCCGCTCTGGAAAGAGATCGGCGACTGCTCTGCAAACCTTGAAAGACGCGGGCTTTGATCGCTCGACACATGTAGCTGGCGGTGTCTTGGCTTGGGCCGAAGACATCGATCCAACATGTACGGTTTACTGATGAAACATTCCTATGCTGAATATCGCATTCTCTTGGTACATGCGCACCCAGATGATGAAACGATAAACAATGGCGCAACCATGGCTCTCTATGCCGCGCGTGGTGCGAAAGTCACTTTAGTTACGTGTACTCGTGGCGAAGAAGGCGAGGTCCTTGTGCCTGCACTTTCAAATCTTGCAAGTTCACAGGATGACTTACTTGGCCCACACCGCGAAATTGAACTTGAAAACGCAATGCGTGCTCTTGGTGTGGTTGACCATCGATTCCTGGGAAAATTTCGCGATAGTGGGATGATGGGTACAGAACCTAATAATCGCCCCGATGTTTTTTGGCAGGCCGACCTAGATACCGCAGCAAACCTACTTGTTGAAATTATTGAGGAAATTCAGCCACATATTTTGATCACATATGACGAAATTGGTGGTTATGGTCATCCTGATCACATCAAAGCACACTTGGTTGCGATGCGCGCAAGTGAACTTTCGACGTGGCAGATTCAAAAAATTTATTGGAACACTACGCCGAAGTCAGTTATTGCAGCCGGAATGGAAGCAATGAAGGAAGCTGGAAATGATTTCTTTGGGACG
>Ga0114958_10003767_pt1 | contig 10727 bp, 13 predicted proteins | sample C_130208_EF_Meta_FD_89577 | JGI IMG/M metagenome (GOLD analysis project Ga0114958, IMG submission 89577) | Freshwater microbial communities from Lake Croche, Canada to study carbon cycling - C_130208_EF_MetaG | ecosystem: Environmental > Aquatic > Freshwater > Lake | place: Lake Croche, Canada... | reverse complement strand
GTATATATTGGCTTTCAACATTGAATACCCAATGTAAATACGTGGTCGCATCTCTACTCTGAACAGCCTCCACCGATATAGGTGAATGTTGAAACTCTATCCCCATATCATTGAATGAGTCATATGCATCCACAATATGTTTGACATCTTGTGTACGAATAACCTCTCTGTATTGACGTTGAATAAATCCAGAAACTGTACTGTGCCAGCTATCATTGTCTCGTAATCTGTCTAAGGTATTTGTCTCGCACTCGACGCGCGTATCGGTTGTATTCGGATGATAGAAATGGTCTGTATAGTTACCATCTGGAGTACGTGACTGTCTGAAGCGGAGTGGCTTGTCACAGGTAAAACATAGGAAACTACTATCCTTTGCGATATCTTCTTTGTAGATATCAGCAACGGTTATTATTTTCCCCTCTAACACTGCAATGGCTGGCATGACCTAACTCGCTGAGCTCATTTCTATTCACTTTTTATCAACAAATTCCCCCCAGCCGTGCCAGCGAATACTGATCCAAGAATGAGTAAATGGTGTATGGTATGACCAGTTACGGTGCTCGGCCAGAACCGTTCAGGCACTTGTCCAAAGAAGAAGATTGCTGCAGCACCGATGTATAGACTGCAGAGTAAGGAATACCACGGGGCGTCGCACTCGGTACACAAGAAATAATTCGTAGCCGTTAACGGAATACAGGTGATCAGGGTATACCAAATCAACCAAAATTTCCGTCCTGCCCAAATATCGCGAATACAATACGCGGCGAAGCACATATCGATAATAAGGAGGGGGAGAGGTTCAATACCTAGCCGTTTAGCAAGGATATAGGTGTCAAGTAAATGATGCGTTAGATTGACCACAATAATCCCCGAAAAATCAACCTTCCAGGCGAAGGTATTCCATCGTGCATCAATGCAATAGAAGGTATGACCAAATGCAGAGCCTAGGGTCATACAGATAGGACCAATGTGTTGAAACATGAGGCAAAGGTACAGGGAAAGCGTATCGGCATAGGGAGGTTGAGTGAACCAAAGATAGAGAAAATACAGTCCTGCCCAGAGATGCGTATGGATATTCAAGGTTTCAGTATGCCATTCGAAAATAGACCAGGCAGCCTTCGCAAGACTAGTTGGAGCTCGATACTCGGTCAAAATAAAGGGAGATGATGGATACCAGTCAGGTAATTCGCTTCGCTGCATATTTCATATTCATTCAGTAGATTTAGACCTGGTTAAGATAAGGCTTTGTTTACTTCTGTCTTGAACGTCTTAATCCATTTCACCACATCATCCTTATTCTCAAAGAGATTATAGCCCGCATAGATCGAAGGAAAGAGAACGATCACGGGTAAATGGGTATAGCGCTCCTTCTGAACGGCAAAACAAAGACTTGCTCCAAGAAATAGATTCCGAACTGTTCCAAAATGGTAATTCGCAATGTATTTTACAGGTTCTGCGAACTTTTGAATCTGCATGTAAGTATGTCGATATAATGCTTTAGGTAAACCCTCTTCTTCGGGAGGTACACGTCGCAGAAGGGGGGAAGAAGAACACTGAAAAAATGAAGATGGTCTGCTCCTAAGGAACAAGTCCAATGGGCTTTGACTTGACTATTCGGTGCGTGCTTAGCATGTGCTCTGAGACGGGCAAGCCATATTACTGGTTGAATTCTGAGCGGGTTTATACTCTTCCTCCAATCGTACCCGAGCAACATCGCAAGTATCTGAATCAGCGAGGCCACCATTTTCATGCCTATATTGAACGATTCAAGGACTATACTCATGTATATGAGATGAGTGTGGAATCCTTTCTGGATGGGTATCCAACGTGGGAAACTGTGATGAACAGTGAGATACGAAAGGAGTACTCAATCGAGGAGTACTGGACGAAGAAAGATCATAACGGCTTTGAACGCGCACTCGAGTGGCTTTCTCGTCAGATGGGGCAGTTTTCAATCAATTGGTCGTATTAAGGTGGAAGTATACTATACACTAGAATGGCGATCAGTTATCGGGCGCGCAATTGCAAATTTGGTGAGGGAGATCGTATTCACCGAGAGTTGACTGCGCGCTGGAGAGAGACGAGTGCGATGTATTGGAAACAAGTGAAGATACGCCAACAAGACTATTTGAGAAGACAAGCAGACGGTGTGGAGGAAGAGGTGCAGCTGAATGTGGTGCGAGTCAACCAGACTCAGAAAAATCCATCAGGGTGGAATATGGTCTGGAGACTCTGTTGTGAGAATATATAGACTATATAGATGAGTGAATCTTATTCCTCAACGCTTTCCCCGTCAAATCTTTCCCCCATATCGTTTTCTTCATCGCCCCTTACCATATCTCTCAGTCCAAGAATCAATACAGAAAGTGCCATTGAGGCCTTTTTTACCGATAAATATGGGAAGAGCTTTTCCTATGAAAACGGGGGAAATAACCCAGAGGATATCTATGCGAAATTTGGAGATCATGAGTACATGTACGCATTTACCACAGGAGGTCAACGGTATTTCTTGAAATTCTCGGCAGATTCTTTATATTCTCAATTGATTATTACTGAATGGAATATATATACACGTATATACGATCTGGCAGATGAAGAGCACAAGGGATATTTTGTTCAAGGAGTGGAGGGGGGTGTATTTCCCTACCAAGGAACGACTTTTTCGTATATTATTATCCCTTACATTGAGAGTATATCGTTGGCTAGATATACAGGAAAGGATGTCAAAGAGGTGTTAAAGGGTGTGGTGAAGGCGATGCGATTTTTACTTGAGCATGATATCTGTCATGGTGATTTACATTCAGATAATGTACTGATTCAAGGGACGAATCCGATCCTTATTGATTTTGATAGCGCTGGATCGTGTGAAGAGAAGTTTGAGGTTGGCTATACAAAAGTAAAGGGAAGGAATGTGAAACGGAAGAATATTAATTTTATCGGCACACCTGGGAATCGTACAGGATTATTTGTGATCTGTCATGATACTCTGAGCCGATATTATCCGAAAGACGCAGAAAAAGTCAAGAAGATCATTGATCTGTATTTAGAAACTGAAGATATAGGATCTGCGTATGATGCCTTACAAAAGCTACTGGAACAAAAAGGAGGGAGGAAGACGAGAAGACGTAAGAATCGCTCCCGCCATTTAAAAAAACAAATACAGTAGTGGATGGCGTTTGTGTATTCAGAACCCCCTTCATTTGAATATAAAGAACCAGTTGTGGCTCCGCTTCCGCCTCCGCCGCCGCCTTCTGCAGTTGAATCTAAAGAACCTCAATCAAGACCACTTCGATTTGGAAATATAGGTCGTATGCGTGAACAAGAAGAAAAACAACGCATTGCTAAGCTTTTAGCTCCTAAAACAACGCCACCCACGGCTAAATTTCGGATTCCTGGGAAACCTCTCCCCGCGATACCCGAAACAAATGAAACGAATAACTCGGCTGCCCCTCCAAATGCATATAATACGTATAGTCCCTATATTTCCAATGCACCTCCCCCTCCCTTCAAGCCTAGTCCCAACGTGAGATCAAGTGCTAATCTACTCCATAAAGGGGGGCGCAAAACCAAACGTAGAAAGAGAAAAAGTAGACGTCTTTAATCACTCTATACTCTAGATGGAGGCAACGTCCTTCGTGTTAGCAAGTTTCGTATACATGGCATCCATCTATACGAAAGATCTGCCGTTCAACTATATCAGCCAGAAAGAGGGTATATGTAAAGAGCTAGGAGGAAACTTTTGTTCCAGACTATCCTTTGCGGCAGTGACAACCTTCTTTTACACTCTGTATACATATGTAACAACCTATCTATCCCTTCCTATACGAAATGCATTGAACGACCCTCCATCGGCCTATACGAGCGGTGCGGCAGTAGGAGCATTCCTCGCCGCTACGTCGATCCTCATGAATATTTTGGGGGGATTTATTGATGTGAAAGGCATTGACTGGTCAAAGGTATGGCTTCTCCCCTCCATCATTGTTGGAATGCATTTGACCGCGACTACTGAAGAACTTTTGTATCGAGCCTTACCGATTAATGCATTGCGATCGTATATATCTGAATATATTCTTGTCCTGATCACGGCGTTAGTGTTTGGATATGTGCATTCTGGCCAGTCTTTCTCCTACGGACTGACGACAACGATCTCTGGCTTACTCTTTGGCTACGGATTTCTACGCTATGGACTGTTCTGGGTAATTGGTGCTCATAGTATCTTTAATATCGTCGAGACGTCATTCTATACAGTGGCTAACGTTCGCGTAAAAAATTCCCTTATGGCAGGAGAACGAACCACACCCGACGATGATGGATTGACAGGGGGGGTGGTTGAACTGGCTGCCCTTCTTGCGTTGAAACGTATTGGGTATATCTAATTAGGCGAAGATAGGAGCTAGATCTTGACTGGCATCAGTTTGACTGAAGCAGTAGGATTTTGTCTTACATATACTTTTAGGAGGAGATTGTGCACCGCGGGAATGAAGATACTTGATTCCCTCGAGGACATAGGGGTTCCTCCCCCTTATATATTGGCGAACCAGACCATAGAGAATAGGTTCTGGGGTTAACGAATCAAAGATCGAGAGAGAATGAACATTCGCTCCAGCATCACAGAGATGATGAAGGATCTGAATTGATGCATCAGATCGCAGACATAAGGCCGCCTGAAAGAGCGGGGGTTTCCCATACAAGGGTTTATTGGGACAGGCTCCGCACTCGAGCAGAACCTTTACTTCGTCTGGAGTATTATTTTCGATGGCGACCAGGAGCGCATCCTCAGGAAGGGGCATTCCATGGCTAATAAAGAACTGAATGGTTTCCTTGTGCAGACTGTCAATAGCTGCCCACATCCCATATCTGGGGATCTCTGCTCCATACTGAAGAAGAATACGTGCATAGCGAGGTTCATTCTTATAGAGACAGATTTGCAGAGCCGTGTGCCCTGACTCATCTTTAGCATGAATATCGGCTCCATTCTGGCATAAGAAGTGTATGGTTTCGTCTTTGATTTGCGGAACCCATTGGTGAACGAAGGATGTACAGACGTTTAATAGGGGGGTATATCCATTCGAACTCCGAATATTGATATCAGCTCCACGATCGAGCAGCTCTTGCATTTGATCGATGGAATTGTTCATGGCAAGAATGGTCATGGGGTTTGTTCGTCCTGGGGCTCCATTCGGATTTGCGCCATGATCGAGCAAGAAGGTAAAGAGCTCCTTTTGCACATGAGCAGAAACGGCGACACTTTGTAGGGGAGTGAATCCATTCATATTGGGAATATCAACCTTCGCCCCCCACGCCACAAGCTGACGAATACGAGGAAATGTTCTGGGATGACAGGCCAGGATACCAAGGAGGGTCATCTGTTGAAGTCCTAGCTTGCGATTCAGAAGTTTAGGACAGAAGACTCTAGGATCACTCCAGGTCTCTCGACAGACCATTGCACCTTTATATGCTTCATCTTCGTATCCGTTGTACGCAAGAAGATGAAGAATCGAAGGAAAGGTTGGTTCCATGGGGACAGGCTTAGGGTGGCAGGAGGTTCTTCAATTTTTAGTTTACCAGCATCCACATGACACTATCTATATAATTACTATTGAGTACAATCTTGAAGTTTGAGGTTGTGCGAGTTTCAATGCTTACGGGAGCTGCATTCGTTTGAGTGAGTAAACTAGTAAACACCTTATAATTTGCGTTGGGTTGATTTATTGGAACAGTACAGTATACAAAACTCGCATTTCGTGTGACGCCTGGCTGACCAATATTCATGCTTACGATACCAGAGCAAGCAGAATTTAACTTCAATGTTCCAGCAGTTATAGTTAGATCTCCAGTATTTGCCGTAATGTTAGAGAGGGCTACCACATTGGATCCAAGCACGGTACCGTTACTGGCGTAAATATTTGCCTGCAAAGAGGTGATATTGGATTGTGCATTCATTGTGCCAGCTCCATAAGTAACATTGCAATGAGCGGGAGCAGGGTATACACCAAGAGAATCTTGACCGGCAAGAAAATATCCTATCGTATGGAAAAGGACACTGCTGTGAGCTTCAGAGCATTCAACTGCACCGATGGTTTGGATCGTACCACCTGTATAGACAGATGGTCCAAGAATCTGACCTCCTGTATTTGGATAATTAGACCCATATCCTGGAAGATTATTATTGTAACTTGCTTCAATTTGGTATGCACCTAAATCATCCTGGTAGCTCTTATCGGTAGTTAACACAGATAAAAATGCCGCATTGGGGTTGATAAATCCACTGATACCAGATACGACATCGTATACTCCAACCAGGTAGGTGTATGGGAGACTAGTAATAGGATCTTTCAGATCGGGATGGGTTCCAGAATGTAACTTCTTTCCATTTTCACGCAGAATGCGGGTGGGTCCACAGTTAGCCGGTGTTGCATTAGAATGCACAAGCAGCCTTCCACGTGTTGCTAAGCTTGCATCAGTATAGGTGGTATAAGTAAATATACTGGTATCAAACTGGCCACTTGTAATATACTGCCTACGCTGAAGGTCGGGGAAAGACTTGGATACGCTACTCATCTGGTTCTACTTGATAAAAATATATTTATTCGTCGTATCCGACCATTAAATATAGAGTAAGTCTACCGTTTAATTTACCAGCATCCATCGTATTGCACTTTGATCATTTGAACTTGTAGATGTTATTGTAAAGGAACCATTGTTTATAGTTACAGCAGCTAGTAACCCTTCATTCACTAGGGTGCCATAGGTTAAAAATACCTGAGACGTTGTTCTGCAATTGGTTGCAGTAACTGTTGCAGTCTTTCTGCCAGAACCTACATTTGCAACAGTAGACATGGCAAAGACACCAACGCTTCCACCATTTAAGATTAAGCGCCCAGCCGTCACCGTCAGATCTCCAGTATTTGCGGTAATGTTAGAGAGGGCGACCAGATTAGATCCAAGCACCGTCCCGTTGCTAGCATAGATATTTGCAGTCAGAGAGGTGATATTGGATTGGGCATACATAGTACCAGCTCCATATTGTACATTGCTTGTTGCAGTCAATGGGTTTACAACAAGGTTGCTTGGACCAGCGATGATATACCCAGGAGTGTGGACAAGTACTGAAGCGTGACTTTCAGCACATGTAGAACGGCCGATGGTTAGAATTGAGCCGGCAGTGTTCACAGAGGGTCCAAGGATTTGACTGTTCGTATTTAAGTAATTGCTTCCTCCATAAATTGCATTAGATGCAGCATCCACTTGATATGCAGCTAAATCATCCTGGTAGCTCTTGTCGGTTGTCATCACAGAAAAGTAAGGGGCGTTTGGATTGATAAACCCGCTTATCCCAGATACGACATCATAGACTCCAACAAGATAGGTGTACGCGAGGCCAGTGGTAGGGTCGATAAGGTCTGGGTGTGTTCCTGTATGTAACTTCTTTCCATTTTCACGCAAAATAGCGCCGGCTGTACAGACAGCAGCAGTTGCATTAGGATTCACAACCAGTCTTCCACGTGTAGCAAAGCTTGGATCAGTGTAAGTGGAATAAGAAAAAATATTCGTCTCGAAGCGATCGCTCGCGATATACTGTCTACGCTGAAGGCCAGGGAAAGAAGTGGATACGCTGCTCATGTTCTAATATATACAAATATTTTTATACAGTAGAATGGGTTATGTTATTCTCTTGATTCTAGGACTATGTATACTTGTGATGATAACAGAAACAGAAGGATTTGCCGGTGGTTATGGAGGCGGCCATGGAGGGGGCCACGGAGGGCATGGTGGGCACGGAGGCCATGGAGGGCATGGTGGCCATGGCGGACATGGAGCTTATAGTGGAGGAAGTTATGGATCAAGATCGTATGGAGGGACGTCGGGTTGGGGCTGGGGCTGGGGATTTCCCTTATATTATATCTATGATTCCGATTGTATATACCCTGAAGACTCGTACGGATACTGCACGACACTCGCGTAAAATATAGATTCAAGTAGAATGACGTCTATTTTTCGGATGTACAATACATATTCAACGTCCGCCTTCGGGACAAAACCTACGGTTGGTGACACGAAACTGTCCCTGGTTGGAGTAGATCATTTAGGCTGGCTGCTGTGTGATGGTAGAACCTTGCGGCAAAAGGATTACTACTATTTATACCAAGTTATTGGAACGACTTATGGATCTAATGCCAGTACCACGTTCAATTTGCCTAACCCGGCTGGCTATGTCCTGGGTGTTATCGGAAGTGGAATAGGATCCAATGGATCTAATTTGACTACGCGTACCGCTGGTCAGTTTATTGGTGAAGAGACGCATACCTTAACCATTGCTGAAATGCCTACGCATAACCACGGTATCACCGATCCAGGGCACGCTCACAGCTATGTAAATCAGCCGAATTCATTAAATGCTATAAATTCAACGGTTTCCATTAATACCTCAACAGATTATGCCGATAATGTAAATGTTACTCAGACAACAGGTAGTAATACAACAGGAATAACAATTAATAATACTGGTGGATCCAATGCACACAATAATATGCAACCCACCTTATTTATCGGCAATATGTTTATCTTTTGCGGATTAATTGAAGGAAAAGTCCCCACGCAAAATAATGGAATGAATTATCCTTTTGGCGGAAATGGAATTTATTAAACAAATGAGAATTGTTGGGTATAAAACTCTTTATTTTTCTGAAACTCCACATTAAAATAAGGATTTTTTCTCACAGTCTGGATATATATACATTATATATATCGAGAAGATACGGTTTAAGTATAATTACTCAATGAGTGTCATTCCCGACGAATTACGCAAGTATTTCTTACAGCAAGTTTCTACAAGTAGACCATTTGCATAAATGCCGTAGTTCATGTGTATATTTTCATTGTCTAGAGCCAGATGCCAAATGGGGAAGGTTCCTTCTTCTGGATAAGGTTTCGCTCTCTCATCCAAACATGCCATGAGTCTATATTTACCATCTGTTACAAAGATCTTCCCCAGCGTGGCAAAAGTTCCATTTCGTTGTTCATTTGTAAGTGTATCTTCTAAAATAGAATGAGCTCCTGTAATGATTAAGTCTTCAATTAGACCAGGATACTTATTAACAGAACATACATATAATCTTTCCTTCCTTCGCACGGTGTCACCTGAATTATATAGTTTACCATGTCCAATCATATTGACAGGGACATAGCCGTGCTTTACTGTTTTAACCAAATCACCCTTTCGAATATCTTGAACCCTGATATATACCTCTTTACTATCTTTGAAACATAAGATCATTGAACCCTCTTTAAAGCAAGGTGCCGCTTGTCCAGGAATATATTTATTCATAATAGAATATTGTACAACAGCTCCATTCACAATTGATCCGTAAGTGTTTTGAGATATTATAATATTATTTCCAGAATTGTATGTCGCTATTGCAACCAAAGTATTTCCCGACGAAGGAATTAATACTGCTTTATCGACATGGGTGGGATAGAAGATATTTAATTTACTATCGCCATCTACGCCAAAGACAAAGTCCCCAAAAGAATTGGTAGCTAAGGTTGCAAAGGGACCACTTAACCCTAGCATGTTAATACTTGCCCAGCTAACCCCAGAATCTTTACTGACAATTATAGTATTAGCAATTGTATTCGTATTTAATGCCGCATAAAGGATAGTTCCATCGGCGCTACTTGCAAGAGTTGTTGGAGCATGCGGATTAGTAGTATATCCTGGTGGTACATATAAGAATGACCAGGATACACCTCGATCAGTAGATCGATAAATTGCTGCTGCTGCATTAGTTGTCATAATTAACTTCGATCCAGTTGAATCGCATGCGATTTGATATATATTTGGTAATTCGTATCCAGGAAATACTCCACCATCGGGTGATTCTGGATTTGCTGCTCCCCCAGGTAATGTATTTGTAGAAAATGATACTTGACTCCAGCTAACTCCAGCATTACTTGATGTATATAAGCCATTTCCTAAATTTGCAGCATACACAATATTCCCATTCGAACTGCATGCAATAGATGTAAAGGATGATGTAGTTGAATTGACAACTGACCATGTAGAACCAGAATCACTTGACTTAACAACACCAACCCCTGGAACATTATTCATACATACATATTGAATTTGTCCATTTGCACTTGCTGCTATTCCTCGCATTTCGAGATAATTTCCTCCATCATTTGTTGAAAAATCTGTTGCAGAGAGGGGTGTAATCGATGCCATCTAAGTGTAGTATAGTTTTACTATGTGATATATTAGATATTCATTCAATATAATAAATATTTCTATAATGCGATAAGGACATCAAAGTCTATCGAGCTTGATGTAAAAAATGGTAGCGTATGAAGATTAGCGTTTATAGCTCTTCAAAGACCGGGAGAAGCCCAGTTTTTTGGCAAGGAAAGGTAATACAAGGTAATATAAAATAAATCCTATAGTAATTAAGAATAAAATGTACTGTAAGATACCGACGAGCCTAGAGAGACTACAAAAGAAGGAGTAATCAGTGGAAGAGCATTGTGTGATGGCACCGGTGTGTGCGATGATGCCTGAGTTAGCGAGAATGGAGTTGGAGTTGGAGTTGGAGTTGGAGTTGGATTTGGAGTTGGTGCGTGTTAGGCGTGCTCCCTTGAAATGTTCATGATTCATGTTGTTCTAGTGAGTGTATAGATGTTTGTATGGTGTGTTGTGTGTTGTCTATACGCAGTGCTAGTTGTGTGTG
>Ga0114958_10003766_pt1 | contig 10728 bp, 8 predicted proteins | sample C_130208_EF_Meta_FD_89577 | JGI IMG/M metagenome (GOLD analysis project Ga0114958, IMG submission 89577) | Freshwater microbial communities from Lake Croche, Canada to study carbon cycling - C_130208_EF_MetaG | ecosystem: Environmental > Aquatic > Freshwater > Lake | place: Lake Croche, Canada... | reverse complement strand
TAATTAAAAAAAAAAATAATGATTTAAATAATTATCTTAATGATGAAGTAAATGATGAAGTAAATAATGAAGTAAATAATGAAGTAAATAATGAAGTAAATAATGAAGTAAATAATGAAGTAAATAATGAAGTAAATGATGAAGTAAATGATAAATTAAATAATAAAGTAAGTGATAAATTAAATAATAAAGTAAGTGATAAAGTTAAAAAAATGACATCAACTGAAATATTTAATATAGAATATATTTTTCAATCAGATAATGATTCATTTATAAATGAATATCAATTATTTAATTATATAAAATACGGAGAACCAGATTTTTTAAATTTTATATTAATAGATTCATTAAATATGTTTTCATCTTTTATATTTATTTTAGATTTTCCTGCTTGTGGAGGTGGTTGTTCATTTTTTATTAATTCAATTATTAGTAATTATAAAAAATTTAATAATTTGCTAATTTGTAGAAAATTTAAAAATAATTATTATTTTTTTATTAATGATGTATATAGATTAAAAGAATCCTATAGTTTAAACGATGTATTAGTTTTTTTAAAAAAAATTAATTATAAAATAACTAAAATTTTTATTAATTCAGTTGTTGGTTCTGATAATAATTTAGTAAATCATTTATTTTTGTTAAATAAACAAGTAACTAGTATAACACATGATTTTTCATTATTATTTAAAAAATGGAATCCTTATTATGAAGAATTTAATAAAATACAAAGAAATGATATTAATATTAATGATTTAAATAATTTAATTTGTCAAAATAGAGTTAATTTTGATTTATATAAACCATATTTTAGTAAATCCCAAAATATAACAATATGTGAATTACCTGATTATAAAAAAGAAAAAGAAAAGATTGTTACAAAAAATAATAAAATTATAATTGGATTAATAGGTCATATTATAGAAATGAAAGGATTAAAACATTTAGAAAAACTAAATAATTTAATTAAAGATGATTCAACAAATAACTATGAACTATTTATTTTCGGTTCTTGTAATTTACCTATTAAACAATGTTCATATAAAGATATTAATGAATTAAATCACTTATTAATAAAATATAAACCTAATGTTTTATTAGAATTATCAATATGGCCAGAAACATATAGTTATACATTAACTTTAGGAATGATTACTAATTTACCAATATTAAGTATAAATAAACTATTTCCATCTGTTATTTTTGATAGAATGACTAAATATGAAAAAGCATTTTTTTATAAAGATATTGATGAATTATTTTCAAATATTACAGATAAGAAACAAGATTATTTCTATACAATCGAACCAAAAATATATTTCAATTATTTTTGGGATAATTATTTTAAAGATAATGGATTATTACAACATATTAATAGAAATAATCCATATAATATTAAACCTTATGCTATTTATTTCCCACAATTTCATTCAATGAAAGAAAATGATAAAAATTATTACAAAGATTATACTGATATTACTAATTTAAATTTATTAATTAATGAAAAGAAAATATACCAAGAAACTCCATCTATAAAATTATTACCTATTAAAAATATATTAGATTATGATTTGGTAAAAAATAAAGAATTAATTCAAAATCAAATAGATTTAATTAATAATTATAATATTAGTGGTTTCGCTATTTATTATTATTGGTTTTCAACAAATACAATTACAAATAATAATATGATTATGGAACAAGTAATTGATAAATTTTTCTCAGAGGATATTGATATGAAAGAACGTAAAGTATTTTTTATATGGGCTAATGAATCTTGGAGTAAAAATGTAGCTTTTGGAAATAATATCGGAGTTATTGAAAATGTTTATAATAAAGATGATTTATTGAAAAATATAAATAATTTAATAAAATATTTTAAACACAATAATTATTTAAAAATAGATAATAAACCAGTATTTTTTATTCATCATCCATGGTTTATACCATTAGAAAAATTAGATTTATTTAAAAGTTTGATAAATGAAATTTGTCTTGTTAATAATTTTAATGGTTGTCATTTGATAATTAATTCAATAAATGGCACAATCTCAGATTATAAACACTATGACCATAATTTTAATTATAAAAATTATAAAAATATTAAATATATTAACAATCAAAGTATCATAGATTATTCTATATATATAAACAATTTAACTCTTAATAAAAATATTAAAACATTAGTATTTAACTTTGATAATAGAGCTAGATTATACAAACCAGATAGAATTAAAAATTCAACAATAACTATAAATAATGATGAAAATACATATTTAAAATTTATGAATACAATATTTGGTAATTACAGTAGAACTACAGAAGAAATTGATAAAATATTATTAATAAATTCTTGGAATGAATGGGGGGAACAAATGTCTATAGAACCTTCAAATGAAATGGGTACATATTATCTTGATTTAATTAAACGAACTTTATAATATTTTTTCTATTTTATATTAATGGAAAAAATATTATTAAAACAAAATGAAAAATTAAAAAAACTAAAGAAAAGCATTAAATTAAAAGAAGAATCAAAAAATAAAACACTAATTGGTATTGATAATCATTTATTTTTAGTTAATGATTTGTGTAAAGAAATAGAAGTTCATCAAAATAATTTATGTTTGGTAAAAACAGATTTAAATTCAAGATATGATAGTATTAAAAATAAATTTTTAATAACAATATTTCCTAATAAATCATTAGTTAATAAAAAATATTTACCTTCCATATATGATTTAAAATATAGACCAAATTTTGATATATATAATGATTATTTTGGAGACTATTTATTAGATGGATATAATATAATAAATAATGAAATATATTATTACAAAACTGATTCTCATATTAATTTTTTAGGTTGTTATACTATATATTGTAATTTTATTGAAAAAGTAAATAATTTATTTAATTTACAATTACATAAAAAGATAATTAACATAAATAAAAAAGAATGTATATTATCAGATTTAAATTTAGGATTAGGAGATTTAACTTGGGATATAAATCTAGGTAATAAAATATTAATAAATAAAAATGATACATATTATTATTGTGATGATAATATGTATATTTATATGAATAAAATAATTAAAACAGAAGATAAATTAAGAATATTAAAATTTGAAAATAATATTTTAATAGATGTAACATTAGATTATAATAATTTATTACTAGGTTGGGATATATTATCAAATAATATATTATATAATAAAAATGAAACTAATAATAAATATAAAATTTTAATTTTTTATGATAGTTTTCTATTACCAACGTTATCATTTTACTTGGAATTATTTAATGAAGTTTATTTATGTAAATCAACAATTAATAATAATTTAATTGAATATATTAATCCAGATTATATTTTTGAATTTCGCGTTGAAAGATTTTTATTTTAAAGAGAAATTATTTATTATTTTAATGAATGATAAAGTTTATCTTACAGATTTCAAAGAATTAAATGAACTAAATAATAACTTATTAATTGAACAAAAACGATTATTAATATCATTTAAAAAAGAAGAAAACATTAAATTAGAAGAAATAATAAAACAAAATAAAATAATAATTAATAAATTAGAAAATGAAGTGTCGGAAACATTAGATATCTGGACTGCTTTACATACAACTTCTAATTAAAAAATATTTAGTTAGATTATATAATAATTTTTTTATATAGTAATAATATGATAAAATTATTACTAAATAAAACTAATAAAAAAATATTAAAAGTTCAACAAAAAAATAATATATTAAAAATAAAAGAAGATAATATTAATAATGACTTAAAAAAAATAATTTTTATAAATGATAATAATATAGAATTATATATTCCATCTGATTTTAAAGATATTAATAATATATCATATAAATGGTTCCCAATTTTTAATTATGTAAGAGACAATGAGATGAAAACAAGATTGTTAGTTAATGATTTAATAACTAATAATCTTATTGATAATAAAAAAAATATTATTGATTCTGGTGCATTTATAGGCGATAATTCATTACCATGGGCTAAAAATATCAATGGAACTGTTTATGCTATAGATCCATCAATTAATAACAAAAATTTAATTACATATTTAGCAAATATAAATAAAATTAATAATATAATATTTTATCAAGAAGTTTTAGCAGACTCTATAAAAAAAATATCATACAATGGAGATTTAGATTTTAATACATTTATAAATAATGAAGGGGCGAATGAAATAATTACAACTAGTTTAGATGAATTATATAAAAATGGAAAAATAAATAACATTGATTTTATTCACTTAGATGTTGAGGGATTAGAATATGAAGTATTTTTGGGTAGTATAGAATTAATAAATAAATATAATCCAATAATAATATTTGAACAACATATTATTTCAGATATTGATATAAATAATATATTAGATTTATTAAAAAATTTAAATTATATTATATATTTAATTGATGAACAAACAGGTTCTCGTAAAGATTGTAGAAATTTATTAGCAATTCCAATTAATAAACATGAAAGTTTTTTAACTAAATGCAAATTTTTATCATTTTGCATTGAAATTTCAGAATTGGAAAATGAAAAAATAAAATTATTATAATTCGTTTATTATTAAAATAAAGATATATACAATTAATGAAAAGAGCATTAATTGGTTATAGTGGATTTGTTGGTTCTAATCTTTTACAATTTTATAAATTTGATTTTTTTTATAATAGTAAAAATTTTAAGGAAGCTATAGATAAAGAATTTGATGAAATTTTTTTTTGTGGTGTACCAGCAGTAAAATGGTATGCTAATAAAAATCCAGAAGAAGATTCGAAAATAATAGAAGAATTAAAGACTATTTTAAAAACAATTAAAACTAACAAATTTATATTAATTAGTACTATAGATGTTTATGATAATGTAATATCAGAAGATAATGAAGATTATTTATGCAATTATAATAATAATCATACCTATGGTAAAAATAGATATTTATTTGAAAAATTTATAGAAAATACATTTGAAAATCATCATATTATTAGGTTACCCGCTTTATTTGGTAAAGGACTTAAAAAAAATATAATATATGATTTATTAAATAATAATGAAATTCAAAATATTCCTATCAATTCATCTTTTCAATGGTATGATTTAAATTGGTTAAAAGATGATATAGATTTAATAATAAATAATAATATACGAATTTTTAATTTATTTACTGAACCATTAGAAACATTAAATATCATAAAACTATTTGATTACTCTCTTGATAAATTTAACAATAATAAACGAATGGATTATAATTTAAAAACAAAACATGAGAACCTTTTTATAAATGGACATAATGGTTATATTCGAGACAATAATCAAGTTGAAACATCAATTAAAAAATTTATTAACTTTCATAGAATTAATAAAGAAAGATTAGTTGTTTCTAATATTTGTATTAAAACTCTATCTAATATGCAATTTGCTTGTGTATTAAAATTATTTGGAATAAAATATGCTCAAATTGCACCAACTACTTTAATTAGTTCATGGTGTGATTTAGAAAAATTAGATTTATCTATTTTCAAAGATAATAATGTTACTGTTTATTCATATCAATCTATTACATTTACATTGAATGAACTAAATATATTTAATGATAAAAAAGATGAACTACTTTGTCATTTAAAGAAAGTAATTGATAGTGCTTTTTTAAATAATATTAAAGTATTAGTATTTGGTTGTCCTAGAAATAGAAAAATCATAAATACTGAAAACATAATTGAAAATGAAAATATTTTTATAAAATTTTTTAATGAATTAGGTGAATATTGTTTAAATAAAGAGATAACTATATGTATAGAAAACAATAGCAAACAATATAATTGTAATTTTTTAAATACTATTGATGAAGTAGGTATAATAGTTAGAAAAATTAATCATCCTAATATTAAAATGATGATTGATAATGGTAATGCTTTTATGGAAAATGATGATTTATCAAATTTTGAAAAATATAATGATATTATCTATAATATAGATGTATCACAAGAAAATATGAATAATTTTTCAAATCCTAATATAATGAATAATTTATATTCGGAATTAATAAAAAAAAATAATTATAAGAATAAAATAAACTTGGAGATGATAATTAATAACGAAAATGAATTAAATATATTAACAGAATCATTAAATAATTTTATTCAAATATATGGAGATAATTAAACTATTTTATATAATTCATAATAAATTTTTCAAATTCGAATATGCCATATATTTTTCCACAATTTACAGTAATAATATTTTTGTCTAATTCTTCTATATTTACATATCTAGAATCAGAACCAGATATCAACTTTGTTTTCTTTGATAAAAAATAGGTTTGATATTCAAAATCATTATTAAATTCATTATAATATAAATTTACTTTATTAATCATATTTTGTTTAATTTCTTCTAATTTTTCTTTAGTTAAAATATATGAATCAATATCATTATAATTATTAGATGAAAAAATTGGTGTATATTCAACATCAGTTAATGTATATAAATTATTTTTTAAATCTCTTGGATAAATTGAGAAGAAAGGACCATCCATAACAGTCAATGCTCCGAAAAATAAATTTTCATTTATTTTCTTAAAAACTAATGATATTGTTAATTCATATTTATATTTTTTAGTAGATAATTGTAATTGATTAAATGTACAATCTAATAATAAATCACAATTATAACTTCCATTATTTGTTTCAACAATTATATTTTCTATATTTTTTTCAATATTATTGACTGTTGTATTAAAAATAAAATTTATATTTTTTAATTCATCTTCAAAAAATGTTTTTATAATATTAGAATTTATTACCATTTCATCAGTTACAATAATATTACCATCAATATTTATAAAAAACTTATTTTCTATTGTTTTTAAATTATAATCTTCGTATTGAAATATATGTTTATATGACATATAATCAATTAATGAATCTTTTGATATAACATAATAATTATTATAAATATGTTCAACACAACAATTATATTTTTCAATAAAATTATTAAAATTTTTTTTACATAATTGACGTGTTAAATAATTTCTACTATAATGAAACCCTAAATGTAACCGATTTTGATTATAATATGATGAATTATTAAAAATGGTACTATTTTTTTCAATTAATGTCACATTAAATTTATTCTTTAATTTATTTGCAATATGACATCCATACCAACCACCCCCTATAATTATTATATTTTTTGACATATAATAATTAATATAATTTAATATATTATAAACTATATAATTATAATGAATTTATTGAAAATATTAATTTCAAAATCTTATAAATCAGATGAAATTAAAAAGTCTAAAACAAACATATCAATAAATAAACTTAAAATAAATGAAGTTAACATAAATCAAGTTAAAATAAATGGAGTTAAAATAAATGGATTAAGTAATTTAATTAAAACAAATGATATAATATCAATAGAAAATGGTTCATTTTTTTATATTAACTGTTTAGAAAAACTAATACCTTGGTATAATGTTTTTCATTATTATTTTTATAATATAAATAATAAATTATTTATTGATGATTATGATTATAAACATATTATTGATGATTATTTTAAAAATAAAGTAACAAATGAAAATCATATTGATTTACTAAATAATAAAAATTTTAATAAAATTTACAAAAATAAAGTATTTTTCATTACACATACATTAAATAACGGAGGACATTCTTTATCATCTATATTTCATTCTATTTATTTATATTTAAAAAATAATTTATACGATTATGAAATAATTGTTACAAATGAATTAATGAATTTTAATACTTTTATGAAAAGTATTATTTATTATTTTTTTGATGAATCTAAAATTACTATTATAGATAATAAAACAGTTGTTTACTTTAATTATAGCTATATTTATAAAAATAGTTCAGGTAAAGACATAGATAGTATATCATATTTAATAAATAAATTAAAATTAAATAATAAAGAATATAAAAAATATGATAATATTTGTTTAATTAAAACATTTGATACACAAAATTTTTCAAATAATAGAAGCTTCTCTAATGATTATAATGATTTTATAAAAAATAAAAATTTTGATATTATAATACCAGAAAATTATGAATTAGGTGATCTATTTAATATTATTTATAATAGTAAGAATATTATTATGAGTTGGGGATGTTGTTCATATTTAAATAGTATTTTTGTTAATGAATCTTCTAATGTTTTGGTATTATGTCATGAAAATTATCAACATGAATATAAATCACTTGATTCAAATTTTATATTACAATCTGGTTGGTTTCCTACCGAATGCAATAAAAAATTAATTATGTATGATTTAAAAACAGAATTGAATGATGATATAAAAATATTATTAGATAATACTATAGATAAATTAGTTTTATAAAAAATTATAAATTATAAGTAAATATAATGAAGAATAAAAAATTATTACTTTTACAAAATAATTCAAATAACTTAAATAAATCTATTTTAAATAAAAATAATGAAGCTATACCTATTAAATTTAATGAAAATATAAAGATTTTAAAAGATATATCAGAAGAAGATATAGAAAAATATAAACAATTTTATTTAGATAATGATTATGTAGTTATAAAAAATATTCTTACTACAGAAATAATTGAAACATTTAATAATTATATAAAATTTACTAGTAAATTAGATAATATTCAATTTAATAGAAAACACAATATTGATTGGGAAGGTAATAATAATTATTTAATAAATTTTTTTCAAAAAAAGACATTAGATTTTTATAAGAGTATAACTAATAATAATATTTATTCTACTTTTTCTTTTGCAATGGAATATAATACTGATTGTGAAGTATTACCTCATCTTGATTTAATACAAAATGAAATTTCGAGTACTATTTGTTATAATTCAGAAGGTGACTATCCATTATATTTAAGTAATGAATTTATTGAAAATAATTATAATAATAGATATAGTTTAAAAAATAGTGATTCAATTCATTCCGAAAAAATATGTAAATTAGATATAAATGTTGGTGATATTGGTATTTTCAATGGCAGAAATCATTTACATTGGAGAAACAAATTAGATAAAAACTTAAATTATCGTGCTCTATTGTCTCATTATTCTATAACTAAACCAGACTCAGAAGAATGGAAAGCTAAAACAAAGGATGATGTTCCATTTAAAAATTCTATTCAAAATATATATTAAATATTATTTATAATATTTACTTGTTCATTTAAAATTTTTTCTGTTTCATTATCAAAACCAGATTTTAAATTGAAAATTATAGTACAAAATTTGTGTATAGGAATAAAATCGTAAGTATTTTTTAAACCTTTATACTCGTCTTGATAATCATTATGAGCGAGTATAAGTACTTTTAAATTTGTATTATTAAAAAATATTTTATTCAAATAAGATACACATCCCCAAGATAATACTACAATTTTACATTGGGATAATAAACTATATAATTCAATTATATTATAATCTTCACATTTTATTATTGAAAATCCATTTAAATCAAAAAAATTTATATAATCTTCTGAGAATGCTCTAGAAATTGAATGTTCTTTATTTACATTAGCCGAGTCTATATTAATATTATTATATGATTTAATAATACATAATTTTGATTTATTCAATATTAATGGAGTATTTAGTTTAACTAAATTCAATTTTTCTAATAAAAAATTAATTGATTTATCTATATTTTCTATTTTTAACATTGCATTTAATTTTATAGCACATATTTTATCAGTATCAACAATAGTTTTATCTATATAACACCAATTAAATAAAAAAGAAGGGGTACAAAAATAACAATTATTTATATTAATTTTATGATTTTTATTAATAATAATAATATCGTCAATATTAAAGAATAAATAAATTAAACTACTTATAAATTTGCTTAATTTTAATAAATTTTCAGAAATTAAAATTTTACAATTTAAATTATTTATATGATAATAATATATTTGGTGCATTATAAAAGTAAAACTATGACCTACATTATTTGTTTCGTGTCTTATTAAATAAACTATATCATAACTAATAATATTATTTCCTTTAATTGGTTTATATGTTTTAATATTATTTATATTTAAAAAAGGCCATGAATTTATATTATATATTTTATTATTATCTATTTTTGTTAAAAAATGAGAATAAATATTTTCAATATTTGAACCATGAATAGTATTAGATACTAATGGAATATTATAATAATATTGTATATTTTTAATATTAAATATATTTTTTATAAATACTGGTTTTTCAAAATATAATAAATCTTTTAAAGTGTATATTTCATCCAAAATAATTAGTTTATTTATTGGTTTATTTATTAGTTTGTTTACTAGTTTATTTCTATTTAATAATAATTTTTTATCACTCATTATATATAAATATGAAAAAGAAAATAATTTTATGGACAAATTGTCAAGGTAGTGTTATAGAATTTATGCTCAAAAAATATTATAATCATTCATTTGATATTAAACATTATACTAATTATACTTATATAAAAGAAAAGAAAACTTTACCTGAAGAATTTAGAAATCCAGATATATTTATCTATCAAAATTATAGTGAAAAAGAAGATACGATATATGATTTAAAATATTTATTAAATCAAATTTTAAACAAAGATTGTATTAAGATATGTATACCGTTTTTACAATTTGATGCATATTTCTGTTACGATACTCATG
>Ga0114958_10003764_pt1 | contig 10730 bp, 11 predicted proteins | sample C_130208_EF_Meta_FD_89577 | JGI IMG/M metagenome (GOLD analysis project Ga0114958, IMG submission 89577) | Freshwater microbial communities from Lake Croche, Canada to study carbon cycling - C_130208_EF_MetaG | ecosystem: Environmental > Aquatic > Freshwater > Lake | place: Lake Croche, Canada... | reverse complement strand
CTCATCGAGATCTTCTCATAGCGACTTCATCCCAACGTATCGTGTGGCAACTTCGAGTGCACGAAGCGATATGGCAAGGTGGTCGCATCGGTGTCAAGCACAGCGCCGTACGCAAGCACCACGAAATCAAGACGGTCAGACAGACCTCTGCGGTAGAAATCAGTAAACAAACTTATACGAAAAATTAACAAGTACAGTCAGGAGCAAAAAATGGATCACACCTTTGATGTAGTCGTTGCAGGTTGCGGTGTTGCAGGCCTGTCGGCAGCTGTGACGGCAGCAGAGCGTGGCTTAAAAGTTGCGGTACTCGAACGCGCGTCGCGTGAAGATCGTGGCGGTCAAAGCCGTTATACCGAGGCGTATTTTCGGATGAAAGCCTTAGATCAGGTGACCGATGATTTTGAAACGCATTTAGCCGATAACCTGGGTTTGTACCCCGAGCCCGACTTGATGGCCGAGATGGCAACGGGGCGCGAGAACTGGTCGCATGCGACGCGCACGCTCGCGATCCCCGATACCGAAGTGATTGGAAACTTTGCCGAGCAAGTGCCGCCTACGATCAAGTGGCTGCAGGGTGTGGGCGTTAAGTTTGATTTTTTACCCACGCAATTTTTGACTGCAACGCAACCGCGTTTATTGCCCGTGGGCGGTGGTGCCGCCTTGGTGGATGCACTTGCCGCGCAAGCTGAAAAACTCGGCGTGACATTTTTTTATTACACCACCGCGCGCCGCTTGCTCTTAAACGACGACGGTGTTGTGACCGGCTTGTTCGCGCAACAAAAGGGTACGCAGAGCGTGCGGTTTTATGGCAAGGTGGTGTTGGCATGCGGCGGCTTTGAGGGTAACCCAGCGTTGCAGTCTAAATATATTGGTCCGCGGTCGGTGTATTTGCGCCCGATTTGTAAGGGGGCGTATTTCAATCGCGGCGAAGGCATTGAAATGGCGTTGGATATTGGCGCGGCGCCTTCAGGGGATTTTGGTAGCTATCACGCTGAACCGATTGATCCGCGTTCAGGTGTATCAGAGCCCTCAGTGTTTATTTTTCCGTATGGGATTTTGGTCAACAAGGCGGGCAAGCGCTTTGTTAACGAGGCGCCAGGCACGGTCGACGCCTGGTACGAGCGCATCACACGTCGTATCTATGAGCAAGAAGAAGGCTTGTCGTACGTCATTCTTGATCAGCGCATGAAAGACATCCCAAACTATCGTTTGGCAATTCGTAGCGATCAACCTGCAATTGAGGCGGATACGATCGAGGCGCTGGCGGCAAAACTCGATATTCATCCGCAGACCTTGAAAGAGACCATCGCACAATACAACGCGGCTTGCCCTCAGACTGGTCAGTATGATCCATTAAAAACCGACGGTATGGCCACGCAAGGGTTGATGCCAGCCAAAAGCAATTGGTCTTTGCCCCTTGATCGTGGCCCGTTCATGGCGTATCCAATTATCTCGGCCAATGTGTTTACTTTTGGTGGGTTAAAGGTGGATCCGCAAGGGCAGGTGCTCGATACTGATGGTTATGCGATCCCCAATTTGTACGCCGCGGGCGAAGTGATTGGTATGTATTACACCAATTACACCGGGGCGACCTCAGTCTTAAAAGGGCTGGTGTTTGGTCGTTTGGCGGCTAACAATATTGCCGATCGACAGTAAAAGTCTTTATGGCTTGTCATGATCGCTTAACCTCAACGGTCATTGATGTTTGCAAGGTTCAGTCAATATTTAAAGCCACTGCGTGCCGCCACGCTAGCTCAAGACGATCAATCATTGCGACTTGAAACGCTTGATTCAACATAGGAATTTGTTATGTACGCAGCACAGTTTTTGTCAGGGCGCGTGGCGCTTGTCACAGGGGGCGCAGGCGGTATCGGCGCAGCCGTTTCTGAAGCGCTCGCTGCCTCAGGCTGTCAGGTTGTGGCGGCCGACCTGCCCAACCGCTTAGGCGCAACTGATACAGGCGGGGGCATTGAACACGTTGCCTTAAATGTGACAGATGGCGCTGACGTTACCCACTGCGTTCAGGGTGTGGTGCAACGGCATGGTCGCTTGGATATCTTGGTGAATGTGGCGGGTGTCGTATCGGTGGGCAGTGCGCAAAATATTACCGAAAAAGAGTGGGATCGCGTCATTGACATCAATCTGAAGGGCACCTTCTTGTGCTGCCAGGCAGTGATCCCTGTGATGAAGCAACAGAAGCTGGGCCGCATTATTAACATCGGTTCGGTGCTGGGTAAAAATGGCGGTAATCCTCGCCCGTGGCTCAACCCTCAAGAACAAGAGCGAGCTGGTAATCTGGCGTACGGGGTCTCTAAGGCCGGTGTGCACATCATGACGTCCTATCTTGCCAAAGAGTTGGCGTCGTTTGGCATCACGGTCAACGCCGTAGCACCTGGCCCGGTTGCCTCAGAGATGACAACTGCGTTTCCGCAAACGCTCAAGGACTTGATCCCGGTCGGGCGCATGGGTAAAGCCTCTGAGATTGCTTCGGCGATTTTGTTTTTGGCGTCACCCGAATCAGGCTTTGTCACGGGTGAGATTTTGGATGTGAATGGCGGGCTTTGGTCCGATTAACGGCCGAAAGCCTGCTTATCAACGCAATATTGCATTAAAGTACAAGCTCGACCCGTTTACCCTTTTCAAAGAGATCCGCGATGCCCTTCTGTTCAGCCTGTGGCACCAAATGTGCAGATGACGCTAAATTTTGTAGCGCCTGTGGCAAGGCGATTACTGCGACACCTGTAGTCGAGCAGCCAACCCAAGCCACTAATGTCGTGCCCCCGGTCATCCAGGTGATTGCACCCTCCGCGCCTTTGAAAGCCTTTGATAATCCGGCCGAACTCTGGAAGATGTTTTTCTATGTTGCTCTGTTTGACTTGGGTATTTATTTTTTAACGACCTCGGCCTCTGACAACAGTAGCTTGACCTCAAGTGCGACTTTATTATTTTTTGGTGCTTACTTCGCCTTGTCGTATTTTTTGGTCAAAATTCAGGCCTTTGACAAAGGCCGCGCAGTCTGGCTGCTGCCTTTGATCGCCTTTCATCTCTGGGGCTATCTGCAAGGTATCTCAAGTAGCGGCGATCTTGAGTTTGCTACCACCTTTGACAACTACGACACGTTTATTTCTGGTGTTCCAGAGATGGTAATTTTGATCAAGTTGTTTTTGGTGTTGCGCCAGGGTGCGGCGAAGTAAGCGAGGCCAAGTAAGCGCGGCAAACAGCTCGGTTATTTGACTTTAAAGTAGGACAGCCCCTGGTTGACGCGGTAATCAGTCGATTCTTGAATCACGCCTTTTGAGTCTTGATGCTGGTATACGTTCACCTTGTTATCAAGTTTGATAATTGTAAAAACCGCTGTTGTCAGCTGACGTTGTGACTTCTCTTTTTTTACAATATCGCAGATCTGATTGAGTAACGCGGTGTTATCCAGCGGTCTTCCGCTGCGGTCTTTAATGAAGTCTGGAATCACATGGCTGGCGGTGATTTTTTGATAAATCTTGTTGCCACTCGTTGACCATTCCCAGGTTGTATTGGCTAAGCAAGACATCTGCGCCTCAGGGGTGGTTGTGACGTATTGGGCTTGTTCGCTGATTGTTCCGTTTGGTAAAAAATCTTGAACATATTGCGACATGAGTGTGAAGTTATCGCTTGTGTTTTCACTCTTGTGATACCACCTGCCCACTAACAGATTTTGATAATAGTTGTTTTTAGTGCCAGAACTCTGTGGCGCTGCGGCCACGCGCTCCATCAGCCATTTGGCATTTTTTTCGCCCTCAAAATATAAGCGCCCGTCTGGTTGCAAGATCACGTTGACCAAGTAGAACCGGCCATCGGTGTATACCTGCTGACCCGTAAAGGTCGTGGCTGAGAGCGCACGTAATTGAATGATATTTTGCCCCACTTGAAAATTTGGGCTGTTCGTACTGGTTGCAATACCCACGCCATCCTTGAGCGTATAGCCATAGCCCCATTGAGGGCTGTACCAGTTACCGTCAATCGTTTGAATCGCAGTTTGGGACATAGCGTTCGTCGCCCATAAAAGGGTGATCGCCAGTATTTGCAACAGTTTATTTATTTGACGTTGAAACATGAGGAGTTGTACCGTGTTGGTGTTGACAGGGCGCTGACCGACCCAGTTGGTTGAGCACCCGGTGACTAAGAAACACGCAGCCGAACGCAAGACATAATATGATTTAATTGTCATGGTGGCAAGTTTTACAAAAACTTACGTTCTGTTCACAAACGTTCGTTCAAATCATCAATGGAACCCAGTTAAATTGAAAACACTCACACGTTTCGGTTGTCTGTTTTTATTTTTATTTTCGGTCAACGCCCTCGCACAGTCAGCGATCCGTATCAACTTTGCACGCAATGCCATCAGCTATGAATGGCGCGGAACAATCGCTAACCAAGGCCATCAAGATTTTGTCTTAGGGCTTGGTCGTGGCCAGATGTTTGAGTTAGGCGGAGGGCATGTCTACTCGTGGTCAGCCACAGATCCGACTGGTCGCAAAGTTGGCTGTGAAAACAAGAACTATTGCTCGCCGGGTGAGAGCATGTATTTAAAACTGTCAGGCGATTATGTGGTTCACACCTATTTTCGGATGGACAGCGGGATCAATCAACCTGTCGTGGCGAGCCGGGTAGTGAATCTTTTATTTGTTGCGCACTAACTCAGCCTTAACCTTTTACAACACGAAGCGCGCAAGATCTTCGCTTGCGGCTGCCTCAGCGAGTTTGTCGTTGACGTAGGCAACATCGAGCACGACCGTTTGACCGCTGCTGCTAGCGGCATCAAACGATAAGTCTTCAAGCAGTTTTTCCATCACGGTGTACAGGCGCCGAGCGCCAATGTTTTCGGTGCGCTCGTTGACGTCAAAGGCTAGTTCTGCCAAACGTGAGATCCCCTCGTCGGTAAACTCAAGATGTACGTCTTCGGTGGCGAGTAAGGCGCTGTATTGCTTGGTGAGAGAGGCATCGGTGTCACACAGGATTCGCACAAAGTCTTTGGCGGTGAGCGAATCAAGTTCAACCCGAATTGGAAAACGGCCTTGCAGCTCAGGGATCAGATCCGAGGGGCGTGACAAATGAAAAGCCCCTGACGCGATAAATAAAATATGATCAGTTCGAATCATCCCGTATTTAGTGGTCACGGTAGTGCCCTCGACTAAAGGCAACAGGTCGCGCTGCACGCCCTGTCGTGACACATCAGCACCACTCGTTTCTTGTCGGGCCGCAATCTTGTCGATCTCGTCTAAAAATACAATACCGTGCTGCTCAACCTTTTCAATGGCGATGGTGCGTAAGTCGTCTTCGTTGACACGCTTTGAGGCTTCTTCATCAGTCAAAAGTTTGAAAGCTTCTTTTACCGTCATCTTGCGCGTTTTCTTTTTTTCACGCGCCAGGCCTGCAAACATGCCTTTTAATTGTTCTGCCATATCCTCCATGCCGGGCGGCGTCATGATGTCCATATGAGCGGGGGCGACGGCCGCTTCGACTTCAATCTCGGTGGTATCGAGGTGACCTTCACGCAGCCGTTTTCGAAAGGTCTGACGTGTGGCAGTTTCTTCGCGAATCGGCGAGCCGTCAGCGGCGCGGGCGGGAGCCAACAACACATCAAGGATACGATCCTCAGCGGCCTCTTCGGCTTGCGTGCGAACGCGCGTCATTTCTAGTTCGCGTGTTTGTTTGACGGCGATTTCAGCGAGGTCACGGATGATCGTGTCGACATCACGCCCCACATAACCGACCTCAGTAAATTTAGTGGCTTCTATCTTAATAAAAGGTGCGCCAGCCAGCTTGGCCAGACGGCGTGCGATTTCAGTTTTACCCACACCCGTGGGGCCGATCATTAAAATATTTTTTGGATGAATTTCGGTGCGTAAGGGCTCGGCGACTTGCTGACGACGCCAACGGTTGCGCAGGGCCACGGCCACCGAGCGTTTGGCGCGGTCTTGCCCGACGATATGCTTATCAAGTTCAGAGACAATTTCACTGGGGGTCATGGTTGAGGCTGACATGCTTATTCCAGAGTTTCAATCAGGTGTTGTTGATTGGTGTAAATGCAAAGATCGCCCGCAATTTCAAGTGACTGCTTGACGATGACTTCAGGACTGAGCTCGGTATTGCGCAACAGTGCGAGTGCTGCCGACTGCGCATAGGCACCTCCTGAACCGATCGCAGCGATACCGTTTTCGGGTTCAAGAACATCGCCGTTGCCGGTGAGCACCAAGGTGTGATCGCGATCAGCCACAATCAGCATCGCTTCAAGGCGACGCAATACCCGATCGGTGCGCCAGTCGCGTGTGAGCTCAACCGCCGAGCGCATCAGGTGGCCCTGATACTTTTCTAGTTTGGCTTCAAAACGCTCTTGCAAGGTAAACGCATCGGCCGTAGCGCCTGCAAAGCCTGCCAAAATCTTATCGTGATACAGACGTCGAATTTTGCGTGCGGTGGCTTTGATCACAATATTACCCAGGGTGACTTGCCCATCGCCACCGAGCGCGACGTGATTACCACGCCTGACGCTGATGATGGTAGTGCCGTGAAATTGTTCCATGCGGTGGCTCGAGAGTAGAAAGGGCACACTCAAAGTGCGGTGAGTGTGCCCTATGGGTTTTTATTGTAGTGTTACCTTCAGGCTTAGACTATATCAACGCGCGTCAGCCCTTTGCGTGGACGCGTCAAACTTATCTTAACGCGAATGAATCTCAGGGAATATTCTGGCGCAGTTCGCCTCAACGCGTTTAATCTCCAAACATTTTTTGGCGCATCTCGCGACGCTCTTGGGCTTCAAGAGACAAGGTCGCGGTGGGGCGGGCTAACAGACGACGCAAGCCGATGGGTTCGCCCGTTTCGTCGCACCAGCCGTACTCGCCGCTATCGATGCGCACAATTGACTGTTGTACTTTTTTCAGCAGTTTGCGCTCGCGATCGCGCGTGCGCAACTCAAGTGCGTGCTCTTCTTCGATCGTGGCACGGTCGGCTGGATCGGGCACAAATTGTGTTTCACGCAAGTGCTCGGTGGTGGCGCCCGCATTATTGAGGATGTCTTGTTCAAGCTGGCGTAGACGATCACGAAAAAAACCTAACTGGCGGTCGTTCATATACTCGTCTTCGGGCATACGCAATAATTCGGCTTCAGAGGGCAAATTATTTTCAGACAGATCGCCATTTGACTTTGGGCTTTTTTTGGCGGCTTTAGGCGCTGCCGTTGGTGCATCGGGCTCGTCTTTTGGTGCAGGCTTGGCAGGGGCTGACTTAACAGGAGGTACAGTTTTTACGGCGGCTGCTTTCGGTAAGGTCACAGCCGTTGAGACTTTTGCAGTTGGAGTGTTCTTTGAGGGCATGGAGACCTTTGTGTGTGTTGAAGTCTGAGCGGTTACAGAGGCCTTAGAGGGCGATGTAGCGTTGGCCGGGCTGGTGGCTTTGGCTGGTGTCACCGCTTTAGAGGAAGCAGTATTTTTGGAGGACACTAATTTTTTGGAGAGGGCAACAGGCGCTGATTTGACCGGCGCAGCTTTTTTGGCTGCAGCGGCCTGAATTGTCACGGATTTTGATGTCTTGGTTGCCTGTGATGCCATGAACTCACTCCATTAGATTAGGCTCTGCCAATGTCACGCAGAGTTACGACTTTGCTAGACACTGCTCAAGACCTTTGGTGAAGATGTCTTGTGGCAGTTTGCGTCCGATAAAAACCATCTTTGTATTTTTCTTTTCACTGGCTAACCAAGGTTTGCCGGGCTCTGCACCCATCATCATGTGCACGCCTTGAAACAGCATGCGGCGATTGATGCCCTTCATGTACAAAATGCCTTTGTAACGCAATAAATCTGGTCCGTACACTTGTACCACGCCACCTAAAAACTCTTCAAGACGCTCTGGATCAAACGGTTTATTCGACTTGAATACAAAGGCGCCGATATCATCACTGTGGGCAGGCTTGTGGTTGTGCGTTGGATCGGTGCAGGTTGCCGGATCATGGTCGTGTCCGTGCGCGTGGTCATGATCATGACTGTGGTCGTGCCCGCAGGTGCTGTGATCATGGTCGTGATCATGAGCGTGATCGTGCCCATGTTCATGATCGTGCGCGGCATCTGGGTGATCATCCGCTAAAAATTGTGGATCGATATCGAGGATCGTGTTCAGGTTAAAGCCGCTGATGTCAATCAGTTGTTTTAAATCAGTTTCACCAAAATGCACGGCTTCGATTGAGGCGCGTGGATTCATGTGCACAATGCGGCGACGCAAGGCGGCGTACTCAGCCTCGGTGACCAAATCTTTTTTCGACACCAAAATTCGGTCGGCAAACCCCACTTGTTTTTGGGCTTCTTCTTGCGTGTCTAAAGTTTCCATGCCGTGTTTGGCATCCACCACGGTCACGACCGCATCAAGGCGGTAGTAGTCGGCGATGTCATCGTCCATAAAAAACGTCTGGCAAACGGGGCCTGGGTTGGCCATGCCGGTGGTTTCAATAATGACGCGTTCAAAGTTGAGGTCGCCCGACTGACGGCGTGTACGCAAATCATTGAGTGTGCGCATCAGGTCGCCACGCACGGTACAACAAACGCAACCATTTGAGAGTTCGATGATTTCTTCATCTTGGTCTTGTACGAGCAGCTCGTTATCGATACTTTCGGGGCCAAATTCGTTTTCGATGACTGCGATACGTTTGCCGTGGTACTCGGTCAAAATGCGTTTGAGCAAAGTCGTTTTACCTGCACCGAGAAAGCCGGTGAGGATTGTGACTGGAACCATTTCGTCTGGATTGCGGGGGGAATTCATGAGCCAATCAACTTCAAAAAACGGGTGAGGGTGCGGGGCACCAAGCCAGGCGCGAGCCCAGTTGAGAACGCAGGATTACAGCACAGCACACGATTTGCGGCAAATATTTTCATTGGCCACCAAACAAGCATGGCGAACTGAGTGTAGACCTCAAAATCGTGACACCCTAACTATATTGGGGATGAATCCCAAATTTCAAGGGTTAAAACAACGTGGTTGAAGGTATTTCTTAGCTTTTTCGACCGGCACGAGGGTGAGCAGAGTCGTAGGCTTTAGCAAGGTGCTGAAAGTCTAGCTTAGTATAGAGTTGTGTAGTTGAAATATTTGCATGCCCAAGCATTTCTTGCACTGCACGTAAATCTTGAGCCGATTGGAGCACATGGCTGGCAAAGCTATGGCGCAGCACGTGCGGATGCACATGGGTGGGCAGTCCTGCTTGCAGAGCGAGCTTTGCCAGTTGGCCTTGAATCACACGCGGGCTGATGCGCCTGCCTCGGGCTCCTATAAATAACGCAACGGTGTCGCCCGTTGTTGCCTGCGCGAGTGCAAGCTGAGGTCGGGTCGTAAGCCAGACTGCAAGCGCCTGCAGCGCCTGAGCGCCAACTGGTACGCTGCGACGCTTTCCACCTTTGCCTAATACCTGCACCTCGCGATCGGTAAGGTTGATCCAACCGGCAGAGGTGTGTTCTTTTGTTTGTGTGTATTGAATATCCAGACCGACGAGTTCGCTTAAACGAAGTCCGCTTGAATAAAACAGCTCAAAAATTGCCCGGTCGCGCAGCGAGATTGGGTCAGTTTGCACCAACAAGACCGGCGCCTCAAGTAGCGCCTGAGTTTGATCGACGGATAAAGCTTTGGGTAGGCCGCGTGCTGCCTTTGGAGCCCGGACATCGGTCGCGGGGTTGAGCGCCATGCCGCTCTGTGGCGCCCACCACTTGTAAAACCCGCGCCACGAAGCCAGCATTCTGGCGAGGCTTCGTGGCCCAAGACCCTGGCCGTGTAGCTTGGCTAAAAACTGTCGGATGTTGCCGTTGACTAACGCCTGCAGTGGTTTATCTTGGGCAAGGCGCACCAACTGTTGCAGGTCGCGATGGTAGGCAGCAAGTGTGTGTGGTGAGTAGCGCCGGTTTTGCTCAAGGTGTTTGAGCCACTGCGCAGGCGCGTCGGGCAAGTCAGGAAAAGGCAGCTTTTCTACCGCCGCTTGACCCGACTCGACATGTTTTGAGCCTTTTGTGGTGCCAGGGTTGGGTGGCGACATCCGTGCTCTCGGTGATTTAAAAGTGAAAGGGTGCCAATGTTAATCGCCTTGTGCGGCCGCTGCAGGTTTAAGTCGCGACAAGGCTGCGCTGGCAAGATTGCTAACTGTTTGTAAAAAGGTCGTACCCATGTCTGGAGCAAAACGCTCAGGGTCGTCTGAGCCCAACACCATCAGCCCAAAGGCCGGCTCGTGCGGCCGAGCGCGTAACGACAGCATCGCAAGCGAAGCAGGCTTTTTGTGTAACCAACCAACCGCAGTGAAATCGGTATTTGAGCCGCAGTAAGGCGCAGCGAGCGTGTTAGCAAAGTTATGAACTGAGGCATCGACAGCGGCGCCAACGCCGTCGGCAGGTACGTCAAGCCCCCAGACGCGTAGCGCAACCTCTTGCAGATTGAATTGTTCGGCCAGGCCGAGTGCGACCTCACCCGGTAAGCGCAGCGGCGACTGCTCGGCCAACATGCGAAGACACCAAAGATTTAACTTGGTGGTAGTAGCCTCGTTTAAAGCGCCGTTGCGTACGAGCTCGGCTAAGCGAAATTCAAAGTCGCGCAAGCGCTCGCGCAAAGTCAAAATTTGCCGCTCACCTAATGAAATCGTGCGCGGTTGGTGGGGGTGCGGCACGTCGAGCGTAGCAAATAGCTCTGGGTATTGCGTAAAGAAGTCAGGATTTTCTTGTAAAAATTTTGCT
>Ga0114958_10003763_pt1 | contig 10731 bp, 8 predicted proteins | sample C_130208_EF_Meta_FD_89577 | JGI IMG/M metagenome (GOLD analysis project Ga0114958, IMG submission 89577) | Freshwater microbial communities from Lake Croche, Canada to study carbon cycling - C_130208_EF_MetaG | ecosystem: Environmental > Aquatic > Freshwater > Lake | place: Lake Croche, Canada... | reverse complement strand
TGCCGGTACTTGATGGAATCTCGGCAGTAGAGAAAATAATTAGCATCGCACCAGTGCTTATGCTCACTGCATTTAGTCAACGCGAACTAATTGATCGCGCAAGAGATGCAGGCGTGATGGCCTATGTCGTAAAGCCATTCACTATTGGCGATTTAGTTCCTGCAATTGAAATTGCAATTAGTAGGCACGCGCAGATGCGATCCTTAGCTGATGAAGTAGCGGACCTGCATGAGCGATTAGAAACACGGAAAATAATCGATCGCGCCAAAGGTGTGCTCATGAAAGCACTCAATCTCTCCGAGCCAGAGGCCTTCTCCTGGATTCAAAGGGCTGCCATGGATAGACGTTTGACCATGAAAGAAGTGGCTAATGCCGTCCTCAATCCAGATGCTGTCCCTGATAGATAACCTCACGGGAACTCGCGCGTGAGGGGGCAAAACCCCGGTTTTATAACGAAAGAGAAACAATTCACGCGGGAAACTAAGTTGTGTTCACCTGTTGTTCACCGTTACCCTAATCGCCTCCCTGTCCCGGGACACATGAAAGAAAAAACAGGAAGGCTCTACATGAACAAGAAGATCATCAGTGGCTTTGCTATTGCTGCTTCAGCTGCGCTTACATTTGGCGTAGTTGCATCAACATCTGCATCAGCTGCAGTAAAAGAGGTAACAATTGCTTACCAAGGTCCACTAACTGGCGATTCTGCACAAACAGGTATCGACGAAGTTAATGCGGTCAAGTACGCACTAAAGAAGTACAACGACACAAAGCCAGCTGTAAAGATCAACCTAGTAACAATTGACGATCAAGGCGCTGGAGCTGTAGCACTTACAGTTGCACCAGGCGCTGCTGCTAATAAGAAGATCATTGCAATCGTTGGACCAGCATTCTCAGGTGCAACAATTTCATCACTTCCTTATTACAAGGCTGCTCGTCTGCCAATGATCTCACCATCAGCTACAAACGTAACTCTTACAGATAAGAAGTCTGTGAACTACGGATACCCTGTATTCCACCGCGTCCCTTCAACAGATGCATACCAGGGTCCAGCGCTCGCTAAGTGGGCAGTTCAGAATCAGAAGTCACCAAAGGTTTATGTTGTTGATGACAAGTCTCCATACGGTACAGGTCTTGCTGGCTTCGTAAAGAAGGCACTCGCATCAGGTACATTGGCTGGATCAGATTCAACTCCAGATGACACTAAAGACTTCGCTGCAACAATCTCAAAGGTAAAGTCAGCAGATGCAAACGTAGTTATCTACACAGGTTACTACTCACAAGCAGCTATCTTGATCAATCAGCTTCGTGCTGCTGGATACAAGGGTGACTTTGCAGCTGGCGATGGCGTTATGTCATCATCATTCAACGAAGGTGCTGGAAAGAATGCTGAAGGCGTTCTTCTAGTTGCACCAACAGTTCCACTCTCAGTTGGTAACCCAGCTGCAGAAGCTGACTACGTAAAGGTTATGGGATCTGCTTCAGGTGAATACTCAGCTGAAACAATCACAATTGCTAACCTCTACATCGAGGCAGTCAAGGGTGGCGTAACAACTCGTTCAGCTATGTTGAACTTCATCAATGGCTACAAGGGAACAACAATTGTTGGAACCAAGCTTTCATTCGACCGTAATGGTGATAACAATGGTGCAGCCGTAATTGGCGGATTCATTGTTAAGGGTGGAAAGACAGTAGCGATTGAAGTTGTAAAGTAAGGTAAGTCTTACGCTTGAAAAAGGATAGCCCGGTAAGAAATTACCGGGCTATCCTTTTAGCAATACATGACATTTGAAAGTGATTTCCTTTATGATTCGAGCCTCACATAATTTAGGAGTGAATACGTAATGTTTGATACGTTGATTCATCAATTCTGGTCACTTACGTTTTCAGGCTTAGCACTCGGATTTATTTATGTCTTGATCGCAATGGGATACACGATGGTCTACGGCGTGCTCCGCATGATTAACTTCGCCAACTCTGAAATCTTTACCGTTGGTGCATTTGCGACAATGATTGTCAGTAAATATGTCTTTGATTTCTCAACTGAAATGATTCCACCGTCTAATCTAAAGTTGGTTTTTGTAATCCTTTGCTGCCTCGCAGCTTCAATGTTGGCATCAGGCTTTTTAGCCTTCCTTGTCGAGCTCGTCGCTTACAGACATCTCCGTAATAGAACATCTAACCGAATTGCACCTCTAATTAGTGCAATCGGTATCGGAATTGTTATCTCTGAGATTGTTCGAATTTTGACACGAGCACGAACTCAATTTTCTCCTAACATCATTCCTAAAAAGGTTCTTTTTACATTCCAAGGTGGCGAAATTCGCCTCGATAACACAGTGACAATTCTTGCAGGCCTAGTGCTATTCATAATTTTGGAACGCTTCATCAAGCTCTCACGCTTGGGTAAAGGTATCCGGGCGGTTTCGATGGATGAAGATTCAGCAAAGCTCATGGGTGTGAACCTCAACCGAGTGATATCACTGACATTCATTCTTGGTGGGCTTATGACCGGTGCTGCTGGATTCTTCTACGTCAATGTTTATGAAAACGTAAAGTACAACATGGGTTTTAGCCTAGGGCTTGCAGCATTTACTGCAGCAGTTATTGGTGGAATCGGAAATATTCGCGGTGCATTCTTTGGGGGGATCTCATTGGGTCTTGTTGAGATTTATGCCTCCGCGATTGTAGGAACGCAATGGAAGCCAGTGACTGTATTCATTATTCTTATTCTTATTCTTCTCTTCAAGCCCAACGGCATCTTTGGTGAAGCTATCCAGAAAACGAGGGTGTAATGATAAACCTGAGAGATAAAGGCGCAGAGTTCTGGGAGAGATCTAATCGCCCAGTTCGAGTCCTCACTGTCCTAGTAACACTAGGGGTAATTGCATGCTTGCCATATGCAGGCAACACTTTCTTGCAAACACCAATTGCAGCATTTGATGCAGTACTTGTTTATCCAATGGGTATCTTCATTTTGATGGCCCTTGGCCTCAACGTTGTAGTAGGCAAGAGTGGGTTACTCGATCTCGGTTATGTTGCATTTTTTGCTGTAGGCGCTTACACAATGGCACTACTGAGCACACATACCCATATGAATACCTGGGAAATCATGCCCTTCGGTATCGCAGCGGCAATGATTGCAGGGTTACTACTTGCTATCCCAACATTGCGTCTTCGCGGAGATTATCTAGCCATTGTTACATTAGGTTTCGGAGAAATTGTTCGTGTTAGCGCACTCAACTCTGAATCTATCGGTGGTGCTCTTGGTATTGCAGGTATTCCATTCCCACCAGGACTTGGTTTTGAATATCAACTTTTGGATCAAAAAGCTTTTTATTGGACAGTGTTGTTTATGATTTTGATCGTAATTTGGATTTTTCGCCGGCTCTCTGTGCGACGCCCAGGACGCGCATGGGAATCGATTCGCCAAGATGAAGATGCAGCAGAACTCATGGGTGTATCGACATATAAGTACAAGATTTGGGCATTCGTATTTGGAGCATCTATCGGTGGGGCAGCAGGTGTTTTCTATGCTTCTCGTTCGATGGTAATTGCTCCAGATAACTTCACTCTGAATACATCAATTCTCATCCTCGCATGTGTTGTATTCGGCGGAATGGGAAATATCTGGGGCGTGATTGTGGGAGCCGCAATCCTTGGTTACTTGCCAGATCGATTCCGCTTCTTATCCGATGCACGCTTACTTCTATTTGGCTTAGTTCTTGTCATCTTTATGAACCTACGCCCAGAGGGAATCTTGCCTCGCAAGAAAAGAGAAAAAGCAATCGTGAAGAAGGGATTGGGTGTATGAACATGAGTACAACAATCCTGAATCTCAAAGACCTCACGATTAAATTTGGTGGAGTTACTGCGCTCAATAGCGTGAACTTAGAATTGAAAGAAGGAGAAATCCTTGCTCTCATCGGTCCCAATGGTGCTGGCAAGACAACTGTTTTTAACTTGATCACCGGTGTTTATAAGCCAACCTCTGGAAATGTATTTCTGGGTGAAGTTGCAATTGATGGCAAGAAACGTCACCAAATAACAAAGTTGGGAATTGCTCGCACATTCCAAAATATTCGCCTCTTTGGTGATATGACAACCCTTGAGAACGTTATTACAGCATCTGATGTTCGCAACAAGGTTGGTCTAGTTGGCTCTATGTTTGGAACGCCACGTTCTAGGCGTGAAGAAAAGGCAAGTGTTGCTAAAGCTCACGAAATCTTGAAGTTCATTGGAATCGATGAGTACGCAGATCGCTTAGCAAAGAACTTGCCATACGGTGTTCAACGTCGACTAGAGATTGCACGCGCGCTCGGTACGGAGCCAAAGATTCTTCTACTCGATGAACCTGCTGCAGGCTTCAACCCACAGGAAAAAGTTGAACTTGCAGCAACAATCAAAAAGATTCGCGATGCTGGTTACACAATCTTGCTTATCGAACACGATATGTCACTCATCATGGGAATTTCTGATCGAGTCGCAGTTCTAGACTTTGGCCAAAAGATTGCCGATGACCTACCTAGCGTTGTTCAGAATGACCCTCAAGTAATTGCGGCATATTTAGGAGTCCCAGCAGATGCGTCTTGAACTTAAGGATCTTCACGTCCATTACGGCAAGATCGAAGCAATAAAAGGAATCTCAGTTGTAGTCAATGAAGGCGAAATTGTTACTCTCATTGGCGCAAATGGTGCTGGTAAGACGACGACGCTAAAAACTATTTCAGGTTTGCGCAAAGTGTCTAGTGGTCAGATTCTCTTTGATGGTCAAGATATTTCAAATGTTCCAGCACATGAGCGCGTAGATCTTGGTATCTCACAGGCCCCAGAAGGTCGTGGAATTTTTCCAGGCATGACTGTTCTCGAAAATCTTGAAATGGGAAAGTTCAACCGTAAAGATCGTAAATCTGAAATGGATGAAGATTTAGAGAAGGTATACACACTCTTCCCACGTTTGAAGGAGCGTCTAACGCAAGCAGGTGGAACTCTCTCGGGTGGCGAGCAACAGATGCTTGCCATTGGTCGCGCATTGATGGCTCGTCCAAAGGTTTTGCTTCTCGATGAGCCATCTATAGGACTTGCTCCTCAAATGATTGCAAATATTTTCCGTATTATTACTGAGATTAATAAGCAGGGTGTAACAATCTTGCTTGTTGAACAAAATGCTCAGCAAGCACTACAGCGCGCACATCGCGCGTATATTCTTGAAACTGGAAATGTTGTAAAGGAAGCAAAAGCTTCTGATCTACTCAACGATCCTGCTGTTCGCGAGGCATACCTCGGAACAGGCGCTCACTAATACTTAGCGCTCGGCCAGAATCAAACAAGTAATTCGCGCAGTACATGTGCGTTGGCCTTGTTCATTTGTAATCACAACGTCATAACAACACATCGTTTTACCCAATGAGATAGCGGTAGCAACGCCCGTAACAATTCCTGACGTTGCTGATTTGTGATGAGTCGCGTTAATATCAACGCCTACAATCTTGCGGTTCGGGCCAGCGTGTAATTGCGTACCAATAGAGCCAAGACTTTCGGCAAGGACGACATTGGCACCGCCATGTAGGAGTCCAAGAGGTTGAGTGTTTCCTTCAACGGGCATAGTGCCAACAAGTCGCTGCGGTGATGCTTCGATAATTTCAATTCCCATCTTCTTATCGAGGGCACCACTGCCACGTTCTTTGATGATGGCTAAGAAATCTGGCTCTGAGGGTTGCGTCATAGTGGTTGAGTCTAACTTGCTATCTAGGATGCACCTATGAGCAAACGCCTATTACTTATCGATGGGCACTCCATGGCGTATCGGGCATTTCATGCACTACCTGCTGAGAATTTCATGACAGCTAGTGGTCAACATACAAATGCGATTTACGGTTTTGCCACCATGTTGCTCTCGCTGCTTTCAACGGAGAAACCGACGCACGTCGCAGTCGCTTTCGACGTCAGCCGTAAAACGTTTCGCTCCGAGATTTTCCCTGAATACAAGGCGAATAGAAGCAAGACACCAGATGAGTTTCGATCACAAATGTCCTATCTACATGACTTAGTAAGCGCATTTGGAATTACGCAATTCGAAATCGAGGGTTTTGAGGCAGACGATATTTTGGCAACGATTGCAAAGCGCGCAGAAAGCGAAGGAGCCGAAGTCTTTATCTGTACGGGCGATCGCGATAGCTTTCAGTTAGTCAACGATGCAACAACAGTGCTTTATCCAAAGCGCGGAGTAAGCGATCTTGCACGCATGACACCAACCGCGGTATTTGAAAAATATGGAATGACTCCAGCGCAGTATCCAGATTTTGCAGCGCTGCGAGGAGATCCAAGTGATAATTTGCCATCTGTTCCAGGTGTCGGCGAGAAGACTGCAGCCAAGTGGATTGTGGAGTATGGATCTCTAAAAGAATTACTTTCCAATGTAGATAAATTAGCTGGCAAAGTTGGTCAATCGCTGCGGGACTCAATCAATGACGTCGTTCGAAATAGCGAACTAACTCAACTTGTTGCTAACGTTCCATTAAATCTCGATATTGATTCCCTTGCATGGAGCGGGGCAGATGAGAGCAAAACGAATCCTCTCTTTGACTTACTTGAATTTAGAACGCTCAAAGATCGCATCAAACCGATTTTGGGTTCGAAGAGTTCGGCAAGTACGCAAGAGCCAGAACTACAACTCTTCGCAACTGCGATTGAGGGCAGCGTTCTCACCCCAATCGAGGCTGATAAAAAAATCGCTCAACACGGCGGGGATATTGCCCTTGCTTTTCATATTGATGATGACAAAGTTCATCGTTACGCGGTGGCTATTTCACCAGATGAAGTCTTTTTGGTTCATTCATCAGTGATGGGAGAATGGGCTACGAACCCAAAGATTTCAAAGATTGTTCACGATGCAAAATCTTTAGCGCGCATCAACGGACTGCAAGGCCTCATTTTCGATACGGCAATTGCAGCATATTTAGTGAATCCAGGTGTGCGCACTCCTGAACTCAAGGATTTACTAGAGCGCTGGGGCGATGGCTCACAAATCAATTTTTCCGACCCAGAACAGGAACTTCTTTCATCGGCACGATCTCTTTTTATTCTGCGAGGTGCACTTACTCGCGAACTAGAAGATCGTGGATTGACGCAACTTTTCACCACGATGGAATTACCTATTTCGCAACTACTTTCGCAGATGGAATCAGTGGGAGTAGCGGTAGATCGCCCAGCACTTGAAAAACTCGCGCAATTCTTCGAGAAAGAGGTAGAGCAAGAGACGAAGGCTGCGCACGATGCTGTTGGCCACGAATTCAATGTGGCTTCTCCAAAGCAATTACAAGTTGTGCTCTTTGATGAATTGAAGTTGCCTAAGACGAAGAAGATAAAAACTGGGTACACAACTGATGCTGAAGCCCTTGATTGGCTTTTTGAAAAGAGTAGACATCCACTTCTTCGCTCACTGCTACGTATTAGAGAGACTAAAAAACTAGGCACAACAGTAGAAGGTCTTATTGCGGAGATAGCAAGCGATGAACGCATTCATACTCATTTCCAACAAACAGTTGCAGCAACTGGTCGCCTTTCATCTACTGGACCAAACTTGCAAAATATTCCAGTTCGAAGTGAAGAGGGACGCACTATTCGGGATTGCTTCATCGCAGGTAAGGGATACAGCGCACTTCTAACAGCTGATTACAGCCAAATTGAAATGCGAATCATGGCTCACCTATCTAACGATGAACACTTGCTTGCAGCATTTGAATCGGGGGAAGATCTACATGCAACTATTGCTGCAGAAATATTTGGGGTAAAGCCGGCTGATGTAGATCCCGAAATGCGCAGACAAATCAAGGCAATGTCATATGGACTTGCTTATGGACTATCGTCCTACGGTCTATCGGCGCAGCTAGATATCACGCCACCTGCTGCACAAGAATTAATGGATAAGTATTTTCAACGCTTTGGTGGAATCCGTGATTACCTCACAACAGTTGTTGATCAAGCAAGAAAAGTTGGTTACACCGAAACTGTGATGGGTCGCCGCCGCTATCTTCCAGATTTGATGCACGATAATCGCCAACGTCGCGAAGTTGCAGAGCGCATGGCTTTGAATGCTCCTATCCAAGGTTCAGCTGCTGACATCATAAAAATGGCGATGCTCAAAGTGCAAAGTGCAATCGAAGCAGAGAAGTTGAAATCTCGCCTCTTGCTACAAATTCATGATGAATTAATTTTAGAGGTCGTTGCTGGCGAAGAAGAAGTTCTATCTAATCTGGTACGCCGTGAAATGGGGAGTGCCTACCCGTTGCGCGCGCCACTCGATGTCAGTGCCGGAATTGGTCAGACGTGGAATCAAGCTGCGCATTGAGATCTTCTTCAACTGTAGGAATTTTATTTGCAGGTTGAAAACGTTGCCATCCAATAAAAATCACCAATAAACCAACAAGAGTCATGAGTGTTGTAAGTCCGAGTGCATACCGTGGTGAATAGTGTTGACAGATCCAACCACCTAGCGCTGATCCAAAAGCCATGAATGTTCCTTCAACGGTCCAGATCCAACCCAGTGAAGATGCTTGCGACCCCTTGGGGCGAACAGCTTCAAGAACTTCAAAGTAAAAAACTTGACCAGCTCCTGACACGAGTCCAATACATGCACCAAGAATTGCCATAGACCATCCGGGATATGTAAATGCAAGAGGGATAGTGAGTGCGGCCCATATTAAATAAATTCGACGCCAAGAAATTAGAGATGAGACTTTATTTGAAACCAAACCGCCAAAGATTCCACCAATAACTGTTGCAATGCCAAGGGAAGCAAGTACCCATCCAGTTCGCCAAGGAACTCCTTCAAGAGTTGCAAATGAAGGAATGGCAACATTGAAGGCTCCCCACCCAATGCCGATAAAAATCCCTTCAAGCATTAAAAGTTGCATTGCCTTATTTCTTATTAGATTACCTTGTCCTTTATCTTTCTTTTCAGGTATCCATGCATTTGAAACAGGATGAATTGCTAACGCACCACCACCAAGTGCCATTGAAAGCGCAGCAACAATGAGTGCGTATTCAGGGCGAGAAGAGAGAGAAAGTGTTGTCGCAAGAATTGGACCAATTACTGCCGCAGCATTCATACTCACGGTATCTACTGCATAAGCAGTCCGTAGGGAGGATCTCGGCACAATATCTATCCATAATGGTCTGACTGAAATATTTATTGGGGGAGCAGTCATTCCTAAAATAAATGCAACAATCAAAATGAGATTTTGCGAATGCATAACATTGAGAGCAAGAATCAGTAAGGCATATGATGGAACAAAGATTCGTAATGGCCAGCGTTGCCCCCATCGATCCAACATAGATCCACGTACCCCAGCGGTGAGTGCACCAGTAATTCCATTGAGGCCGATTGCAAGTCCTGCAATCGCAACCAAGTGAGTTTCACGTTCTACTTTGAAGAAGATACAAAGACCAATCATTCCGTAGGCCATGCGGGCAGGAAATGCGCTGACAATCAGTGATTTGACGAAGCGAGTAGCGAGTAATTCTCTATAACGCTTCATAATTCTTAGAATCCTATAGTCGATAGGAGGGCCTGGATAGATTCCCGCACGGAATTGACCCTAGATATCACCCACCCGTACTCTTTGCCTCCAATCCAAATCAACCGATTTGGTCCCTACTACTCATCTATCCCTACGGAGCATTTTGACAACCTCACCAGTAATTGCAGTAAATGACATTGGATCAGCCGCCGACTTTATGGCCGCAATCGAAGGAACAATTAGAAATTTCAATGATGGAGATCTAGTCTCAGGAACAGTCGTTCAAGTTGGTCGCGACGAAGTACTTGTAGACATTGGATACAAAACAGAGGGTGTAATCCCTTCTCGGGAATTATCAATTCGCCACGATGCAGACCCAAATGAAATCGTAAAAGTTGGCGAGACTATTGAAGCTCTCGTTTTGCAGAAAGAAGATAAAGAAGGTCGCTTGATTCTTTCCAAGAAGCGCGCACAGTACGAACGCGCATGGGGAGATATCGAAGGAAAGAAAGAGCGCGACGAAGTTGTTGTCGGAACTGTTATTGAAGTTGTAAAGGGCGGTCTCATTGTTGATATCGGTCTTCGCGGCTTCTTGCCAGCATCACTTGTTGAAATGCGTCGAGTACGCGATCTGACACCATATATTGGCAAGCAGGTTGAAGCTCGAATTATCGAACTTGATAAGAACCGTAACAACGTTGTTCTATCACGTCGTGCATTCCTTGAGCAGACTCAATCTGAATCACGCACAACATTCTTGAACCAGCTACAAAAGGGTCAAGTACGTTCAGGTGTAGTTTCATCTATCGTCAACTTCGGTGCTTTCGTAGACCTTGGTGGAGTAGATGGCCTTGTTCACGTTTCTGAGCTCTCTTGGAAGCATATTGACCATCCAGGTGAAGTTGTTGAAGTTGGCGATGAAGTAACTGTTGAAGTTCTTGAAGTCGATTTCGAGCGCGAGCGTGTTTCACTCTCACTCAAGGCAACACAAGAAGATCCATGGCAAGCATTTGCGCGCACACACACAATTAATCAGGTTGTACCTGGCGTTGTTACAAAGCTTGTTCCATTCGGTGCATTCATTCGTGTACACGAAGGAATCGAAGGACTTGTTCACATCTCTGAATTGGCAGAACGCCACGTAGAGATTCCAGAGCAGGTTGTATCTGTCGGAGACGAACTCTTCGTAAAGATCATCGATATCGACCTCGAG
>Ga0114958_10003762_pt1 | contig 10733 bp, 11 predicted proteins | sample C_130208_EF_Meta_FD_89577 | JGI IMG/M metagenome (GOLD analysis project Ga0114958, IMG submission 89577) | Freshwater microbial communities from Lake Croche, Canada to study carbon cycling - C_130208_EF_MetaG | ecosystem: Environmental > Aquatic > Freshwater > Lake | place: Lake Croche, Canada... | reverse complement strand
TTCCCGGTGGCGCCCAGATCATCAGCCCTGCCGCTGACATTGCCGAGGCCTACCGCAGCGGCCGAGGTTCGCTCAAGTGCCGGGCGCGCTGGAAGATTGAAGAGCTGGCGCGCGGCCAGTGGCAGCTGGTGGTGACCGAGCTGCCGCCCGGCGTGAGCAGCCAGCGCGTGCTCGAAGAAATTGAAGAACTGACCAACCCCAAGGTCAAGGCCGGCAAAAAAGCCCTGAGCCAGGATCAAACCCAGCTGAAAGCCAGCGTGCTGTCCGTGCTCGATGTGGTGCGCGACGAGTCCAACAAAGACGCAGCGGTGCGCCTGGTGTTTGAGCCCAAAACCAGCCGCATCGAGCACAGCGAATTGATCACCGCGCTGCTGGCGCACACCAGCCTGGAGACGTCCTCACCGATCAACCTGACCATGGTCGGGCTGGACGGTGTGCCCACGCAAAAGTCCTTCCGGCAGATGCTCACCGAGTGGATTGCCTTTCGCCAGACCACCATTGAGCGGCGCGCCCGCCACCGCCTGGGCAAGGTGCTGGACCGCATCCACATCCTGGAAGGTCGCCAGCTGGTGCTGCTCAATATCGACGAGGTGATCGCCATCATCCGCCAGTCCGATGAGCCGCGTGCCGCGTTGATGGAGCGCTTTCGCCTTTCTGAGCGGCAGGCTGAGGACATTCTGGAAATCCGCCTGCGCCAACTCGCGCGGATGGAAGCGATCAAGATCGAGCAGGAGCTCTCCGAACTCCGCGACGAGCAGAAAAAGCTCGAAGAAATTCTGGGCAGCCCAGCCGCCTTGCGCCGCCTGATGGCGAAGGAAATCGAAACCGACGCCAAGACCTTTGCCGATCCGCGCCGCACCCTGATCCAGGCCGAGAAAAAAGCGGTGGTGGAAGTACGCGTGGTGGATGAGCCGGTCACTGTGGTGGTGAGCGAAAAAGGCTGGGTCCGTTCCCGTCTGGGCCACGAGGTCGATGCGGCCACGCTGGCCTTCAAGGCGGGCGACGCGCTGTACGCCACGTTTGCCTGCCGCAGCGTGGACACGCTGCTGGCCTTTGGTTCGCAGGGGCGGGTCTATTCGGTGCCGGTGGCCTCGCTGCCTGGCGGGCGGGGCGACGGCCAACCGATTACCAGCATGATCGAGCTCGAAGCAGGCACCCAGGTTTTGCATTACTTTGCCGGGGCGGCGTCCTTGAACCTGTTGCTCAGCAGCAGCGGTGGTTACGGCTTTTTGGCGACTGTGGGTAATCTGGTGTCGCGCCAGCGTGCGGGCAAGGCGTTTATCAGCTGCAACGTGGGCGAGTCGATTTGCGCGCCCTCGGTGGCCGACGGCGCCACCCATGTGGCCTGTGCCTCCACCGGCGGGCGCATCCTCACCTTTGAAATCGCTGAGTTGAAATCGATGGCGACCGGCGGGCGCGGTTTGATGTTGCTGGCGCTGGAGGATAAAGACAGCCTCGCCGGGGCCGCAGCCTACAGCCGCAGCGTGCGCATCGACGGTATTGGACGTGGTGGCAAGGTGCGCAGCGAAACGCTGGAAATCCGCAGCCTCAACAATGCCCGGGCCGCGCGCGCGCGCAAGGGCAAGGCTGCGGATTTGGGCTTCAAGCCCCAATCCATCTGGCGCATGGAATAAGCGTGTCCGCGCCGGTTCGCAGCATCGCCGTGGCGGGTGCCGGTGTGGCCGGCTTGGCTACAGCGCTGGCCTGCGCCCGGGCAGGTCACCGGGTGCAAGTCTTTGAGCAGGTGTCTGTGTTTGCCCCGGTCGGTGCCGGGATTCAGCTCGGGCCGAACGCCACGCGGGTGTTGCACAGCCTGGGTTTGGAGTCGGCTTTGCGCGCGGTGGCAGCCTTCCCCAGTGAGTTACAAGTGCGCAGCGGTACCGATGCGCGTTTGCTGGGCGTGCTGCCCTTGGGTGACCGTGCCTTCGCACGCTACGGCGCCCCTTACGCGACTTTGGCGCGCGCGGATTTGCACCAGCTGCTGCTGACCGCGCTGGAGGCGCAGAGCCAGGCCAGTCTGTATCTCGGCTCCCCCATCGATGCGGCCCAGCAGGACAGCAGTGCGGTGCAATTCAGCACAGCCGATGGCATGGTGCGCCGGGTCGAGGTGATGGCTGCAGCCGACGGCTTGTGGAGCACATTGCGCAGCCAGGTGCTGCTGAACACGCCGCCCACCGCCACGGGCCATGTGGCCTACCGCGCGCTGCTGCCGCAAGCGGATCTACCGGAGAGGCTGCGCAGTGGGTTGGTGACGGCCTGGTTGGGTCCCCGCTTCCATGCGGTGACTTACCCGGTGCGCGGCGGTGCCTGGTTGAACGCCGTGGTGGTGGTGCACGGTGTAGGCGACGCTGCGCCGGATAGCTGGAGCCAGCCCGCAAGTCCTGATGCCATTCTTGCTGGCTTACAGGGTGCTGCTCCGATCCTGCGCGACACGCTGCAGGCCATGGGGCCCTGGCAGGCCTGGACACTGTTTGAGCGTCCGCCCCTGCGCAGCGCTGCGCTGATGGGGGCCGGCCGCATTGCGCTGGTCGGTGATGCGGCGCACCCTATGCGGCCTTACCTGGCTCAAGGTGCTGGGATGGCCTTGGAAGACAGCTGGTGCCTGGCGCAGGCCTTGACCCGTCCGGGTAGCAATGTGGCTCAGGCAGTGCAGGCCTACGCCAACGCACGTTGGCAACGCAACGCGCGGGTGCAGGCCTATGCGGTGCGCAATGGCGAATGGTTCCACAGCACCGGGCTGCGCGCCACGCTGCGCGATATGGCCATGCGGACCTTGGGCATGCGCGCGCTGGACCTGCCCTGGCTGTACCGGTATCGGGCTTGAGGCGCTTGCCCGGCTGGGTTGCCACTTTTTGTGGCAACCCGGGCAGCGCCAAGGGTGGGAAGGTTTAGGATAGGGCCTTCTGCGGACTGCGGTCCGGCCTACCCCACCAGACGCCAACCATGTCACGCAACAACGCCCCTTTTGAAATCCATGTCCACGGGCAGATTGCGCTCTTGCCGGAGGTTCGCGCCAAGCAGGTCGAAGATGCGGTCAAGCCTTTGTGGAGATACGCCGGTGCGCGCTCATTTGCCACAGGTGCGGGCAGCGTCTATGAAGACGAACCCGGCATGGTGTTTGAAACCAACGACCAGGTTTTGCAGCTGTGTTGGACCGTGCATGGCGACGAAGATTTCCGCCAGGTTTTGGACGAGCTGTGCATGAACCTTAACGAAATTGCCCAAGCCGGAGCGGCCATTGAGGTTACTTTTTACGACGCCGAGTTTGACGCCGATGAAGACCGCGAAGGCGAATCACGGGACGATTTCATGATGCTGTTTGTCGGCCCCAACCCCCAGGCCATCATGCAGGTGCAGCGCGACCTGCTGGTCAACGACGTGGTGCAGCTCATGGAGCGCCACTTTGACGGCGCTGAGCTGGGTGACGTGGTGGCCGAAGTGGACAAGCTGTTCGCCAAGCGCTTCGACGCGCTTGTCAGCTCGCTGGATCTGGGTAAGCCCCCGCGCGGTGGCAGTTTTGGCTCCGGCCACGGTGGTGGTGGCCGCAAGCCCCGCCATTTGCACTGAGGCGCTGGCCAGAATCTTCGCCTAGGCCTTTGCCGCTGGCGCCACTCAGGCCGACGCGTACTTGCCCAACTCGGCTTTCGCAACCGCGTTGCGGTGCACTTCATCAGGACCGTCGGCAAACCGCAGGGTACGGGCGCTGGCGTAGCTGTAGGCCAGCGGAAAGTCGTCGCACATGCCGCCACCGCCGTGCACCTGCATGGCCCAATCGATGACTTCGCAGGCCATGCTGGGCGCGACCACTTTGATCATGGCAATTTCATTACGGGCCGATTTGTTGCCCGCGGTGTCCATCATCCAGGCCGCTTTGAGGGTCAGCAAGCGCGCCATATCGATCTTGCACCGCGCATCCGCAATCCGCTCTTGCGTGACACCCTGTGCCGACACCAGTTTGCCGAAGGCCGTGCGGCTGGACGCTCTGCGGCACATCAATTCCAAAGCGCGCTCTGCCAGCCCGATCAGGCGCATGCAATGGTGGATGCGCCCCGGGCCCAGGCGGGCCTGGGCGATTTCAAAGCCACGGCCCTCGCCCAGCAAGATGTCGTCGACCGGAACCCGCACGTTTTCGAACACGATTTCCATATGCCCGTGCGGGGCGTCGTCATAGCCCAGCACATGCAGCGGGCGCAGCACCGTGATGCCGGGCGTATTGGCAGGCACCAGCACCATGCTTTGCTGGGAATGGCGTGCCGCGTTCGGGTCGGTTTTACCCATCAGGATGTAGATGGCGCAACGCGGGTCACCCGCCCCGGAAATCCACCACTTGCGCCCGTTGATCACGTAGTGGTCGCCGTCGCGCACGATGCGGGTGGCAATGTTGGTGGCGTCGCTGGACGCGACCTCCGGTTCGGTCATGGCAAAGGCCGAGCGGATTTCGCCTGCCAGCAGCGGTTTGAGCCAGCGTTGCTTGGCGTCGGCAGAGCCGAAGCGGGCAATGGTTTCCATCTTGCCAGTATCGGGTGCGGAACAGTTGAACACCTCGCTGGACCACAGCACACGCCCCATGATCTCCGCTAGCGGGGCGTATTCCTGGTTGCTCAGACCTGCGCCCGTAAAGCCTGCGGCCTGCGCGCTGTCAACGGGCAGAAACAGGTTCCACAAACCGGCCTCCCGCGCCAGCGGCTTGAGCCGTTCTATGGTTTGCAGCGGTGGCCAGCGCTTGCCCGCAGCGGTGTTGGCGGCCAGTTCTGACTGGAGCGCGGCCTCGGCCGGGTAGACGTGGGTGTCCATGAAAGCCTGCAGGCGACGCTGCAGGTCTTTCGTTGTGTCGGAGTAGTCAAAGTCCATGGGGTGTCCTGAAAAATAGCGGCGGCGTCCCGAATGCAGGGGTTTGCCGACTTATACCCGCAGCAAGCCGGAATTCATGCCGCTTGGGCGAACTGCCAGCCCAAGCGCGCCAAGGGTTTTGCGCCGGCGGCGGCCTGCAAGGCCTGCGCGCTGGCAGCAGTACCCATCTCCACGCGTTTGGCAATGCCTTGCAAAATGGCCGCCATGCGAAACAGGTTGTAGGCCATATAAAAATTCCAGTCGACCTGTAAATCTTTCAGGCTGACCAGGCCGGTGCGTTCGCAGTAGCGTGCCATGTAGCTGCTTTGATCGGGGATACCCAATGCGTGGAGGTCCAGGCCGTTGATGCCGCGGAAGTCGCCGGGCGGGATATTCCAGGCCATGGCGTGGTAGCTGAAGTCAGCCAAGGGGTGGCCCAGCGTGGACAACTCCCAATCCAGCACCGCGACCACCTGCGGCTGCGTTGGATGGAACACCAGGTTATCCAGACGGAAATCGCCGTGCACGATGCGCGTCATGTGCTCAGCGCGTGCCATGGCAGGAATGTGGTCGGGCAGCCAGGCGATCAGATGGTCCATGTCGTGCATGGGCTCGGTGACCGATGCCGCGTACTGCCGGCTCCAGCGGCCGATCTGGCGCTCAAAGTAGTTGCCCGTGCGTCCGAAATCGGACAAGCCGTGTTCTGCGTAGGCCACGCAGTGAAGACGGCTGATGGTGTCGTTCATGGCATCGTAAATCGCAGCGCGCTCCTGCGCTGAGCAGCCCGGCAGCGACTGGTCCCAAAATATGCGCCCCTCAAGACACTCCATGACATAGAAAGCGCGTCCGATGATGGACTCGTTTTCGCAGAGTGCATACATGCGGGGGACTGGTACGCTGGTTCCGAAGAGTGCCCGCATGACCGTGAATTCACGCTCGATCGCGTGTGCCGAAGGCAGCAGTTGCGCCTTGGGTGCGGGCTTGGTGCGAAGGACGTACGTCGCAGCAGGTGTGGACAGCTTATAGCTGGGATTGGACTGCCCGCCCTTGAAGGCTTCTACCTTCAAGGGGCCACCAAAACCCTCAAGATGTTCGCCAAGCCAGTCGCTCAAGGCCCTACTGTTAAACGCGTGCTGCAGCGGTACAGGCCGGGTTCCGGTGAAATCGTCGGGGGTGCTCATCACCGGACACTTTTGCCTTACATCAGCATGGTGTTGCGGATCAGACCCACTGCCAGGCCTTCGATCTCAAAGGGGTCGCCCGGCTCCACCACGATGATCTGGTAGTCCGGATTCTCAGGGTGTAGCTCGATCACCTGCTTGTTACGCCGAAAGCGCTTCACCGTGACTTCTTCGCCCAGCCGGGCCACCACGATCTGGCCATTTTTGGCCTCTTTGGTGGCTTGCACTGCCAACAAATCACCATCCATGATGCCGGCGTCACGCATGGACATGCCACGTACTTTGAGCAGGTAGTCCGGCTGGCGCTGGAACAGGCTGTTTTCGACGTAATACGTCTGGTCCACATGCTCTTGCGCCAAGATGGGCGAGCCAGCCGCCACCCGCCCAATCAGCGGCAGTGCCAACTGCGCCAGGCCTGGTAAGGGCAGCGAATACTGCTGGCTCTGCCAGGCGTTGGTGCTGGACCGGTTGCGCAGCCGGATGCCGCGCGAGGTGCCGCTGACCAACTCAATAACGCCTTTGCGCGCCAGCGCCTGCAAATGCTCTTCGGCTGCGTTGGCGGACTTGAAGCCGAGTTCAGTGGCGATTTCGGCCCGGGTGGGTGGTGCGCCAGTGGTGGCGATAGCGCGCTCAATCAAGGTCAGAATCTGCTGCTGGCGGGCGGTGAGTTTGGGGCTCTCGGACATGGCGACTCCTTTAGAAGGGCTACACAAAACCTACGCTGTCGTTTTCGACAGTAACTGTATTTTTAACCAGTTTGCAGATTTTGGCAAGCGCGCCGTTGAAATATTCAGCCCTCCAGCGCCGCAAGGACGCGCGCCGTAATAGCCGCGACGTCGCCGGTTCCGTCCACCGCCCGGTACTTCGGTGCTTTGCCAGGCTCTGCGCGGGCCCATTCGGAGTAGTAGGCCACCAGGGGCCGCGTTTGTGCGCTGTAGACATCCAACCGTTTATTGACAGTTTCCTCGCGGTCGTCTTCACGCTGAATCAGCGCGTCGCCTGTGATGTCATCCAGGCCCTCCTGCTTGGGCGGGTTGAAGCGCACATGGTAGGTGCGCCCGGAGGCAGGGTGTGAGCGCCGCCCGCTCATGCGTTCAACGATGGCGGCAAAGGGCACGTCAATCTCAATCACGTAATCCAGCGCCACGCCGGCAGCTTTCATGGCGTCGGCCTGGGGGATGGTGCGGGGAAAGCCGTCAAACAGGAAGCCGTTGCTGCAATCTGGCTGGGTAATCGTTCTTTGACCAGGTCGATGATGAGCGCATCGCTGACCAGGCCACCGGCGTCCATCACCGATTTGGCTTGCACACCCAGTGGTGAGCCCGCTTTCACGGCCGCGCGCAGCATGTCCCCGGTGGAAATTTGGGGGATCTTGTATTTCTGGCAAATGAAGGTGGCCTGGGTGCCCTTACCCGCGCCGGGTGCGCCTAGCAAAATCAGTCTCATAGTGACCCTCAGAACATGGGGGCTTCACGGCAGCCTAGTCTCACAGGCTCTACGTTAAGCATTGTTTTTATGGAAACCAGGCACAAGGCGCTGTCATTTGGAGAATAGCACGCAGCGCCTTCCCGGAACTGGCCCTATTACGGCCACCGCAGCCTTCGCAGCGCGCGGCGGATACAGGGGTTTGTACTGAGTATTGGCCCGCGCCCGCGGGTGGCATCCGCCGGGGTTCAGCTGGCCGATGACGCGAAAAATGCCCGCACCCGCGCCAGATCTTCGGGCGTGTCGATGCCGCCTTGCGGGGCCGTGTCGCTGATGTGTACGGCAATCCGGTAACCATGCCACAGCGCGCGCAACTGCTCCAACGCTTCGGCCTGCTCGTGGGGCGCCGCGTGCAAAAGCGGAAAGCGCCGCAAAAACGCCGCACGGTAGGAATAAATGCCGATATGCCGCAACGCGGACAGCTCAGCTGGGGCGCGCAGATCCGTGCCGTCGCGCCAACAGGGAATGGGCGCGCGGCTGAAATACATGGCGTGCCCCGATGCATCGACAACGACTTTGACGACATTGGGGTTATGGAAGTCCCGTGCGTCATGCAGCGCATGTGCAGCGGTGCCCATGGCGGTGTGCGGGTGCTGCTCCAACAAGCGGGCCACGGCACCGGCCAGGGACGGATCGATCAGCGGTTCGTCGCCTTGTACGTTGACCACAATTTCCGCGTCGTCCAGCGCCAGTAGGTCGCAGGCCTGCGCCAGACGGTCGCTGCCGGATGCATGGTCAGTGCGCGTCAGCACAGCTGCCACGCCATGGTTCCGGCAGGCCTGCAGGATGTCGGCATGGTCGGCCGCGACCACGACACGTGCGCCCGCCGGAAGTCCGCTCTGCACCCGCTGCGCCACGCGGACGACCATGGGCAGCCCGGCAATGTCGGCCAAGGGTTTGTCGGGTAGGCGGGTGGAAGCGAGCCGCGCTGGGATCAGCACGGTAAAGCGTGCGGGTACCGCGTTGTTCAAAGTCCCAGTTCCTCGTCGGTCATGGTGCGCGCCTCGCGCTCCAGCAAGACGGGTATGCCGTCGCGCACCGGGTAGGCCAGGCGCGCGCTGCGCGATAGCAATTCATGCGCTTCGCGGTCGTATTCCAGGGGCCCTTTGGTTACGGGGCAGACCAGGAGGTCAAGCAGTTTGGTGTCCATAAGGCCTTGATCATAGGAAGGTGTAGATTGCTTTCAGTTGGCGCCTAGGCCGCAAAGCGCAGCTTATCCCGCTGCGCCAACAGCGCGTCGAGGGCGTGGAAGAAGGCCGCTTCGCTGCGTTGCTCCAGAACAGCGACGAGGGCCTGCGGGCGTTGGAGCCAGAGTTTGGGTGCATCCTTCTGGGTGCACACCAGCACAGCATCCGTGGGGAAAGCGGCGCAATGCTGCGAAAAACGGGCGAAGTCATCGTGGTCGGGCAACGCCAGGGTGTGCGCGAGGGCCAGTCCATGCAGGCGCAGCATAGCGAAAAATGCCTCCGGTTTGGCGATGGCTGCGACGGCTACGATGGGTTGCGTACCCGCAGCCAGCGCTGCGAAGGACCGCGTTGTGCCGGTGGCGTCCGCAAGTTGCGGCGACAGGGTGCGGTGGGCGCTGAACCGTCCCGGCCAGGCTGCGCCGGCGGAGTGCAGGACCAGGGTACGGGCCTCATCTTGTCCGGCCGGGCGCACCAGGGCGCGCGGCCAGTGCTGGCGCAGAGGCCCGGCAGGTAGCAGCCGGGCATTGCCAAAGCCATCTGCGTCGATCACGCAGACTTCCAGATCACGGTACAAGCCGTAGTGTTGCAAGCCGTCGTCGCAGACGATGACCTGGGTTTGCGGGTGCTGCGCCAGCAGCGCCTGCGCGGCTTGAGCCCGATTGGCATGCACGAAGACTGGAACATCCAAGCTGCGTTTGATAAACACTGGCTCGTCACCGCTGCGATCCGCAGTGTCAGCGGCTTGCACTTCCACGCAATCGGCACTGCGCCGCCCATAGCCGCGTGAAACCACGCCGACCGGCACGCCGCGCCGATGCAGGTGGGAAGCAATTTCGACGACGGTCGGCGTTTTACCGCCGCCGCCCACCGTGACATTGCCCACGACGATGACCGCTGCCTGGACCCTCGCCACTGGCAGGAGTCCGGCCCGGTAGAGCTGCCGGTGGGTGGCGGACAGCGCGCCGTACAGCATTGAAAGCGGCCACAGCAAGGTGCTGAGAATGCCCGCCGTTTGCCAAGACTGTCGCAACCGGGAGCCAGCGCCCGATGGGGTGTGGCGGGCCGTCGGCATTACTTACCGCCGTTGCGCGGGTTGGCTGCCTTGTCTTTGGCGGCGGCACTGGATTGGGCGGCGAATGTCACCCGGTTCATACCACTGCGACGCGCCGCTTCCATGGCCGAGACCACTAGCTGGTGGCGCACGTTCTGGTCGGCAGCGATCACCAGCACCGTTTGTGGACCGGCCTTAGCCGCTTGCAGGGCCGCCTGTATGTCGGTCACCGATGCGGGGATCAGCGCTTGTTGGTTCAGGCTGTAACGCCCGTCAGCCTGAATGCCCAGCGTCAGCGTGTCGGGTGCGGTACTTTGTTTTTCGGTATCGGCGCTGGGCAGCGTGATCTGGATCTGGGTGAGCTGGTTGAATGTGGTGGAGAGCATCAAAAAAATCAGTACCACCAGCAGCACATCAATAAAGGGGATCAAATTGATCTCCGGTTCGTCGTGGCGGCGTTTGCGAAAGTTCATGGTGCGGTCTGCCGGTTCAGCGGCGCAGCGTCTTCAGTTGCGCTATCAACTGCGTTCCCTGGATTTCCCAGGACAGCACATAGGCGTCCACACGGGTGCGGAAATAGCGCCAAAAAATCAAGGCGGGAATGGCCACCGCCAAACCGAATGCAGTGTTGTACAGCGCCATGGAAATGCCCTGCGCCAGCTGGGTTGGGTTGGCTACCGTGCCGACACCGGATTGCGCGCCAAAAATCTCAATCATGCCCATCACCGTACCGAGCAAGCCTAAAAGCGGCGCCACCGATGCAATGGTCCCCAGGGCCGAGAGGTATTGGTCCAGCCGCATGGCGGCTTGTTGACCGGCGCTTTGCATGGCTTCCTTGAGTTCGTCGTCCGTGCAGCGGGGATATGCCTTCAAGTGGCGCAAGGGGCTGGACAAGACCATGCCCAGCAAAGACTCTGCTTCCCAGGCAGCGATTTCTTCGCTGGTGATCGATTTGGCGCGGGCGCGCGCAAGAATGCTTTCAATGACTTCCGGCGGTGC
>Ga0114958_10003760_pt1 | contig 10743 bp, 10 predicted proteins | sample C_130208_EF_Meta_FD_89577 | JGI IMG/M metagenome (GOLD analysis project Ga0114958, IMG submission 89577) | Freshwater microbial communities from Lake Croche, Canada to study carbon cycling - C_130208_EF_MetaG | ecosystem: Environmental > Aquatic > Freshwater > Lake | place: Lake Croche, Canada... | reverse complement strand
AAGCATCCTGTTGATGACTTCCTCTTTGATTACTACCCCTATTCAATAGGCAAGCTCACGACTTGGAACCCCGGCTATGGGGTGAGCCTCGAAGGTGATGCCGAAGAGTTTTTAGCGCGCAAGGATTACATCCAGACTGATGCCGGGGTCACACTTGGGCACGAAGGTTTAGCAAAGCGCGCGAAACGCCTACCGATGGCAATCCAGATTTTGCGGAACACCCAAGAACAAAAACCACAGCTTGGTTGTTTTGGCATGCATGAATGGGCGATGGTCTATCGAATCCAGCCCAATGAAGTGCGACATGAAAACTATCCACTGCGACTCTCACCGCAACACATTGAAGATGTAGTCAATGAAGTGGGCTTACGTTGCACTCACTTTGATGCATTTCGGTTTTTCACTCACGATGCAATTCCGCTAAATGTCATCGCACCAACGCGCGCATCACAAGCCACCGATGAGCAGCCCGGGTGTGTTCATGCATCAATGGATCTCTATAAATATGCGATGTGGGCTGGGCCATATATCGCCAGCGAATTAGCCGCTGACTGTTTTGAGTTTGCACGATCAGCGCGCACGTTAGATATGCGTGCTTCGCCGTACGACTTGGCGAGCCTTGGCTGCGAGCCCATCTCGATGGAGACGGTGGATGGTCGAGCTGAATACGTGCGAGCCCAACGATCTTTGATGGAAGCTGCCGCGCCTCTGCGAGAACGTTTGCTCGCTGGATTCACGGAATTATGCGACCCGCACTGGGAACAGAATCTGGAGCACAGCAACGTCGAAAACCAAACTGCACTGCGTTAACTAGGACCAAGAGCGTGTAACCACTGTAATTTTTCATGAACTAGGTGAACTCCGCGTTAAATAATTATTGCTTTTTTGTGTTCCTTAGAGAGAACGGCATTCTCGCGGTTTCGCGTGCTTCTAGAAGGTGACAGAATTTGAATGTCAACAAAACAACACGTAAGTACGAAGTAGGCCACAAGCCAAACGAGTGCTTACACACTCAAAGGAGCACAACTCCATGAAACTGATTAGCGCACTATTTAGCAAGACTCACGCCAGCAAGACAGACGTGATTTATCGTGATTGGGATCGCCTCCGCGCGAATGCTGTAAGCCCAAGTGAGTTAGCCGAGATTGACGCAATCTTCTCTCGTGCAATCTAAAAAAAACCCTGCAAGATCTACCTTCGCGTAGCTGAGGGGAAAGCCGCTACGGCGGTGCCACCCCTCAGCTACCCGAAGTAGGTTGCACCCACACGGTGCGAGTTCAACGAAGTCCGGCAGACTAGGAGCCCTAAGCGGCTCCGTAGCTCAGGGGATAGAGCAGAGGTTTCCTAAACCTTTTGTCGGCAGTTCGATTCTGCCCGGGGCCACCAAGAAATCTTATTTGGCAAAATCTCTATGACGTCGCGCTCACAGCACGCGCGATAAGCACCGTCAGCATGAGAATAGAAAGCAAGACTTGCAGACCCATAATCAGTTTGGTCGGCCTGGACATAACAGCCTCAGACGTTGGCCCGTAAGTTGAGTTCACATTCAGCGAGATGAAAATGTAATCAACGATGTTGGGGGTCGGCGCTACTTCTCCCTCGCGCGCTGGCCAAATGAATGCGCCTTTAGGAGTCACAACGTCGAGATACACGTATACAAATGTGAATACGGTGACGCTTAACGCATACATCGCTGCAACGTCCCAGAGGCTTCCCAGCCCGAAACCTTTTCTGGCAGTGACCGAGGAGATCATCGTTATTACGCTGAAGATCACCTGAATAACGGAAAAAGTTAAATACACAGCAATAATGCGAAACATCGCTTCGCGCGTACCACGCACCACCTCAATAATGAGGACGATCATCGTCACTACAAATATGACCGTGCCGATGTTCTCCACGAGAAGTGCATGATCTGCATCGCCTCCGCTGATGGTTCCGCGAATGATGAGGAACCGCGAAAACACAACATCCATGATCCAGATGACGCAAGCACCAGCGATGATCGCAAGTCGGCCTTTAGGCCCGAGAATCCGTTCGCGCAGTCGTTCTGCCGGTCCAAGTTCAGGCGATGCCGCAGTCAGATTTTCCCCTTGGTCAGGCACGAGCGGAAGCCTATGGCATCCATTTGTGGGATCGGTGGGATGCGGCCCGCCCGGAGATGAGCATTCACGCTGCGCCCGATGAGGTGTGCGGTGCCGACTGCAAGGCGGGTCTGTATTTGCACTCCCCACCCTCTGGGACGGTTCCTCAACCTTTTGTGGGCAGTCAGATTTTGTCTGAGAATAGCCATTTACCTGTGGTGGTGTCCTTTTTGTAACGATTTAGCATCTTTGTTACCTGATAAATACCATTAATCCACTTATTACGTTATAAATCCTCTTTGTACCTAAGCAGACGGTTTGGGTATTTCTAGGAGGATTCATGTTTAGCTTCTCGAACAAGACGCGCCGTTCGGCTGCTCTTGCCACGGGTGCCAGCGCTTCGCTGCTGCTCAGCGTCATGGCCAGCAGTGCCATGGCAGCACCAACTCCAGCTCCAAAGGCAACTCCAAAGCCAACAGCAGTCGTATGCCCTGCTACTCCTGGAGTTACCCCAACTGACATCACCATTGGTTGGATCGGCTCAAAGTCCGGCCCAGCAGCCACCACTTTCCTTGGCGCATCACAGGGCGCGCAGCTTCGCGTTGACCAGGAAAACGCTAAGGGTGGCGTGAATGGTCGCAAGATCAAGCTCAACATCTATGACGATCAGACCAACCCAACCCAGCAGATCTCACAGATTCAAAAGGCAATCGGCGACAACATCTTCGGTTTGACTGCAACCACGAGCACCGTCTCGATGTACCCAACGCTGAAGGAAGCCGGAATCCCAATCACCGGTTTCTCAAACCCAGCATTCGGTACTGACATCAACGCCTTCGGCGATGCTGGCGCAACCACGAGTGCAACCCCAACCTTCGCAACGACTCTCGTCCTTGAGAAGCAGAAGCAGCAGGGTGCTACCAAGATTGCAATCATCAACCACGCAACTGCCAGTGCTGCAGCATCACAGAACGCACTTGCAAACCTCGTACCTGTTATTGGTGGCATGACAACAGTGCTCCGCATTGCTGACTCACCAGCAGGTACTCACGATGCAACTTCAGAAGCCCTTCGCATCAAGAACTCCGGCGCTGACTCAGTCAACTACTCCGGATACATCGATGGAGCCATCTCGTTGGCTCAGGCAATTAAGCAGCAAGGCATCACCTTGAAGTCCTTCGCAGTTGCTGGTCTTTCTGACCCAGCAGTGCTCAAGACTGCAAACGGTGCACTTGATGGCGCACTTGGTCAGACTTACGGCACCGCACCAGTTGGTGTGAATGTTCGCGCAGTCAAGACCTTCGCATCAGCAATGAAGGCTGCTGGATTGAACCCTTACGCACCAGCTGCTCCACTTGGCTACGTCGGTGCTGACTTGTTCATCAAGGGCCTCAAGGTTGCAGGCAAGTGCCCAACTCGCGCTTCATTCATCTCTGAATTGCGCAAGGTTTCGAGCTACGACGGTGCCGGCATGTTGCCAGGCAAGGTCTCGTTCGTACCAAAGGGCATCATGCCAAACGGCAACCCAATCATCTGTAACTGGTTCACAGCTGCAAAGGGAACAGAACTTACCCCTGACGCAAAGACCACCTGTGGTGGAAAGATCATTGACACCACAACTGGCAAGGTCATCTACAGCTAGTCCTAGCCTGACATAACAATGGTGGCGGATCCCTTCGGGGATCCGCCACCATTGTGTTTATATAAAGAGAACGAACCTCTAAGACGGACTCGCCAGGATGACTTCAGCGCAGGGCCACTGCCGTGGATCTCAGAACACTTCCAGTTCAAATTTCGTCTCAGTCAAAGTTGTTCCAAGGTCCGACCTAGGCCGTCTGCCCTATTTCTCAAGGGATTTTATGTGAGGACATTTTGGTAATTGAAGAACTGTGCATGTGTTAAAGTCAAGTATTCCATTTGGAGGCACAGTGACCAGACCGCTTTACGAAGCCAAGGCAGATTTCTTTCGCACTCTTGGGCATCCAGCCCGTATTCGAGTACTCGAACTTCTGAGCGAACGCGAGCACGCAGTACACGAATTACTCGCCGAAATTGGGATCCAAGCCAGCAGCCTTTCCCACCAATTAGCAGTCTTACGCCGTGCCGGTTTGATCGCGCAGGCCAGACGTGAAGGTCAGGTGTTCTACACAATCGCTGCTCCTGAGGTGCGAGATCTACTGATGGCTTCTCGAGCGATCTTGCTTCAGATCATCAGCGATAAAGACGGCTTGAAACGCGAACTCAGACCCAATCGATCGAAGTCGTAATGTCGATTTTTGGTGCGTCCCTGCGGAAGTCGAAAACTCGCGACGTATCAGTCATGAAACACACATGGAAAAAGATTCGAGTCTTGCTCCCAGGTCGTGCGGATTACTCCGCAATGCGACGTGATCCAAAGCGAGACATCATCGCTGGTGTCACCGTGGCGTTCGTGGCTTTGCCACTGGCGCTCGCATTCGGCGTCGCTTCAGGCATGGGAGCCGGAGCCGGTCTCATCACAGCCATCGTCGCCGGTATCTTCGCTGCAATATTTGGCGGTAGCAACCTGCAGGTCAGCGGACCCACAGGTGCAATGACGGTCGTGCTGCTTCCAATCGTCGCCCAATTTGGTGCGCAAGGCGTACTCGTAGTTGGCTTCTTAGCAGGTCTCTTCTTGATCGGACTCGCTCTTGCTGGCGCCGGCGGCTATATGCAATACATCCCCCTACCCGTGGTTGAGGGATTCACCCTTGGCATTGCCGTCATCATTGGACTGCAACAAGTGCCCGCCATCTTGGGCGTTCCGGGCGAAGGCGAGAAAGTCGTATCGATCGCCTGGTCTGCAGAGTTAGCCTGGCTTGCACACCCTCAAGCCTTTTCAATTGCCATAGCCCTTGGCGTTGCCGCAAGCATGCTCTTGGCTGTTCGGTTACGCCCGCGTCTACCGATGTCACTGATCGCCGTGGCACTTGCCACCGTTGTTGTGGTCATCACCGGAATCGATGTCGCCACAATCGGCCAAATCCCGACTGGTCTGCCAAGCCCTTCAGCCCCGGTAGTGCCCTGGAGTAATTTCTCAGCCTTATTAATGCCGGCAATAGCGATTGCTGCACTTGCCGCTCTAGAAAGTTTGCTCTCGGCAACTGTGGCTGACGCCATGAGCGTGGGTGAGCGCCACAATTCAAATCGCGAACTCTTTGGTCAAGGCATTGCCAACCTCGCGGCACCTCTCTTTGGTGGCGTTCCCGCAACCGCGGCTATCGCCAGAACCGCGGTAAACGTACGAAGCGGCGCTCGATCAAGACTTGCGGCTATCACGCAATCCGTAGCTTTGCTCTTGGTCATCTTGGTGGCATCTCAATGGGTGTCATACATTCCGCTCGCCGCCTTGGCTGGAGTTTTGATCGCCACTGTCGTTCAAATGGTCGAAGTGTCCAACCTGCGTTCACTATTGAAGTCCACGCGCGGCGATGCTTTGGTGCTCGTTGTCACAGCACTCGCAACGATCGTGTTCGACTTAGTGACTGCCGTGCTCATCGGGCTGGTAATCGCCGGCCTCTATGCACTTCGCCAGGTATCGAAGTCAGCACATGTTGACACCACACCTCTTGACACCAGTGATCACAGCGATGCAGAGCAGGAACTTTTTCGCGAACACGTGATCGCCTATCGACTTGACGGCCCGTTGTTCTTCGGCGCAGCACATCGATTCCTGCTGGAAGTCTCCGAAGTGAGCGACGTTCGTGTGGTAATTCTTCGAATGTCCAGAATCAATACCCTAGATGCAACGGGAGCAACTGTCCTAGGTGAGACGATAAAGACTCTCGAGGGTCGAGGCATTACAGTTCTACTGTCAGGCATTAAGCCCAACCATGAAGGAATCTTCAGGATACTCGGGGTGTATGAGCACCTCGCTCACGAACGCCACATCTTCACTAATACGCCAGATGCCATTATCCACGCACTAGCTCACGTTCACAAAAAGTCACACAATTCAGAAATTTAATTGGTACGCAAAAGGAGAGATATGCATGTGGCAATCACCCGCAGTCAAGTAGCTGAACACGTTGAAAGGGCGTTTACTGATTTAGGTACTACGTCGAAATCGGACCTTGTTCGACAAGCCGAAGAAACACAGGGAAGCAGCGACCTGATCGAACTGCTTCAAAATTTACCTGATCGCAATTTTGCCAACTTGCGTGATCTTTGGTCAGTACTTCCCTCTATGCCTATTGAATGAATCTTGAAGCACACAATGATCTCAGCCCAGATCCCAGTGCGTAGCTTGCTTGCATTTTCCGATCAATGACTGATCAACGACTTGCCGACCTCTGGAACTTAGGCTTACCTATCTTCATTCTGGATCGAACGGAAATTCCGTTGCTCTCACAGTTTGGAGTCACTATGAATAAGCGCATCATCGCCGGACTAAGCGCATCAATTCTCGGGTTAGGACTAGCAGCAGTGGCAGCCGTTCCTGCCAACGCAGTAAGTTGCAGTGCATTTAATCAAGGCACTGCAAATGCTTTCCATATGGCAGGAGCTCAGGGTAAGGGGCTCTACAAGATTGCTGAGGCTTGTCACTAGGTTTCGAAAAAGGCTCAAGGATAAGAGTATGGGGTTCTGTCTCACCGAAATGGCGAGCAGAACCCCATACTTTGTTACGTCAGACTGTGATCAGAGCCAAACACCAGATTGCCAACCCCTAAGCGTGTGTTCGATATTCACGAACAGGCGCCACTAATAAGGTCTTGGCAGCCCCAAACGACGAGCCAAGTTGTTCCGATAAATCTCTGTGGTGCCACCATAAACAGCAGTCCCAGGCGCATGCTGGCGCTCGCTGGCAATGATTCCTGCCGCGATGCTGCCATCGACACCGAAATCAAGTAGTCCTTCTGGTGCAGCCATGTCAGCAAGTTTGTCCGCCTGCTTAGCAAGTGCTTCAGCTGACATCGGCTTGCCTAACTCGCCTTCGGCATTCCAACACATTTCCAGATCGAGCATCGCCTCAGCGAGAGCAGCTCGAACCAACGGATCTTCAAGACGTGAACGTCCGTCAGCCATGGTGCGAGATGCTGCCCATTGAATAGCGCCGTCAACGAGCTTTTGGAATACCCGAGAAAAACCGGCACCCATTGAACCGTTCACCGGAGCAACACCCTCAGTGACGACACCAGCACCGTGCTCAGTAGCCAGCGGCTCTGACATGACACTCCAGCCATCATTGACTGGACCAATGCGGTAGTTGTCCGAAATCGTAACGTCGGAATAGAAAGTAACGTTGGTTCGTCCGCCACCAAGAATCCACACTGGTGTTGCTTCAACACCTGGCGTGTTCATCGGGACTAAGAACATCGTCAAGGTGCGGTGCTTTTCTTCAACTGCGCCAGTGCGAGTCAGCAAGAAAACGTAATCAGACTCGTTACCCCATGTGGTCCACATCTTTTGACCATTGATTACCCAGGTGTCACCGTCTTGCACAGCACGAGTGGTTGCTGCAGCCATGTCGGAGCCGTTGTCTGGTTCTGAATATCCGAGGCAAGTTGTCAATTCACCCGCACGAATTCCCGGCAACACATTTTCTTTCAGCCACTGTGAGCCAAATTTTTCCAGCGTAGGAATGAGCAACGACGAACTCACGTTTGCAGGGATGTAGTACTCGTCGAAAAGGTTCGTGATCATTTCAAGTTCGATTTCACCGAGTCCTGCACCGCCAGCCTCCGGCGCAAGTTCAGGGTGGATCCAGCCGCGCTTGGCCATTTCCATGCGTACTGGCTTTGGCATGCGATCGTGATCTACCGCGATGTGTGAAAGATTTGGTGTCCAATTTTCCGAGATTAACTCCCGAATTTCCTTTTCGAAGACCAACTGATCAGAAGTGAGTTCAACTTGACTGAAGTCCATGTCAGTACCTACCTATCGATTCGATGAAATAAGTGGGGAGGCAGCAAGTTCTTGTGCCCGACGATCAATTGCACTACCGATGTCGTCCAGGTCGCGACGAATGCCGCCACCAACAAGCGACCAAGAAGAAACCTTGCGATAAAACAGGCTGATGTCTGCTTCATTCGTGATTCCCATACCGCCGTGGATATGTACTGCTTTTGCAGTGCTGCGCAATGCTGCACGAGTTGCATGGGCCATCGCCATTGCTGCGAGTTCCGGTCGGAATGTCGGTTCGTTCTCGGTGAGCCAAGCAGCTTTTATTGTCATGTTGCGCGCTGTTACGACGTCCATATGAATATCAGCGAGCTGATGCGAGATGGCCTGGAACTTTGCGATTGTCACGCCGAAAGCTTTGCGATCAAGTGCGTAACCGCGAGCAATTTCGCTTGAAATCGCCATCAGCCCAACAATCGAGGCGGCAGTTGCGATTCGCCATTCGCGGTGAGCCAATTCCCAGATATCTACAGCTAGGTCGCCGTCAAGCAGTGTGGTGGTGCGAACATCAGCATCGCTTGTGCTCCACCAAGCCACCGGTGCACAGCCTTCATTTTGGGCCTGTGGGGCATTGGTCTCGCGCGTCATCAAGATGATTGAACCGTCTTTGAAAGCGACAACTACTTTGGCCACGGCACCACTTGGAACCAATTGCGCGCCAAGCTCCCAAGTGGAAATAGGGGCCATGCTCACAATGAGGTCTCCGGCAAGCGCTGCGTCCCAATCCAGTCCTTCTAGCGCGACGCCCGCGCCTTTGAGTGCTGCGAGAAGTCGCATCGTCACGACATGGTCGATGAGCGGAACTGGAGCAGCAGTGCGCCCAATCTCGATTCCTGCGAGAGCAAGCTCCACTAGGCCGCCACCATCGCCACCAGCGAATTCCGGAATTGAAATAGTCAACAGTCCATTATTTTGCACTGTCGCCCAAAGATTTTGATCAAAACCAAGGGGCTCGGCAGCCCGAACTACCTCAATGGCTGACTGCTCACTAAAGAGCGAGCGCAGCATGTCAACGAGTTGATCTTGTTCATCGGTCAGCGTGTAGTCGTTGCGGCGCAGAACTAGCGTCACGGTTCCTCCAAGAATTCACAATCAGGGGCGTTTTCTCCCGATAACGGAAAAGGCTATTAAATCACCTTGCCAATGGAGCTTGAGGTCCCACTTGAAATTTAGATTCAATTTGCTGGCTCGATACGATCACCAAGTAATGCAATCTGACGTGGCCGGGAGAGTTTCATGACTGATGTAGATGTAATCGTTCTCGGCAGCGGTTTCGCTGGGCTTCGAGCGGCAGTGGCCGCCAGCGCCACAGGTGCTTCGGTTCTGGTCGTGGAGGCTCAAAGTGAGCTTGGTGGCAGAAGCCGTTTTTCTTGGGCAAACATCATGGGCGCTGGAACACGCTTCCAAGCAGAACTTGGAATCCAAGACTCAGCTGAAGCGATGTACGAGCAATACATGCGTCTCAACGCCTTCCGGCTGGACGCTTCGGTTGCTTGGGCCTTGTGTGCAGGAACCGGACCTGAGATTGAATGGCTGGCCGATAACGGAGCTGACATCCGTGGTGTTGTTCCCAATGAAAGTTTTGAAGTTCCACGCATTCACCGCACCGGCGGAGGGCAGCAGCTCATCGACTTGCTGCTCAAACTTGCTCGTGCCCAAGGAGTTGATTTTGCACTGAATCATCGAGTCGATCGTCTACTCGTTGAAGACGGGCGGGTGAGCGGAATTGAAGCTGACGGCCAAACTTTGACCGCAAAAGCAGTGGTGTTGGCAACTGGCGGGATGGGCGGAAACAACTCTCTCATTCAAGAATGGATGCCGGAACTGTCAGCTCTTGCCGGCGATTGGGTTCTTCCTGTCGGTGGCGATGAACTAGCGCCATACGCCCAAGGAGATGCGGTACCGCTTTCTGCTGCAGTGGGTGCCCAAATCACCGGACGAAACTATTACGAGGCAACGATCCGACCTGGCTACGTTCAGGTTTCTAATCCTGCACTGCCAGGCCACTTACTCATGGTCGACGCCACCGGACGACGCTTTGTGGATGAAACAGCGGGAATAGCGGCCATGCATGGCGCATTTAACGCAGCAGCCGCGCCTGTCTATGCAATCTTTGATGAAGACGCGAAAACATCGTATAAACCAACGGGCGAGAAGACACCAGAAGGAAAGCCCAAGCGTCGGTTGCACCCCGACTGGGTTGAAGATGTTGTCGATGCCATGGTTGAAAAACAGCACTTTGTGAAAGCTGAGTCACTTGCAGAACTCGCCGACCAACTTGGAATTCCGGCTTCACCATTATTAGCAACGATTGATCAGTACAACGCCGATGCAACCCTCGGCCATGATTCAGTGCAGCTCAAGGACGCCAGCGTTATGCGCACAGTGACCTCCGGACCCTTTTATGCAACGGAGATCCGATTGTCATCTATCGGTTTCACTGGGGCAGGTCCACGCGTCAATGCACAGGGAGCAGTACTCGATACCAAACATCAGGTAATCCCGGGACTTTTCGCCGGCGGTGAATGTGCCGGCGGTCTGGCTGGACCGATGTCAATAGGTGGCAATCCAACGGCGACTTGTTTCGTGTTCGGTCGGATTGCAGGCGAAAGCGCAGCAGCCTTCGCGCGGCAGTGAACCTGAAGCACATCTAATCCCGCGTACGCAGGCAGACACTCCCACGAACCACTGTGTGAGTGCGGCTAATAAGCCGGCGTTAAGAACGTCAATTGATTCGGTT
>Ga0114958_10003758_pt1 | contig 10747 bp, 1 predicted proteins | sample C_130208_EF_Meta_FD_89577 | JGI IMG/M metagenome (GOLD analysis project Ga0114958, IMG submission 89577) | Freshwater microbial communities from Lake Croche, Canada to study carbon cycling - C_130208_EF_MetaG | ecosystem: Environmental > Aquatic > Freshwater > Lake | place: Lake Croche, Canada... | reverse complement strand
GTGTTGCCACTTTTCGGAACTTCCTCTGGGATCTTCTTCTTGGGCGCAGGTTTCTTTACTTCTAACTCTTCATCGTCGCTCTCAGTGTCGGCCCAACTCTGGCCTTTTCTAATCTCTTTCGATAGGGTTCTCGTTTTCATATTAATAGCGGTAGTTGTAGATTTTGTAGTTAAAGCAGCGGCCGGTGGGATCTTGGCAGCAGCGTTTGCGGCGTCCTCGTCTTCCCACGATCGGTAACCCCCCTCCCACTCTGATCCATCACCATCGTAGCCCGTTATTCTCCCACTCTCGCCTTCGTCTTCCTCGCGGAGATCTCTCCCCGGCTCTGGTTGACCAAACAATTCTTGGAAAGGTAACATTTTCTTGAAACCGTGACGTGTTCCCTCGTTAAAAGCCGCTTGTAACAGATGCCATCGCATAATCGCCATAGGGATCATACCGCGCATGATTTTGCATCCCCCCTGAATGTGGTCCATACTCACTTGCTTACAATCGTCATTCTTGTTGAAACCGTACATAGTGATCAGTATTCGCACTCGTTCGTGATCTACAAGTTGCCACAAATGTTTTAACTCGTCTATCTTCACCTGGGGCCTGAAGAGCTGGAAAAATTTGTTAGATCTGCCCCCAAAAAGAGCCTTGTTCTCATTAGCCGGGATGTTTACTTCAAAACTTGGAAAAAATACGGGGTTAAAATCTGTTGGATCGTCGTGGCAGATGGCTTGAATCTGAAATACTCTGGTGCCTTCGTATCTAATAGGATCCGAATATCTCACTGCTATACCGTGCACACATTTCGCTAAATGCCGCCTGCTTGTTCTCACCATTGGCATGAAGCTGTCCTGCCTTGGAATTCCTTCCAAAATCGCGCGCTGTATGACATGTCTCAGATTCAATTTTGCATGCCTCTCTTCGCTGTAGGGGCCCTTGATTTGACCCCCGAGCTCCAACATCCTTCTCGTAAATCCTTGTCGTATCATATATCCATTTCCCTCGGCCTCAGCAGTAAGTTGTGCCTGCCTTTCGGCGCACCACGCTGCTATTACAAGTTTTATAACAACCATGAGCATATTTTGCCTCTGCGAATTTCCTAGCTCTTGAATCACGTTTCTGTAATCCACCAACTGCATGTTCGCTTCCGCAATCTCAATTAAACCTTCGCTCAGAAAATATGGGATCAATTTCTCAAATAAATGGATGTCTACAATTTCCAAAGTTGACAGTTTCTCGCCATCCATTTTGCATGCATCCTCTCCCCACACATCTATATATCTGAGAGAGTTTTGTAATATCTCTTTCTGACGAATGGGCTGTATGTGACCCATAAGATCTCCGACCCGCACGCCTTTCTTCGTAGACAATTTTGAGAAATCTTCTAGCATCTTGTTTGTGCACCCTGCGCTCTCACTTGGCTCAAATCTTTCCATCAGATAATCGCTAAAAGAAGAGTCTAAAGGTAGTAGCACATCCTCGATCTTGGCTTCCCAGACTTCTTGCTTGGTGGTGAAGTCTAAGTTTGTTATTTTCCTTGAGTCATATTCTCTCTCCAGCGACAATGTTCCTTTTCTCTGGTTTTCAGCCTTCTTTGTCGCAGATATAGCATCGCCTTCGATTCGAATGCGCAGATTTTTTCCTTCCTTCGTGTTGAAATCTTCGATGAAAACTTTCTTTGACGCTGCTTTCTTGTCGCCATAATCTTTTACAATTTTTGTGACCTTTCTTTTCTTTGGATTTGTCGCTGCTACTTCGCCTTTCGACTTGGTGGCAATTACATTTTCCTCCGAAACCAGAGTTGCTGCTTTTGAAAGATTTGCCTTCTTTCTCTGAAGGACCCGCTTGGCATTATTTTTTTTCTTGATCGTTGTCCGAGCAGATAGTTCTTCTTTAGACAGGATCAATGGGCCTTTGCCCACAGTTTTGGGCGGTTCGAACATACCCTCACGGGTCTCCGAATCACTTTCAACTGAAATTGCATCTGCGTCCTTGGATGCTTTTCTTTTCTTTTCTTTGTTATCAGAATCGAAAAGAGAGGTCATCTTTCGTGGCAGTGACTTGTTTGTATATCTAGTAGAACTTGGAACAAATTTTTACTCAGTAACAAAAGATTTGGTTTCGAACTACCGAGATTAGATCCCGAAGGTTAGATGTTAAAACTTTTTATGAGATCGTAAAAAAATTTGCAAAGCACTCCCTAATTTTAAAATTGTGGTCTTACTTACTAGTCGATCGATACAAAAAGAATAAAGAGTTTGGCGTAAGCCTAATGATTGATTCTTGGTGTTTAGTTATCACTATAAGTAATAAGGATAAAATATGAATTCTAGAATAAAGATGAAATACAATTTCTATTCTATGTTCATTCTAGATTAAATCTAGGTTCGTGAAACCCATTTGCGTGACGGTAGGAGTAGGCGTGCGTGACGGTAGGAGTAGGCGTAAGGCCCTAGGGATATTAGCCGTCCGGCGCGAGGCCTAATGATGATTGGCTTTTTGGTGAAAAGCTATCTCGTGAAACGGTCAAACGGAACTATCAGTAGCCGTTATACTTTCTATCTGGGTTGGTATAGATTTCCCTAATAGTATCTTTAACGTTATTCTGTTTAAGATCTATTTACCTAATCGATATTATATCCTAATTAAGATTCTTCTATAAGATCTATTGATCATATTCGAAACGCCTTAAATAGGTACCGGTCAGGGGCGGTTATATCATATCACAATCCCCTTCCTCACTCTATGGTATTTCTGCGCAGCGATAATATCATATAATCTATACAATTTCTAATACAGATATATGCTATACACATGACAAGTAAAAAAATGTTCTAACGACGTCGGATTACCCGAGTAACGCACATAACAGCTCTATTAGGAGTTGTTAAGTTCCTTATTAAAAACCCTATCTGCCCAGCAGGTAGTCAAAAATTATAAGGTTGAACTAGATCTATGAAATAGACGTTAGAACTAATCTTGTCATGTTTATTGCTCGCTTAAGCTTAATGCTCACTTGAATTCTCCGATTCGGTGTTGCTTGTTAATATGGTGTTTCATGCCATTATCCCATAAGTAGCGGTGTAGAGATGGATTGTCTCGTAATTCGCTAAAAGGGATCCACATGTCATGTTCCTCTGTGTAGCCTTGCCATCTCACTTTGAAATCCATTTTCGATTTATTACTTCGAGTAGACTTCGGGGTGTGGTCGACTATTGCTTCTACTTCAAATGTCGAAATGACGTCTCTTCTTGCGATGTCTTTCGGGTCCACAAAATTTGCATCATAAATGAATTGGCGGATAAGACTGACATGAACGTGTTCCTCTTTCTTAGAAATCAAATTCATTAAAGTGTAGTCATCCTCATTTTTGGCTACTACTTTCATGGGTCCACGAAGGTGTGTTAACATCTTGGAAGGTGGTCCTTTTCTAATTATGCTAGAATGGTATTCAACTAAAACGTATGAACCGATGGTCCAGTTGGTACGTTGAATAGGAAAGCGCTCTATGTGAGCCTTATCTTTCTGTCTCTGTAGAGTCTCTGCTTTTTCACACATTTTCTTTTGCATTAGAAGCATATTTGAGGCCCACTGAGATAACGGAATTTGCTTGTCATTGAATTCAGTATGATCTACTAGCAGTCCGCGGTCTAGAACTACTGCGTTTCCGAAAACAATTTCTGCAGGAGCAGTTTGATTGCTTTCGTTGCGCACTCCGTTCATAATACGCATTGCTGTTGGTAGCAGATCTTCCCACTCTGAATTGTCGTTAATTTCATAAACTAACGCCCTTAGATGTCGCATTACCTCCTTGTTGCTACGCTCTACCATGGAGTTTTCTTCCTTGCTATATGATAGGCATATTGTATGTTCACAGCCTGCGAGTTTCATAAGTTCCTTTATTTGCTCGTTGCTGAATTGGCTGCCCCCGTCCGTCAAAACTTGACCGGGTTGGCCGAAACGTCCGAAATACTTGAGTAGTTCCTTTTTAGTCGGGACCATCTCTGTAGACTTCATGGCCACCAGCTCTACCCATCTTGAGAAACAGCAAATAATTACAAGGATGTAACAATAGCCTTCGTCACTCTCGGAAATCGGACCGATAGCATCGATGTTGATTCTGTCAAACGGATTGTAAGCTGAGGTTGTAAAGGGATGGGTATGAATTGGGGTCTTTAGCAGACTCATTTTCTGGCAGAAGGGGCATTCTCGGATAAACTTCTTAACGTGTTCGCGCATGTAACTCCAAGATTTCCCTAATCGGTACAATTGTGCCAATGTTTTCTCTACTCCCATATGTCCCATTATTTCATTGTGACATTTCTGAATAAGTTCTCGATGTGCAATAGGGATAAACATTTCCCTAGCGACATTTAGCTCTTCTTCTTGAAAATCTGGTTCGCTGATAAGGTACAACCTTTCCGTTGGTACTGGCATAAGTGATGCGAACCCGAATGAAATAACTTCTGGAGTGTATCCCACAGAGTCGGCGCTCTCTTCGCTTACCAGGTTGTACATCAATTCTAGACTATCGATTTCCTTGTAGTTTACTTCAAAATCCTCGAAGTAGGAATCTGGGTCTATGTCTGAAGATGTGGTGCTGTTCTTGTCCCTTGGAACATTGCTCGTGGGGAGGAGTCTCGATAACCCATCTGCAATCACATTCTTTGGACCTTCTATGTATTCGATCAATGCGTCGAAGTCTTGGATTGATATTTTCCAGCGATAGACTTTAGGATTTTTATCAGTGTTCATGCTGATTAGATTCTTGTGGTCTGTCTTGAGTATAAATTTTCTATCTCTTAGGAGATAATCCATTTTGCTCAAAGTATATACAATGCCATACATTTCCTTGTGTGGTACCGACCAATTAAGTTCGGCGCCGGTTAATGCGTGGCTCGCAAACGCGATGTATTTCCTTTTCCCATCGACTACTTGGTAACATACTCCCCCGACTCCGTAATCTGACGCATCCGTCTCTACGAATATGGGTGAGGTGTTGTCGACGAAATATAACATTGGGCAGTTGTTGACGGCTTCTTTTAACGTATGAAAAGCTGTGCGGCCTTCTTCCGTCCACTTCAGCACTCTTTTCTTGTCGTAGTCCTTTAGCATTTGGTGGAGTGGTCGAGCTAGGTCGGAATACCTTTCGATGTGCTCTATAAACCATACTGCTACGCCTAGAAAAGACTTTAACTGTTTACCAACTGTTGGTTCTGGGATTTGTAAGACTTTTTCTATCTTCTCGCGCGTGAAGTGCAGTCCATCTTTGTCAATAGTATGGCCTACGAATTCCAACTTTCCCACTCCCAGCAGGCATTTTTCAGGGTTTACTGTTATACCTCTCTCTTGTAATTTCCCTAACACCGTGTCAAGTCTTTTGCAGAATTCCTCTTCAGTCTGTGCATGAATGATGAGATCGTCTATATATAACTCGCACATGATGTACATAACGTTCACTAGAACGACGGTCGCTAACATGCCTTGGAACCATCCTCCGGCTCTCTTAATTCCCATGGGAACACGGTTCCACATGAATACACCCATCCAAGTCATGAATGCAGTAAATATTCTAGATTCCACTGCCAGTGGGGCCTGGTGATACCCACTTGTAAAGTCTAGTTTACCTAAGAATTTTGGCTTCTTTTCTCCTAGGCGTTGAAGCATTTGCGAAATGTTTGGTATAGGCCAACTACTCCCTTTGCTAGCTAGATTCAGGCCTCGAAAATCGATTGTAAAGCGCCAATCTACCGAAGGAGGGGGTTTGGGAACTAAATGCGGATGACTGTAGTACAAGGCTTTGTCCGTTGGGGAGACAATGTTGAGTCCTACCATTTCTGTCATCGCTTTCTCTACCGCCACTTGTTTCAGGGGAGTCTGGTTTCGCGGAGGGCCCTGATTGCTCGGGATTTCCCATTTCGATAAATCTACCTCTATATCCATAGGGGGCACTATCGCCGGCTGAACATTCAATTTTGTATTGAACACTGGTAGGTGTGCAGTACAAGTCTTGGCGATATTTTCTGAAAATTTCTTGCTCATTCCGTCCTTCTGAATATCTCTTGGTATATAATTTGTAGTTGCTTTTGGTGTTCCTCCACCGCTAGTATGGACTCCGGTAGTACTAGTGTCATATTCGGGCTGTTCCGCGCCACGGACGCTTAGCCCTTCACCTTCATCTTCACGGTGTAGGAAGGTACTTATAGGGGCCCTTTTCAGTTCCACACCTTCCGAGTTGATCTTGCCAGTTGTACTTTTTACATACTTGTCTAGGAACGTGTTTAACTCTTCTACAGTTGTAACTTCCCACAGCTGGAGGTATCTATCAGCGTCTTTGATCTGGCTCTCAGTCAATGCTTTCTTGGGTTCGCCCTGCGGTATAGAACTCAGGTGTAGCTCACCCCCACGTCTCTTGCGAACTTTCCTTTCCCTAGGCTGCTGCAAATTAGCATCAATCGCAGATGTCGTATTTAACGCTTCGTTGATTGTTCGTGCCTCGGACATGGCTGCCTGCCAATCTTTATCACTATTGCCTGTTGGGACACCAGATACTCGCGGCCGCGTTCTATCCTTAGGTGCGAGAGTGGATATACCGTCCCCTGTTGCTGCTGTTGCCAGCTTGCTGAGGGAGTTGCGTTTCTTCACACCCGGCTTTACTTTGGGGTTACTTTCGCGCATGTTGGTCTCTCTTAGTTCGACGGTTCTAAGCGGATTTGATTTTGTCTTTGAATTCTTACTTTTAGGTAGTTGCTGGCTGTGTGTTACCTCGTCGTTAAGAACTCCTGCTTTTGGTATTGCGACCGCAGGGACAGAGATAACGTTTACCTCGTTGTAGTTATTTGGCTCGTTTTGGGCTGAATTTTTACTCGCGATAGTGTGCTCTACTGCTTTATTGTATTGTTCATTATACGGAAAAGGTGCATACCGTGGCCATAAGTTGCCCCTCCATATATCTCTCCTCCCGATAATTAAATCATATGGGATTTCCAAAACTTTAAAAGTAATTAAATGCTTTGTTTTATTATTTACAAACGTTACGGCAAGGGTAGACATTTTATCAGCAATTTTACAGTTGTTAAACGCAGTACAAACACGCGTCATACATCTCTCAAATTTAAATCCGGCTTGCTCCTCAAGGAGTTTCGCCACCCTTGTGCTTATATAGCTGCCTTGCAACGCTCCCGTATCCAATAACGCTTCTACCTTAATAGAGTGGTTATCGACAAGGATATTAGCAAGCGAAGTGTTAGCGGGTTGCTGAATTTTAGTTTCCATCTTGTCTAGTATGTATATAACATCACTACAGACATCACATAAAGTGACTACACTGTCACCATTCACATTTGTTACTAAACACTCATTGTGTGTACCGACATCCCGGTGGGAACCACCGTCACAACATTGGTCGGTGTCATATGGCAGTTCAGTCACCGACATTGACGCGATTGATTTTTTACAGTTAGGTTGCATTTGCATGCAGTTTAACTTATCATTTGCCCTGTACACTAGCGGGGTACGTATGAGACATTTACATGCTCTCTTATTTCCGAAGGGTCTTGAACGATCGGTGTATCCGGAAGTTCCGGCTCCCACACTTGTTCTTTGAAATTTAATATGCGTTTTTGCGCTGGTTAAATTATTCGGTTTTTTCGAACTTATATCATATAAAAGACCCTTGTATTTTTTTCTTGAAGGGCTTCGAGCGGTCAGTCAAACTTTATCAGTTCCGACATTTGCTCCCTTCGGTGAGTAGATTGAGGTGTCGTGATGACCCCTGTCTCTCTGCCCACCCCTGCCTCCACCACCTCTCCCACCGCCACGGCCCCCGTTTCCCCGACCACCATTGCCGTTAGGTTTCTGGTTTTCGGATTTTTGGTTACCGGATTGTGTTAACTCGGGTTTTTTCTTGTCCTTCTTCAGCTTATCGCGCGTCGCTCTACACTTGGATTGAGCGCTTCGCAGTAAAGCATGGTTGGCGGCGGAGATTTTTACTGGTTTCCCGTTACGGTCTTTATCCCAACCTAACCCATGTGGACGGTTAGTTGATGCCCACGATCCAGACTTGTTGGCATCGGGGTGGAACCTATTAGGGCACTCAGAAGCTTTGAAACACGCAGCATGCAAGTTTCCGCAGCAGTCACAGGGATCGTTCAATAGTTCCGGCCAGTGAATTTTGGTCAAAGACTGGTCTACTGGGATGAAATCCGGTTTCTTAACGTTGTTATCGTATACGGTGACTTTTGTTCCTTTTACAGAACGCTTGTTGGGCTCGAAAGCGTTGACTTTTTCGCTACCTTCCTCGGAGTCGAGCTTTCTCTTGTGGTTACCGTCAGATCTGGAGATGCTACCAGTCGGTTTTCCCTCCATCTCTAACACCATGTCGAGGATCTTTTTCTTTTCTGCTAAAGATGCTGCGACTGTATACTTGCCACCAATCTGCTTGATGTCTTGGTATTTCTTGCCATTGAAGTTCGCTTGCGCAGACTCGATGTTGAGTTTCTTGTGCATTTGTAGTATTACCCCCATCACTTTTCCTGCGAACTTGGTTATACCATACTGAACTTTTTCATCGCCGAACTTCTCTGCAAAATTTTCCTCAATGCAGTGTTCCTTGATCGTGGTTAGGGCCTCGATGTTCCAACGGTCGACCTTTAAGCCTTTCCAATCGAATCTCGAGTTTAGCATATCTATGGAGCTTGCTATAAGTAGAGTTCCCATCCCTGGCACAGTTTTTATCAGAGGTCCGTACTTCTTATCAAAACTAAGATGAGCTTCGTACCATAGATTCCACAGATTTTGGTCTTTCTTCTCCCACTTGAAAAGTAAACCAGTAGCTCCCAGTTCTTCCCACGCGATCTCTGCCATTTGCTCCGAGTTTAGGATATCTACTGTTTGCTCTAGCGTTCTAAACATTTCTTTCACAAGACTTGTTAACTGAATTGCACTGCACTTAACCCACTCATTCTCTTGCACCCAAGGTAAAGCGCCAGTCACCACGTTGTTCAGTAGCGCGATGTCTAGGCCAGGATTTTTGAAAAATGGTTCGAGGTTGAACTCCGAGCCACCATTCGCTGATTCCCATGCAGTTAACTGGCTTGTAAAAGCCAAAATTCTTTGCTCCTTGGTCTTCTCGTCCGACTTAAACAAAATTGTTGGGTCGAATTGAGGAGGCTCCTTGGTGTTGTTGAAGACTTTAAGCATTTTCTGAGCGATTTTCTTTCGGTCTTCATCACTGGGGCCAATCTTTGTTCTTCTCTGCGATTCGAGTGGGTTGGTGCTCTCTGAGACTTTTACAGCAATGTTGTCAAGACCAATAAAGATCGTCTTTAGGGCGCGTTTCTTACTCTTGCCTTCTTCAGATTCTCTTGCTTTCTCAGCGCCAGCGACGATTAGACGGTCAATCTCGCCGTCAGCTTCTCCGTCTTCTTGCGAAACCGTGAAGCGTAGTGCCTTAGTCGCAGTCTCTTCAGTGTTCTTACGAATAGTATTTCGCAATTGACTGGCGAGACTTGGATTTGGGCTCCCTGGTGTTTTCATCGCTGTCTGGGCTACTACCCGAGGGTATTCACCTTTCGACGATTTGACAATTGGGGGAAAAGAGTCTTGGACCGCGTTGAGAGAGAAAACCCCCGCAGCGGTCGTAGACTGGGTAGTTGTAGTAGATGGCTTTGGCGGGAGGGGAGCTGCTGAACTTGCTGTTTCCACTACAATTTTTCCGGAAGGTCTCACATATTTTCCTCTCGTCCATGGTGACACAGAGGTGTGTAAATATCGTTCTACACCGTGAGGCCTCAGATCGCCGTGCACCATTAATTCGGGGTTATCCGGAAAAGGAGCACCATAGTACTTCTCATATTGGTTGATTTGCCAACAGTCAAAGGTGTAGCCGGCTTCATTATATAGACGAAATTCGCTGTTGCCACACTCTTCACCATCATCTGAGTCAGAGTCGTCTGATACGTAACCGAAAGGATTCTCCTTAATGATTTCCGATCTTTTAGCTTCTCTGGCCTTCATACCATCAACTTTCTTGGTCCGATGTCTCCGCCCGCTGTATGGACCCAGCCCCGCCACCTCCATGTCTTCTTGACAATTATATGGCCACGAAATCATTTCTCCGTGTGTGCATCTGAAAATATACTTCTCTTTTGCGCCTTCAGGCCTAGTGTCCCACAAGTTTGGATGAAAAATAAAATGATCGAAAACCAAATTTCTCTTTGTGCAAAGTTCTTTTCTTGTTTTATGATACAAAATCTGATCTTGCTCCTCGAGTTTTTTCGCAAATGAATATCTTCGATAGCCCTTGATTTGACGCAGTGACCAACCGGTATAGTCTGTGTCATCGTCGTCTTTATCGCCGTATCCGTCATCTTCCTCTTCTTCGGTTACTGTCTTCTTAGTCGCGCGCGAGGATTTTCTCTTGCTCGCAATTGTTTTGAACAGCGGATGATCTCTGAAATGACTACGTAGGCTGGCATCTCCGATGTTGTTCATGTACTCTAATTTCTCCGCTGATTCGAACAAGTCGTTTATGTACTCGTTCTCTTCCTCGGTATCCGTCACTGAATCGGTTGCCGTTCGTGATTTCGAGGCATTGCCTCTTGTCACTTTGGTTTCCGATTCGGGAGGGCCCATTCCTTGAGTGTTGCCACTTTTCGGAACTTCCTCTGGGATCTTCTTCTTGGACGCAGATTTCTTTACTTCTAACTCTTCATCGTCGCTCTCAGTGTTGGCCCACCTCTGGCCTTTTCTAATC
>Ga0114958_10003754_pt1 | contig 10753 bp, 9 predicted proteins | sample C_130208_EF_Meta_FD_89577 | JGI IMG/M metagenome (GOLD analysis project Ga0114958, IMG submission 89577) | Freshwater microbial communities from Lake Croche, Canada to study carbon cycling - C_130208_EF_MetaG | ecosystem: Environmental > Aquatic > Freshwater > Lake | place: Lake Croche, Canada... | reverse complement strand
TAGTCCGGCGTGACCGGCGACGCCATCCATCGCGCGTGCGGTGGGATCATGAACTATGCCGCGCGACATTGTGCCGGCCGTGAGTTCAGTCGGTGCGACGCGGGGGTGCTTGGTGGCGGCAGGAACAAATCCAGTGTCACGGAGGCCGAGTGGTTGGAAGATTTCGCGTGAGGCGTAGGCGTCGAGACGGAGGCCACTCACGATGCGGACGAGTTCGCCAAGGATTATGAAATTGATGTCACTGTAAACGAAGGTGCTGCCCGGCGAACTCCGGAGTTTTTCATCGCAGGCGAGCGCAATGCCGGTTTCGTAGCCGGACCAAGCAGGTTTCAAGTCAACGTCGGGTCTTAGGCCGGAGTGATGATCGAGCAATTGGCGGACCGTGACGGCATCCTTATCGTGAGCGCCGAAGGCGGGCAAGTAACGCACGACAGGAGCGTCGAGCTCGATACGGCCACGCTCGACGAGTTGCATGATGGCTGTGGTCGTGGCTATGACCTTGGTCAGCGAGGCGGCGTCGTAGATTGTATCGGCGCTTATAGGCTCTTGCGCGGGAGCCAAGGCGCGCAGGCCGTAGGCGCGTTGATAGGCTTGTCCGTCGTGCTCGAACCAGAGTACGCCGCCTGGAATTTTTTTGGCGGCTACGGCCTCGCTCACAGCTTGGTCCATGGCTCTGATTTTCTCCGGAAGAAACGGCGCCGCTACGGAAAGCACAGTTGAGCTAACAAGCAAAAACAAGGCGATGAGACGTCTGGGGTGGGAGCGCATCAGAACTTAGTCATAAGTATCTTTGGCGGTGGGGCGATAAAACTCCTCGCCAAACAAAATTCATTTTTGCGTTATGGCCTTACCCCATGAACACCTATTTTAACCTCGGTGACTGGCTCGTGATTTTGTTGTATCTTGGCGGCATAATTGGCCTTGGAGTGTGGTTCGGTAGAGACCAGCGCAACACCCGAGACTATTTTCTAGGCAGCCGTAATATCCCTTGGTGGGGTATTGGAGTCTCGATCGTGGCAGCCGAGACGAGTGCGCTTACGATAATCGGTGTGCCGGCGATCGCGTACGGATCGAATATTTTGTTTATCCAGATGATCGTCGGTTACGTCATCGCGCGGATCATTTTGGCGGTTGTGATGGTGCCGCACTATATGAAGGGCGAGATCTATTCGCCGTATCAACTTCTCGAGCAGCATCTTGGCCGTGGACCACGGCGCTTGGCGGGAGTATTTTTTCTGTTTTTAGAAACGATGGCGGCCGGCGTGCGCGTGTATGTAGCGTGCATTCCGATCCGGTTGTTGTTGGGTGAATCGGTGTGCAGTTTCGGCGGACTCGTGGACCCAATCCTCGGGGCTATTTTGCTCTTTGTGGGTCTCTCGCTGCTTTATACCTATATCGGTGGGGTGAAAGCCGTGATCTGGACTGACGCGGTGCAATTTGGACTGTTTCTCGCCGGCGGAGTGTTCGCGCTGTTTTATATTCCCACGTTAATCGACGGCGGTTGGGGCGCGGTCATGGCGCAAGCCGGTGCGGCGGGGAAACTCGCGTGGATGAATACGAATTTTACGTTTTCGGCGCCGTTTAATATCTGGATGGGTGCGATCGGCGGCACGGTGATGGTGCTTTCGACGCATGGGGCGGAACAATTGATCGTGCAACGCGTGCTTGCCTGCCGCGACGTAGCGGACGGCCGCAAGGCGCTTGCGCTGAGCGCGGTGCTGATTTTCCCGTTGTTTTTAATTTTCCTGCTCGTGGGCGTGATGCTTTGGGTTTTTTACCAAGGTCACCCGTTTCAAATTCCGCTCCCCGAGGCACGCCCAGGCATTAAGTCTAATGATTTTATTTTCCCGATTTTCATGATGACCGAAGTGCCGCATATCTTGAAAGGCTTCTTGATTGTGGCTATTTTATCAGCGGCGATGTCATCGATTAGCTCGGCGATCACGTCGTTGGCGTCAGTATCGACGATGGATTTCGTTAAGCAGATTGTGAAGGACCGCGACGAGGAGTATTTCCTTCGATTTAGCAAAATCTCGACAGTGTTTTGGGCGGCGGTGCTTGTGGGCACGGCTTGGCTGACGCGTGAAGTCACCTTTGTGTTGAATGCGGCATTTTCTCTGCGCGGGCTGACGGCGGGGGCGTTACTCGGCTCCCTGATCATCGCGCTATTTTGGAAACGACTTGGCTCGCGGGCAACTATGGTCGGGATGACCGTGTCACTCGTCGTGATGAACTTAATTTATTGGCCGGTGAACGTTACGGTGACGAAGGAGTGGTGGCTGCACACCTTTGGCGCCGAGGTTTTTTGGCCATGGTTCACTCTGATCGGCGCGGTAGTGACCCTCAGCGTGGCTTGGGTTGTGGCGGGCCTGTGGCCGGAGCGCAGTGCGCGCGACACGGATTAATTTTTGAAATCGGTGCCAGGGCGGACCAGGTCAAGTTCCTTGATCCAAATGTTGCGGTAGCGCACATCGTGGCCCTCGCATTGGAGTTTCAGGCCGCCTGGTGCGTCGGTGATGCCTTTGCCGCCTTCGTTGCCGCCGTCGATCCCAGAGTTGGGGCCACCCCAGACTTGTTGGATGACTTGGTTGCCGTGGACCTTGATTCCATTAAAATAAAGGGTGACCCGCGCCGGCTCAGTGCGTACCCCGTTCTTAAAGCGGGCTGCACGAAATTGGATGTCGTAAGCATTCCATTGGCCTAGGCCTTTGTAGGCGAAGTAGGGCGAAGGAGTTTCGTTGATGATCGCTCCCATGCCGTGGGTCGTGGCATCGCCGTCACAGATCTGGATTTCGTAACGATTTTGGAGATACACACCGCTGTTGCCGCCTGGTTTACTGACGAGAAATTCGACGTGAAGGCGAAAATCACGATAGTTTTTTTTGGTGACGATATCAGCAGCGCCGAATTTTCCGCCGTCGGCGGCGCGGTCATCAGTCATGAGCACGCTAGTGCCGGGGACTATGGGATCGGGTACGATCTGCCATTTAATGGGTAGTGTAGAGGCGAAGCGTGGGCCGGTCCAGTACGTCCATTTGGCATCCAGAGTGGCGCGGGTGCCGTCGAGGAGCATTTCGGCGCCAGTTAGCGGAGCAGCTCCGACACCAATCTCAGCACGCCCCATCGTTGAAAGTGCGGCAAGGGTAAGTACGATTACAGGTGCGAGAGCGCGAAGGGTTTTTTTCATGGTAGAAAACGTAATCAGGCTCTATGCCAGATGTCGGAGCTATCGTCCTAATTAATAGCGATTTTGCTGGGACTTTTCAAAATTGGATAAAGGTTTAGCAAATTACAGACCACTAAGGTGACGTTAGCTTTGGTCGAGCTAGGGGGCGGATAGGGAGAGGCTTCTTTGTGTAGAGATATTACGGCAGCAGGAGCACGCGAGCCATCTGGGCAGCGGCGAGACAGCCGGCGATGAGAGAGTAGTACCAGAGCCAGCGTTTTTTGACGACAAGGCAAACACCGCCGAGAGCGATGGCGATTTGAAAGATTGTGGTGGCCAGACCCATTTCGCGGCTGGCGTCGGCGGCGTGCGTGGCTAAGGCCCTCGCTTCGTCTCGTTTGCCTTCAAATTTATGGGCCTCGGTGGAGATGTCTTTCTTTTCCTTTTCGTAGCGATCGATGCGACTGGTAATGGAGGCGAGAGTCTTGGGCTCGGGCGCACCAAGGGCGTTGAGGCGGTCTCGTTCCTGCTCGTAGATGCTTTGTTTGATCCCCTTAGCCTGATAAAAAGCCCATTGGTCGGAGGCTTGGGCTTGGTTAAAGGTGGCCTCGTTGAGCTGCTTCATGGTAGCGGATGAGTAACCTGCACCGCGTTGGGTAGCGACTGCGGCAAGTACGGCGAGACAGATCATCGACAGGGAGACAAACTTGGTCCAACTATCGCGCTTTTCTTTGTCTTTTTGCGCTTGTTGATCGGCTTTGATGGCGGCGACTAGGTCTTTGAGTTCGTCAAGATTTGTGCTCATGGATGAAAAGGGTTTTATACTTTTTGGCAGGGTCCACGATGGTGTCAGTCGTTTTTTGGCGGTATTAGAAATTTTGCGCATTTAGCTGGTCACGGCGGATGAGTGTGAAAAGCTCGTTGCATGAATTTGTCCTTCTGTCGCGCGAGTCTGTGGTATACATCGGTAAATCTTAGTCGCGTGCTCATGCTCGTAGTTTGTGCGGTGGCGGTGGCTAGTGCGGCCCCAGTCACGTTTGTATTTACCTCGGATGTGCATTTCGGGATCACGCGAGGGTCTTTTCGCGGCGGGGCGAATGTAGAGGCTACGGTCGTGAATACTGCGCTGGTTCGGGCGGTGAATGGTTTACCCTCCGCGGTTTTTCCGGCAGACACGGGGCTGCGTGCAGGCCAATCGGTGGGCGGGGTGGATTTCGCGGTGATTACAGGCGATCTGACCAATCGCATGGAGCTTTACCCGATTCACATCCAGAGCGCGACAGCGTCTTGGGCGCAGTTCAACGCCTGCTGGATCGATGGTCTTGCGCTCAAGGACGCTCGGGGTGTGCGCACGCCGTTATGGTTTGTGCCGGGCAATCATGATGTCTCTAACGCTATCGGTTCGCCTAGCAAGATGGTGCCGGCGAAGGATGCCACTTCACTCGTTGAGATTTACAATCGCATGATGCGGCCTGCTACACTGCGCACGAAAGATACTTATGACTACGCGAAGGACAAAATCATCTACTCTCACGAAGTCGGCGGCGCTCACTTGATCTTCCTCACCATTTGGCCCGACACCTCGGCGCGGGCCTGGATTGAGGAAGATTTAAAAACGGTGCCCGCTGGCGTACCGGTATTCATATTTTGTCACGATCCGCCCGAGATCGATGCACGCCACCTGACAAATCCTTACGGCAAGCACGACATCAACAGCGGCGATAAATACGAAAACGTTGTGGGCGATATTTATGCCGACGTGGCTCTTGCCTCGCCCAGCAACGGCAAGCCTGACGGCCCAACTCTGATTGAGCAGCGCGCGTTGGCGAAATTTCTTAAAGCACACCGTAACATAGTGGGTTATTTCCACGGTCATTCCAATTGGACAGAATTTTCGACCTGGAAGGGGCCGGATACTGATTTGGCTTTAAATGTGTTTCGCGCGGATTCGCCGATGAAAGGGTCTTTCTCTGGAAAAGATGAGACAAAGCTGTCGTTCCAAGTCGTGGTGTTTGACGCCGTAGCGGGTCGATTGACGGCACGCGAGTGCCTTTGGAACACACGCCCAATGTCTGAGGATTCAGCGCCGCTAGCTTGGGGTGAGAGCAGGACTGTTTCAATTGCAGTCCCTTAAGCTAAAATTTAATAACCTCCAGAAAACGTCGTATTGTTTTATCGATCGCGTGACTCAGCCACGGCCCGTAACGGCGGTGGGCGCGGTCGGATTGAGTAGTTGGTAAATGTGGTGATTAACGAAGTGATCGTAGAGCCACTCGGCCTTTTTGAGTGTACTGATGTGTGTAAAGCCGAGTCGTTTTACTAGAGCGGCAGCACGGTGATTCTCAGTGGCGACGGCTACGATGACGCGGTCGACTTTGAGTTGGGTGAAGGCATGCGCGATCACTGCTTGGCAGGCGGCGGTCATGATGCCGCGGCCCTCGGCGGTAGGGACTAGCCAATAGGCGGGAAAGGCCACGCGATTGGCCCAGTCAATGCGGTTGTGCCAGATGACGCCGACGAGCTGGCCGGAAATCCATATACCTGCGGCGTAGGCTCGGGTCTTTTCGCGGTCGCGTAGCGCCTCGGCGATAAATTTCTGTGAATGCGCGAGCTTCGTGGTAGCGTCGACCCAAGGTAACCAAGTGCGGAGCATTTGGCGATGGGCGTCGACAATACCAAATAGCGCGGGGGCATCGGCAGGCTGGAGCAGGCGAAGCTCTAGGCCGGGATTAATTTGGTGGCGCAACATCGATCACTCATGATGCGCGTGGTGGGCTCGCAGGTGGCAACGATGGAGTTGGGTTGGAGTGGCTCGCGTGATTTTAACGCGGCGTCGTTTCAGTCGTAGGCTCTACGGCGGGTTTTACGATGCCCGCGGGGGTCGCGGGTGTGGGGGTGGGTCGGGCGTCGCGTTCACGCGGCCGGGAGTCACGGCGCTCTTCGATGGGTCGAGTAGGGCGCGGATTTTCCGGTGTTCGGGTGGGTTGGGTTGTATCGGAGCGCGGGGTGTCGTTGCGCGGAGTTTCGTTGCGCGGGCTTGAGGCGGGGCGTTCGCGGCGGGTTTCGTTGGGGGTAGTCCCGATGCGGGTGGGCGGTGGCAAGCTGGCAGGTGGCGTCCTGACAGGGGGAAGCGTGGCAGGCTTAATTGTAGGCGGGGGTATTGTTGAAGAACGTGGCGTCGGACTTTCGGCGCTTAGACGTGGACGAGGCTGGGGTTCGAATACGTGGGGGTTACCTGGTGGGCGCTCTGGTGTTCCACGCATGGAACTCGGATAGATCACGACGGGTTGAGGCCGAGGTCCTGAGATAATGCGCGGATAATTGTAGCGGTGAGCGGGCGCACGCCAAGGTTGAGCGATGACGATTGTAGCGCCGGGGTGAAGGGGGCGGTTGGGGAAAGCGGGTCGGACCCAGGTCGAGTGGGGTCGTTGCCGCCAGTTGCCGATCCAAATAGTGCGCCCGGACCAATCGCAATCGTAGCTAAGCCAAGCGCCGGTCGCTAAGCCGAGGCCGAAGTACAAGTAGGGCGTGTTCCGACTCGTTGATCGCGAGATGTAGACGATCTCGGGATCGTAGCGCGGGATGTATATGATTTCGGGTTGAGCGGGCTCGATGAGGATGATTTCTCCGTCGGATACGATTTTTTGTTCAGGTGTGTCGATGAGCGTACCGGCGGCGCGGGCACGGTTGCGAAGACGCTGGATGGATTGCATGACCTCAGCCGGTTGGGCGAGGAAGGCTTCGCCGAGCTGCTTGGTCCAGGCGAGGTTTTCGTCGAGCCATCTGATGATGTCAGGATAACGCGCGAGGCTGCGCACACTATCATCCCAAGGTTGATTCTCTAGCGCGAGTGAAGAGGAGTTTGCCGCAAGTAAACGGGCAGCCAAAACAATGTCAGAGGGTTCGGTAGCTGCAGGTAAAATGAGCGCGATGAGGGCGTCGGGATAAAGGGCGACAGGGCCTAGCAAAGTTTCAAGTTGGCCGGGTTCGAGTTGCGGCGCATTGGGATTGGCGGTCGTAACAGAGGAGGGCGTAAACGATGGGGTGCCGGTTTGCGCGAGGTTGACCGAGGGAAGTACAAAGGTGGCGCAGATGAGGTAGAGCGGCAAAAATTCAGAGCGGGGCTTCATTGAGAATAATAGGGAATGCTAGGTAAGAACCTAACGAATAGCCAATATTGCTGCGTGCAGATCTAGTGGGGTTGTAACAGCTGCAATTTTAGCCGACTACTGCGCTCAACGCCAATACCCCTGCACGTAAACGTAGCCTCGATCATGCCTGCTCCAATGCGGTGCTACGTAATAACGATAACGCGGTGGCGGAGTGACCCAAGAACCGGGAATCCAGACGTAAGCACCGCGGCCATCGTAGAGCCAGTGACCCTCGATCCAAATGACATTGCGGCTGTTCGGCCGGGGCACCGCCACGTAAACTGGAGGTGGTGGCGTCGTGGGTGGTTGCGCGACGACGACTTGGGTGGTCGCTTGATTTTCGGAGGTGTAAAGTGTGCCCCGTTGGTGATCGAGACTGTTACCGATCGTACCGCCAAGTGCAGCGCCAGCGAGGCCTCCGATGAGAGCACCGCTCGCGGCATTGCGATGTCCGCTGTTATTGCCTATAATGGCGCCGGCTAGTGCGCCTACGGCTGCACCGCCGACGGCACCTTGTTGGGTGTTGGGCCCGACTCCGACGCAGCCGCTAACAAGCACGGTTAAGCAAAGTAGGCCGAAAAGGGGAAGTGAGGGTTTCATAGCTTTTATAGAGACGACGAAAGGTTGCGGGTAGTTCCATCCGGTGACAGTATTTTTATAGTATTTTAAAATAAGCCAATTTTGTGGGTGTTGGCCTGCGCGGGGATTTGTGCTCGGGTGGGATTAATGAAAACGCTTTTGATTGTCGGCTCTACAGGTTTGGTGGGGCGCGAGGTAGTGCGGCAAGCGCTTGCAGACCGAACGATCGAGCGGGTGGTGGCTTTGTCGCGCCGTCCGTTGGAGTTGAGGGATCTGCGCTTGGAAAATCAGGTACTCGATTTCGACGCGCTTCCGTCTGATGCGCCGTGGTGGAACGTAGATGCGGTGATTTGCACACTTGGAACGACAATGCGCCAAGCAGGATCGCGGGCAGGGTTTCATAAGGTTGACCATCATTATGTATTGGCGGTGGCGCAGCGGGCGCGCACACATGGTACCAAGGTATTTGCGCTAACCTCCTCTCTCGCCGCTAAGGTGAGCTCTGGAAATTTCTATCTGCGAACAAAAGGTGAAACAGAGCGCGACTTAGCAGTGCAGGGTTTTGTGTCGCTGACGTTCGTGCGGCCCTCGTTGATTGGCGGTGAGCGCAAGGAGCAACGGTGGACTGAGTCTTTCGGGCTGAAGATTTTTACGCTATTGGCACCGATTTTGCCGCGGAGGTATCGGATAGCGCCGGCGGAGCGGATTGCTGCAGCTTTATTGGCCGCAGCACGGGCGGCGCAAGCTGGGGTGCGTATAGTGGAATCAGAGGAGATCTGAATCTTGAAGCTAATTTGAGGGCATAAATATCATAACGGGCGCTAGATAAGAAGGCTAGTAATTCAGACTGTCCCGTAAAAGTTGTGTGAAATGTGAATGTCGGGATTTGAATTCGGTTATGGGCTGCGAGAGATTTTACCTCATGTTTTCACAAATTTTGCGTACAAATCTGATGTTCTTAACGCTGGGCCTCTTTAGCTTGTGTGCTGCCGATGAAGTGACGGCGAAACGTTTCGTAATCTCCGATTATGGCGCCGTGGCGGATGCTAAGACCATCAACACACAGGCGATTCAAAAAGCCATCGACGAGGCTTCGGTCGGCGGCGGCGTAGTGGTGATTCCGAAAGGAATATTTCGCAGCGGATCGATTTTTTTAAAAAACGGCGTCGCGCTTACGCTCGACGAAGGCGCAGTGTTACTCGGTTCGAATCGGATTGAAGATTATCCTAAGCGTGTGACACGTATCGAGGGCCACTTCGAGCCTTGGCGCATGGCGCTCGTTAACGCGCAGCAAATGGACCACGTTCGCATCGGCGGTAGAGGCAAGATTGACGGCAACGGTATTCTGTTTTGGGCGGCTTTTTGGCAGCGCCGCAAAGAAAACCCTCGTTGTACCAATCTCGAGGTGGAGCGTCCGCGATTGATGTTTATCGACTGTTGCCAAGACGTACGCGTCGAGGGGCTCGCGTTGCAGGATTCAGGATTTTGGAATCTGCATGTTTACCGCTGCGATGGCGTCGTGATCGAAGGATTGCGGATCAACGCGCCGACGTCGGGTCATATTTTGGGGCCGAGCACAGACGGCATCGATATTGATAGTAGTCGCAACGTCACGGTGCGTAAATGTTTCATCGCGGTGAACGACGACAATATCGCGCTCAAGGGCAGTAAGGGCCCATTCGCCGACAAAGACATCGATAGCCCGCCGGTAGAAAATATATTGGTCGAAGATTGCGAGTTCGGTGATGGCAACGGCGTGATTACTTGCGGCAGCGAAGCAACGATTGTGCGTCATGTGCTCGTGCGTAATTGCACCGTCGCGGGCCGCACGAATTTGCTCACGCTTAAGTTGCGCCCTGACACCCCTCAGCACTACTCGGATATTGTGATTGAGGGGATCAAGCTCACTGGTACCGGCCGAGTCTTCCAAGTCGCGCCGTGGACGCAATTTTTTGATCTCAAGGGTCAACCGGCGCCGAGTCGTACCGTGGAAGCTATTACGATTAAAAACGTCTCGGGCGATTACCGCACGCTGGGTTCACTACGCGGCAATCCCGGCGACACGATCCGAGATATTACGTTGGAAAATATCACACTTAAGTTGGACGACGAGAAACTGGCGCTCGGTGTAGTCACAAACGTCGTTCTTAAAAATGTGCTCGTAAACAACAAGCCCTACGCTTGGCCGGTGCCCTAGGAGAAGTGAGCGAGAATTCGAGTGAGTAAGTTTTTTCTGCTCAGCAGCATCGGCGCATGTGATTCTTGGTTGCGGTATCTCAGCGCGGCATGGTGGTAGCCTTTGCGGCGGCTTCAGCGGTTTTTTTAGCTTTGAGACTATCTGTGTACGATTTGTAGAGCGCGCGCCAATTGCGGCCGTTGCTGATGAGTAATTGTTCGGATTTGGTTTTGTAGATCTCAAACATCACGGAGATCTGGTTCATGTTTTTGAAGTCGATCGCACGTTCGCGGGCTTCCTTTAAGTAGCCGAGGATCGTGGCGGCTTCGGTGGAAGTGAGATCGGGCACGATGGCTTGATAGCCTTTCATGGTGAAGGCGACTTTGCCGACGGTATATTTATCGAGTACGGCCTCGACCTGAGCTTCGGTGAGCTCAAGGCGCAGGCCGTTCATGAGATCGGCGTGATACGATTTGGGCTGGGCCGAATTGGCGATGACTTGGCGGTCAAGTTCGCTAAGAGGTAGGCCGGTAACAGGGTTGATGCCGGCAGGTACGGTCGAGGGCGGGTGCGCGTTGTGCCAGTCGCGGATGGCGCGCAGGTGTGTGCTAATCACTGAGACGACACGGACGGTTTTGTCGCGTTCGTTCAGCTGGAGCGATTCGGCCCATCCGGTGGCTT
>Ga0114958_10003753_pt1 | contig 10754 bp, 15 predicted proteins | sample C_130208_EF_Meta_FD_89577 | JGI IMG/M metagenome (GOLD analysis project Ga0114958, IMG submission 89577) | Freshwater microbial communities from Lake Croche, Canada to study carbon cycling - C_130208_EF_MetaG | ecosystem: Environmental > Aquatic > Freshwater > Lake | place: Lake Croche, Canada... | reverse complement strand
GCGACGTGCGCAAAGCCGTTGTCGTGCGCACGGCCAAAGAAGTTCGCCGCGAAGACGGCACCACCATCCGCTTTGACCGCAACGCTGCCGTTATCCTGAACAATCAGGGTGAACCGGTCGGCACGCGTATCTTCGGGCCGGTTGTGCGGGAACTGCGCGCCAAGAACTTCATGAAGATCATCTCGCTGGCTCCGGAGGTGCTCTGATGGCCGCTAAGCTGAAAAAAGGCGACACCGTTGTCGTTCTCACCGGTAAGGACAAGGGCAAGCAGGGCGAAATCACCGCCGTGTCGCCCAAGGACAACAAGGCCGTGATTGATGGCGTGAACGTCTCTGTGCGTCACACCAAGCAATCGCCGACCTCGCAGGGGGGCCGCGTGCCCAAGGCGATGCCGATCGACCTGTCCAACCTGGCCATCGTTGATGCCAATGGCAAAGCCACCCGCGTCGGCTTCCGCATGGAAGACGGCAAGAAAGTGCGCTTCGCAAAAACAACCGGGGAGGCCATCTGATGTTGGACCAAGCCACCTATACCCCGCGTTTGAAGGCGGAATATGCCACAACGATCCGCGCCGCTCTGAAAGCCGAACATGGCTATAAGAACGACATGCAGATCCCCAAGCTTGAGAAAATCGTTCTCAATATGGGTGTGGGCGAAGCCGTAAAAGACACCAAGAAGGTCAAACTTGCCTCCGAGCAGTTGACGTTGATTGCTGGTCAGAAGGCCATCATCACCAACGCCAAAAAGTCCATCGCGGGCTTTCGCGTGCGGGAGTTTATGCCGCTGGGCTGTAAGGTTACCCTGCGGGGCGACCGGATGTATGAATTCCTTGATCGCCTGATCACCATCGCGCTGCCGCGCGTTCGCGACTTTCGCGGCGTCAAAGGCAGCTCGTTTGATGGCCACGGCAATTACGCGATGGGCTTGAAAGAGCAGATCGTGTTCCCGGAAATCGACTTTGATAAGGTCGACGACGTTCTGGGCATGGACATCATCATCTGCACCAACGCCAAGTCTGATGCAGAGGCAAAGTCGCTGCTCAAGCTCTTCAAAATGCCCTTCACGTCTTAATCGCGAGGAACCCAACAATGGCCAAAAAATCCATGGTGAACCGCGAAGTGAAGCGCGCCAAGCTCGTGCAGCAGCACGCAGCCAAACGCGCCGCACTTAAGACGGTGATCTACGACAAAACCAAGACGATCGAAGAGCGTTTCAAGGCAACCGCCAAACTGGCAGCCCTGCCGCGCAACTCGTCGGCGACCCGCATTCACAACCGCTGCCAGCTGACTGGCCGCCCGCACGCCTATTACCGCAAACTCAAGCTCAGCCGTATCATGCTGCGTGATCTCGCCTCGTTCGGCCAGATCCCCGGCATGGTTAAGTCAAGCTGGTAAGGGGAGCGCTGAAAGATGATGATGAACGATCCTCTCGGCGATATGCTGACACGTATCCGCAACAGCCAAATGCGCGGCAAATCCATCGTTAAGACCCCCGCTTCCAAAATGCGGGCCTGGGTGTTGGATGTGCTGGTCGCGGAAGGTTACATCCGCGGCTATGAATCTGCCACGACCGATAACGGTCAAGGCGAACTGACCATCAGCCTGAAGTACTTCGAAGGCGCTCCGGTCATTCGTGAGTTGAAGCGCGTGTCCAAGCCGGGCCGTCGCGTGTACAACTCGATCAAGGACGTGCCTTCTGTGCGCAACGGTCTTGGGATTGCCATTTTGTCCACCCCCAAGGGTGTGATGACGGATGCAAATGCACGCGCGGCCAATGTTGGCGGCGAAGTGCTTTGCACCGTATTCTAAGGGGAGGGGTCACATGTCTCGCATCGGCAAAAAACCCGTCGCCTTGGTTAAGGGCGTGTCGGCTTCCATCTCTGGCCAGACGATTGAAGTGAAGGGGCCGAAAGGCACCCGCAGCTTCACCGCTGGCGATGATGTGCAGCTGAGCATCGAAAATGACGCTGTCAAAGTCACCCCGCGTGGCCTGTCCAAGCGGGCGCGCTCGCAGTGGGGCATGAGCCGCTCGATGATCGCGAATCTTGTGCAGGGCGTTACCGTCGGCTTCAAGAAAGAAATGGAAATTCAGGGCGTGGGGTACCGCGCTGCAATGGTGGGGAAAAACCTGCAATTGCAACTGGGCTTCAGCCACGAAGTGATCTTCGAGGTTCCCGAAGGAGTTGTCGTCGCGTCACCGAAGCAAACTGAAATCTCTGTGGAAGGCATTGACCAACAACTCGTTGGCCAAGTCGCAGCAAACATCCGCGCTTGGAAGAAGCCAGAGCCCTACAAGGGCAAAGGTATTCGCTACAAGGGCGAGTTTGTCTTCCGCAAGGAAGGCAAGAAGAAGTAAGGGGCAAGAGAAATGGCATTGAATAAAAGAGAGCTGTTCCTCAAGCGCCGTCTGCGCGTTCGGAACCGCATTAAATCGGTCGCTGCCGGGCGCTTGCGCCTGTCGGTGCATCGGTCCAACAAGAACATCTCGGTCCAGTTGATCGACGATGTGAAGGGCATCACCATCGCCTCGGCCTCCTCGCTTGAGAAAGACTTGGGCGTTGTGGGCAAAAACAACATCGAGGCGGCCGCCAAAATTGGTGCGGCCATCGCGGAGCGTGCACTCAAGGCCGGTGTCGAAGCGTGCTACTTCGATCGCGGCGGTTTCCTCTTTCACGGTAAGATCAAGGCTTTGGCCGATGCTGCCCGTGAAGGCGGCCTGAAGTTCTGAGGAGATAAAAATGGCAGAACGTGAAAACCGCCGGGACGACCGTGGCAACCGTGGCGGCGACCGCCGCGACAATCGCCCGGAAGAAACCCCGGAGTTCGCTGACCGTCTGGTCGCGATCAACCGCGTGTCCAAAACCGTAAAAGGCGGCAAGCGCTTTGGCTTTGCAGCTTTGGTGGTTGTGGGCGATCAGCGCGGCCGTGTGGGCTTTGGCAAGGGCAAGGCGAAAGAAGTGCCCGAGGCGATCCGCAAGGCAACCGAACAGGCCAAGCGCAGCCTGATCCGCGTGCCGTTGAAAGACGCCCGCACCCTGCACCACGACATGGAAGGCCGCCACGGCGCCGGAAAGGTTGTGATGCGCACCGCTGTGGCGGGGACCGGCATCATCGCCGGCGGCCCGATGCGCGCTGTGTTCGAAATGCTGGGTCTGCAAGATGTGGTGGCCAAGTCGATCGGTTCGACCAACCCCTACAACATGATCCGTGCCACGATTGACGGTCTGAAATCAGAAACCTCGCCCCGCCAAGTTGCCGCACGTCGTGGCAAGAAGGTGGCCGAGATTTTGAACAAGCCCGCCACCGAAGTGGCTGTCGCTGAAGTTGTGGAGGCCTGATCATGACCGAGACCAAGAAAACCATCGTCGTGCAGCAGACATCCTCTGCCGCCCGCCGCCCCGCTGTTCAGACCGCGACCCTCAAAGGTTTGGGCCTGAACAAAATCCGCCGCACCCGCGAGCTTGAGGACACACCCTCGATCCGCGGCATGGTGCACGCGGTGCGCCACATGGTGAAGATCATCGAAGAACGCGGTTGATACTGCGGTGGTGCGAGCAAACTCGCACCCTGCGCAACCACAAAACGCCCCGCCGCAAGGTGGGGCGTTTTGGTTTTTACGATTTTGAGGTAGACGAAAGCGGCCAAGAACCTTCGGGTAGGGTGCATTCATTGCAAACCCTTGTCCAAGCTGAGACATTCCGAACACTTGCCGGAGGGTCTGGCATGAAAACACCAACAAATTTGATCACAGGTTGGCGATAGACTTGGGTATTCAAAAAGAGGAGCCGTTCAACATTGGGGTCTTCGTGAATGCCGTATGATTCAGCGCCGGGAGACCTTGGGTTCCTACGATCCGTAAAGTTTCGCCCCTCGTTTTTCAGCGAGTTCAAACCATCACCGTATTCGCCGTCCGTGGCGATCCAGACGTACCTTTTTTCAGTGTTCGGAATGCGCCAAAGCGCCTGTACCAATAATTCACCGGCAAAGCCAAACTTCCTCAACACGTCGATTCGGGTTTGGAATCTTTGGTTTAGTCTCACAATTTCCATTTGGATGCCCCCTTGATCAGGCTAATCGGAAGTGTCCGGCTCCCATTTCAAGCTTTGCTACCTGCTGGTGCCGGTTCTAAAATATAGAAGTATTTGACATAAAAATGTTATCAAGAATGTAGGGTGGGTGCAACCCACCACGCCAAATGCCGTCTTGACAGGTGGGTTTCACCCACCCTACGCAGGTTGGATGCGCAGCGAACGCGTAGGGTGGGTGCAACCCACCGCGACATTTCCGTTAAACGCGCCCGATAGGTTTCCCCCACCCCACCACTCTTGATCCGCCCCCCCATCCACTCTATACGCCCCCGGTGGCCCCCTATGGTCACAGAATCAACCATCCGCCGCGTTTGCCCCCGCCGTCGCAGCCAGGGCAGTTCCGGCATAGGAGTATGCGACATGAAATTGAATGAACTGGCCGACAACGCCGGCGCAGCGAAAAAGAAAAAGCGCGTTGCCCGTGGTCCGGGTTCGGGCAAGGGTAAGACCGCTGGGCGTGGCGTGAAGGGTCAAAAGTCCCGTTCGGGCGTGGCTTTGGGCGGCTATGAAGGCGGTCAGATGCCGCTCTATCGGCGTTTGCCCAAGCGTGGCTTTAGCAAGCCCAACCAAAAAGAATTCGCCGTTGTCAATTTGGGCCTGATCGAGAAGTTCATCGGTCTGGGCAAGCTGGACGCCTCAGTGACCATCACCGAAGACGCCCTGGTTGCGGCCGGTCTGACCAAAGCCAAGCATGACGGCATCCGCGTTCTGGCCAAGGGGGCCATCACCACCAAAGTTACGCTGGAAGTCACCGGTGCCTCGGCCTCGGCGATCGAAGCTGTCGCTGCTGCGGGTGGTACGCTGACCGTGGCTGATCCGCTGCCCGTCTTCGGCAAGTCGGTTCGCAAAGTTCCCCTCGCATAACGTCTTGTGAGCGGCGTTAATCCCGCTTACATCTGCGTTGATTTCCCGCGCCGCCGTCCGGAAAGACCGGATCGGCGGCGCAACACCTATCACCAACGGAGAAGGTCCGACCATGGCATCAGCAGCAGAGCAAATGGCCGCAAACCTAAGCTGGGGCGCTTTGGGCAAGGCAACTGACCTGCGCCAGCGCATCCTGTTTACGGTGCTTGTGTTGATGGTCTACCGTCTCGGCACCTTCATTCCGGTGCCCGGTATTGACGGCACGGCGCTGAAGAATTTCATGGACGGGCAGGGCCAAGGCTTGGGCGGCATGTTGTCGTTGTTCACGGGCGGCGCGCTGAAGCGGATGGGCGTTTTTGCTTTGGGCGTTATGCCCTATATTTCCTCGTCCATCATTATCCAGCTTCTGGGGTCGATGATCCCGCAGCTTGAGCAGTTGAAGAAGGAAGGCGATCAAGGTCGCAAGAAGATGAACCAATACACCCGCTATGCCACGGTGGGTCTGGCGGCATTCCAAGGTTGGGCCATCGCGGCATCGCTGGCGGCAGGTGGGTTGGCGCATAATCCGGACCTGTTCTTCAAGGTCTCTTGCGTGATCACGCTGGTCGGCGGCACCATGTTCCTGATGTGGCTGGGTGAGCAGATCACCGCGCGCGGCATCGGCAACGGTGTGTCGCTGATCATCTTCACCGGCATCGTCGCCGAAATCCCCGGCGCTTTGGCGCAGTTTCTGAGCCAAGGGCGCGCGGGTGTTATTCCGGTTTGGGTGATCATCGGCGCGATTGTGCTGGTGGCGACTGTGATCGGCTTTGTCGTCTTTATGGAACGCGCCCTGCGCAAGATTCACATCCAATACCCCCGCCGCCAAGTTGGCATGAAAATCTATGACGGCGGGTCCAGCCATTTGCCGATCAAGGTGAACCCGGCCGGCGTTATCCCGGCGATCTTCGCCTCGTCGCTGTTGCTGTTGCCTTCAACACTTGCGACCTTTTCGGGCGCGCAGACCAGCCCGATCATGGGCACGATCTTGGCCTTCATGGGGCCGGGCCAACCGCTCTATCTGCTGTTCCAAGGCGGCATGATCGTGTTCTTCACCTATTTTTACACCGCCAACGTCGCCTTCAAAACCGATGACGTGGCTGAGAATCTGAAAAATCAGAACGGCTTTATCCCCGGCATCCGTCCGGGCAAAAAGACGCAAGATTATCTCGACTATGTGGTGGCGCGCATTCTGGTGGTTGGGTCGGCTTATCTGGCGGCTGTCTGCTTCCTGCCCGAGATTTTGCGCGATCAGTTCAACATTCCCTTCTATTTTGGCGGAACTTCGGTATTGATTGTCGTTTCTGTGACGATGGACACGATCAACCAAGTGCAGTCTCATATGCTGGCGCACCAGTATGAGGGGTTGATCGAACGCTCGCAACTGCGCGGCCGCAAGCGGCCTGCGGTGGCGAAACCTCCGGCGCGCCGCTGAGACACACGCGTTGCGCAAAAAGGCTGGACCTATGACCAACATCATTCTTCTTGGACCCCCCGGTGCTGGCAAAGGCACGCAGGCCAAGCGTTTGGTGGAGCAGCGCGGCATGGTCCAGCTTTCCACCGGCGATATGCTGCGCGATGCGCGCACCTCGGGCACCGAGATGGGGCGCAAAGTCGCCGCCGTGATGGATGCGGGCCATTTGGTCACAGATGACATCGTGGTCGGTCTGATCGAAGAAAAGCTCACCAATGGCACCGCCGCCGGTGGATATATCTTCGACGGGTTTCCGCGCACGCTGAAGCAGGCAGATGCCTTGGGCGCGCTTATGGCGCGGATCGGTCAGCCTTTGGATGCGGTGATCGAACTGCGCGTCGATGACGAGGCTTTGAAGCAGCGCATCGTCGGGCGCTTTACCTGCGGCACCTGCGGGGCGGTCTATCACGACACCAACCACCCGCCCAAAGTTTCAGGCACCTGCGACACCTGCGGCGGCACCACCATGAAGCGCCGCGCCGATGACACGGAAGAAGCGCTGCGCACCCGCATGCTGGCCTATTACCGCGACACCTCGCCGCTGATTGGCTATTACTACGCCAAAGGCCAGCTTTCCACGGTGGATGGCTTGGCCGAGATGGATGCCGTCGCAAGCGACTTGGCGAAAGTTCTTGACAAGACGCCATTAGGCCCTAACCGGCCTTGACGCCTGTTTGAAAAGCCCATATTGCACGGCGTCTTGCTGCGGAATCACGCGGCGGATTATCGTTTCTGGCAGGGTCTCCTGCCGGGTTGTGAAAAAAGGTTCTGGCACTACGGAACCGCAACATGAAGGAAAACACGTTTGGCACGTATTGCTGGCGTAAACATCCCCACCGCAAAGCGCGTTCCGATTGCGCTTCAATACATCACCGGCATCGGCGCGCATAACGCCGAGACGATCTGCGAATCGCTGAAGATTGACCGCGCACGCCGCGTCAACCAGCTGACAGACGCCGAAGTGCTGGCGATCCGCGAATTCATTGACGCCAACTTCACCGTGGAAGGCGACCTGCGTCGCGAAACCTCGATGAACATCAAGCGCCTGATGGACCTTGGCTGCTACCGTGGCCTGCGTCACCGCAAAGGTCTGCCGGTTCGTGGCCAGCGCACGCATACCAATGCGCGCACCCGCAAGGGCCCGGCCAAGCCGATCGCCGGCAAGAAGAAATAAGAGGGGCACAGATAAATGGCACGTGATACCAGCAAATCGGCTGCCCGCACCAAGAAGAAAGAACGCAAGAACATCGCCGCTGGCGTGGCGCATGTGAACTCGTCTTTCAACAACACCAAAATCCTGATTTCCGACGTTCAAGGCAATGCGATTGCTTGGTCGTCGTCGGGCACGATGGGCTTTAAAGGCTCGCGCAAGTCGACGCCCTATGCCGCCCAGATGGCTGCAGAAGATGCCGGCAAGAAAGCGCAAGAACACGGCGTGAAAACGCTGGAAGTTGAAGTGCAAGGCCCCGGTTCGGGCCGCGAATCAGCTTTGCGCGCTTTGGCCGCTGTGGGCTTTAACATCACCTCGATTCGGGATGTGACCCCGCTTGCGCACAACGGTTGCCGTCCGCCCAAGCGCCGTCGCGTCTAATCGTTTTTATATCTTGTCGGGCCGTGCTGTTTGCGCGGCCCGATGTCGTCGTTTGAACTTGAATGAAGATCCTCGGGCGTCTGCTGTCATTCGGACCATCGGCAGCGGGCAGGTATGGAGGCTATAGCATGATCCACAAGAACTGGCTGGAACTGATTAAACCGCAACAACTGGCTGTCAAGGCCGGACCGGATGCGCAGCGCAGCGCGACATTGGTCGCTGAACCGCTGGAGCGTGGCTTTGGCCTGACGCTGGGCAACGCGCTGCGCCGCGTGCTGTTGGGCTCTCTGCAGGGGGCGGCGATCACCTCGGTGCAGATCGACAATGTGCTGCACGAATTTTCCAGCGTGGCTGGCGTGCGCGAAGATGTCACTGACATCGTGCTGAACCTCAAAGGCGTGCGCCTGAAGATGGATGTCGAAGGGCCCAAGCGCCTGTCGATCTCTGCCAAGGGTCCGGGCGTGGTGACGGCGGGCGATATCTCGGACTCCTCGGGGATCGAGATTTTGAACCGCGATCATATCGTCTGCCACCTTGATGACGGTGCCGATGTGTTCATGGAACTGACCGTGAACAACGGCAAGGGCTATGTCTCGGCCGACAAGAACCGCCCCGAAGATGCGCCGATCGGTCTTATTCCGATTGATGCAATCTTCTCGCCGGTCAAGAAAGTGTCCTACGAAGTCACACCCACCCGCGAAGGTCAGGTGCTGGACTATGACAAGCTGACGCTGAAGGTAGAGACCGACGGGTCTTTGACCCCCGATGACGCCGTGGCCTATGCCGCGCGCATCTTGCAAGACCAATTGGCTGTATTTGTGAACTTTGACGAGCCGGAATCGTCGAACAAAGGCATCGAAGACGCAGGGTTGGAATTCAATCCGATGCTGTTGAAGAAGGTCGACGAGCTGGAACTGTCGGTGCGTTCGGCAAATTGCCTGAAGAACGACAACATTGTCTATATCGGCGATCTGATCCAGAAAACCGAAGCCGAGATGCTGCGTACCCCGAACTTTGGCCGCAAGTCCTTGAACGAGATCAAGGAAGTGCTGTCGGGCATGGGCCTGCATCTGGGCATGGAAGTCGAAGATTGGCCGCCAGAGAATATCGAAGATCTGGCCAAGCGCTTCGAAGACCAGTTCTAATGCCAAACGGGTGCGCAGCTTGCGCACCCTGCTAAAAAATGCCCGATCCGTCGGGGACGATCCGGGTCGCAAGACCCCAAGGAGAGCAGGGCCGCACGGTGGCCCCGCCAGACAAAGCAAAACACGTTCTAGGAGAACATCATGAACCACGGCTCTGGCTACCGCCGCCTAAACCGCACCCACGAACACCGCAAAGCGATGTTTGCCAACATGTGCGGCTCGCTCATCGAGCATGAGCAGATCAAGACCACCCTGCCCAAGGCAAAAGAACTGCGCCCGATCATCGAAAAGCTGGTCACCTTGGCCAAGCGCGGCGATCTGCACGCGCGCCGTCAGGCGTCGTCGCAGCTGAAGCAAGAGCAGTATGTGGCACGCCTGTTCGAAATTCTGGGCCCGCGCTACAAAGAGCGTCAGGGCGGTTATGTGCGCGTGCTGAAAGCTGGTTTCCGCTATGGCGACATGGCCCCGATGGCGATCATCGAATTCGTTGACCGTGATCCGTCGGCCAAAGGTGCTGCCGACAAGGCCCGCGTTGCGGCTGAGGATAACTACGAAAGCTGATCTGCGCTGAGCGCGATCACAAGGGCCTGCACCTATGGTGCGGGCCCTTTGCTTATGGCGGCTTCCGGCGTAACTTGGCACCCATGTCTGACCTTTTCGATACGCCCCAAGCCCATCCCGCAGCGCCCCGCCCGCTGGCCGACCGTTTGCGCCCGCAGACCTTGGCCGAGGTGATCGGCCAATCTCATGTGCTGTCGCCGCAAGGCCCGCTGGGGTCAATGATCGGCGCGCAGTCGCTGTCTTCGCTGATTCTCTGGGGGCCGCCCGGTGTGGGCAAGACCACCATCGCGCGGCTTTTGGCGCAGCAAACCGATCTGGCCTTTGTGCAAATCTCGGCGATTTTCACCGGCGTGCCTGACCTGCGCAAAGTGTTCGAAACCGCCAAGATCCGCCGCCAGAACGGCCAAGGCACGCTGCTGTTTGTCGATGAAATCCACCGCTTCAACAAAGCGCAGCAAGACGGCTTTTTGCCCTATATGGAAGACGGCACGATCCTTTTGGTGGGGGCTACCACCGAAAACCCCAGCTTCGAACTGAACGCTGCGCTCTTGTCGCGCGCGCAAGTGATCGTGCTGGAACGCCTGTCACCCACCGATCTGGAACGTTTGGCCCAACGTGCCGAGCAAGACCTTGGCCGTGCCCTGCCGCTAGACGGCTTTGCACGCGAGGCCCTGATCGAGATGGCCGACGGCGATGGCCGCACCTTGTTAAACCTCATCGAACAGGTCGCCGCTTGGGCGCTGACCCAGCCGCTGACGGCAGAGCAACTCTCCACCCGCCTGATGCGGCGGGCCAGCAAATATGACAAATCGGGGGATGAGCATTACAACCTGATCTCGGCCCTACACAAATCGGTGCGCGGCTCTGATCCGGATGCTGCGCTCTATTGGTTTGCGCGCATGCTGGAAGGCGGCGAAGACCCGCGCTTTTTAGCCCGCCGCATCACGCGCATGGCGGTGGAAGACATCGGCCTTGCCGACCCGCAGGCGCAAG
>Ga0114958_10003752_pt1 | contig 10755 bp, 10 predicted proteins | sample C_130208_EF_Meta_FD_89577 | JGI IMG/M metagenome (GOLD analysis project Ga0114958, IMG submission 89577) | Freshwater microbial communities from Lake Croche, Canada to study carbon cycling - C_130208_EF_MetaG | ecosystem: Environmental > Aquatic > Freshwater > Lake | place: Lake Croche, Canada... | reverse complement strand
GACTGGAAAATTTGGCAATCTTGGCAATTGGTTGGTTGAGTATGTCTGGCCGCACAACACGATCTTCATGGCCGTGACGATTGCCTATTGGTTCCTTGTCCTGCCCGATTGGTACACGATGAAGACTATGTCCTGGGGCTGGGGCCTGACGCTGTACGCCGTCAACGCGGGCGGAGTTTTTCTGATGTATGGCGCTGTGGAATTTTTCTTCTACGTCAAGCGCGTTCAAGGGACCCGCTTCAAGTACAATCCGAAGTTTCCGTCCGAGCAGCCCTCCGACGTCTTCTGGTTCAAGAACCAGAATATCGACAACTTCCTGCGCACTTTCTGCGTCTCCATCCCGCTCTGGACGCTGATCGAGGTGTTCACCCTCTGGTGCTTTGCCAATGGCTATTCGCACTGGGTCAGCCTGCAGGACCACTGGCTTTGGCTGGGCGTGCTGATCCTGCTAACCCCGGCGATCCATGAGGTGCATTTCTTCTGCATCCATTGGCTGATCCATCAGCAACCGCTGTACAAATGGATCCATTCCATCCACCACAATTCGATCAACCCCAGCCCATGGTCGTCGATGTCGATGCATCCGTTCGAGGGCGCCCTCTTCTTCTCGGAAATTATGTGGCACCTGTTGCTGCCCTCGGGCCCCTTCGTGGCGCTGTTCCAACTGACCAGCACGGCCTACGGCGCCATCGTCGGCCATATCGGTTTTGACAAGCTGGAGATGGGCGAAAACCTTGCCCCCGACAGCCACGCCTACACCCACTACCTGCACCACAAGTATTTTGAGGTGAATTACGGCGGAGACGGGCTGATCCCGCTCGATAAGTGGTTCGGCACTTGGCACGACGGCACCAAAGCGGCCGACGAGCAGATGAAGGAACGCTTTCGCCGCAAGAAAGAACGCATGGCCGCAAAGCAGGCCTAGCCCCCAGACGACCATCTGAACCGCCGGATGCTTCAGGAGGAGGCATCCACGCTACAACCACGGCCGCTTCAAAGCGGTGACTTCAACGGGAGGAGACCCAAATGAAACTTTCCAAGATGCTTGCGACGACTGCGGTGCTGCTGATCGGCGCATCCTCGGCCTATGCCGACGGGGCGAAGATTTTCGTGATCGGCGGCAAGGCGGATGACCCTTTCTGGTCGATCGTCAAGCGCGGCGCTGAAGACGCCGGCAAGGTGGTCGAGGCTGAGGGCGGCACCGTCACCTGGCTGGCACCGCAGAACTACGACAACCTTGGCGTCGACGCGGCGGAATTGATCCGTCAGGCGATTGACCAAGGCGCCACTGCCATCGTCGGCCCCGATTGGGTTCCGGATGCGATGGACCCGGCCTTCAAGGCTGTCGTAGATGCGAAAATCCCACTGGTCATCTACAACGCCGGTGGCATCGAGGCTGCTGACCGTCTGGGTGCGATGAACTATGTCGGCGCTGTGGACTACAAGGCCGGTGTGGCCGGTGGCGACTACCTCGGCAAGGCCGGCGGCAAGAGCGGCGTCTGCATCAACTCGCTGCCCGGCGCTGGCAATATCGAGGCGTATTGCAAGGGCTTCGGCGACGGCATCACCGCTGCGGGGGGCAAGGCTGACGTTCTGCCGCTGCCCGCAACGGCTGAAGGCAACGTGACCGCCGTATCGCAGGCCATCAAGGCGTATCTGTTGCAACATCCCGATGTGGACTCGGTCTTCACCACTGCCAACCTTGATGCGGTGGGCGCGGTGCAGGGCATTGCGCAGGCTGGTCTGACCGGCAAGGTCAAGGTCTGCGGCGTGAACTTCGACCAGGCGATCCTATCGCAAATCGACGCGGGCACCCAAGCCTGCGCCGTCGATCAGCAGGGCTATCAGCAGGGTTTCTACGCCGTGTCGATCCTGAACGGCTATGTGAACTACGGCCTGACCATCCCGACGCGTGAGATCCTGACCGGTCCGGGCATTGTCGATGCCATCAACATCAAGTCGACCCTCTCGGGCGCCAAGGAAGGCACCCGCTAAGGCAACCTGAGGCCGCTCCGGAAGGGGCGGCCTTGTTCCATCAGCCGCCAGGGAGGGGAGCCCATGACAGTGCTTACAACACACAAAGGCGGCTTTGGCCGTCTGGCGCGCAGACCAGAGGCCGGGTCCTTCCTCGGCATGATCGTGGTTTACATCTTCTTCGCCGCCCTTGGCGGGCAGAATTTCGTAGGTTCACCCGGCTGGTCCAGCTGGCTGAACATGGCCGCCGAGATCGGGACCATAGCACTTCCGGTCGGTCTGCTGATGATCGCGGGGTTTCTGGATATTTCGGTCGGAGCTGTCTTGCCCGCCTCCAGCCTGACGGTAGCCATCATCTCGGGCCATTTCGAACTGCCGCTGTACCTTGGCGTCGCCGGAGGCCTCGCGGTCGGCCTGCTGGTCGGCTTCGTCAACGGCTTCCTCGTGACCCGCACCACGATCCCCTCGCTGATCCTGACCATCGGCACGATGTTTGGCGTCATGGGTCTGACTTTGGGCCTGACGATCCTGATTGCTGGCTCGACCGGCGTGTTCATCGTGCCCGACACTCTCAGCCACGCCATCTTCGGCGCGGCCTTGGGCGGCATGTTCCAGATCGGCATCTTCTGGTGGCTGGGGTTCGTCGCGTTGATCTACGGCATGTTGCATCTAAGCCCCTGGGGCAACTGGGTCTTCGCCCTTGGTGGCGACAAGGAAAGCGCGCGGAATGCCGGTATCCCGACCCGGGCGCTGACCATTCAGCTTTACATGCTGTCTGGTTTTGCAGCGGCTTTTGTGGGGGTGACGCAAGTCATAACCTTCGGCAGCGCGCAGGTCGCAGCGGGGTCGTCCTTCATTTTCAACGCCATCATGTGCGTGGTGATCGGCGGCGTGACCCTGACCGGAGGCGCCGGATCGGTCATCGGCATCGTCTTTGGCACGATCACCTTTGCCATCGTCAATCAGGGCATCTTCTTCTCCGGCCTGGACCCCAACTTCGGCTCAATCATCATCGGAGCGTTGTTGCTGACCGCCGTCCTGTCAAACGACACCTTCCGGGCCATGGCCCTGCGCTACTCGGCAAGGAAGTGAGGGCATCATGGAACTGATCAAAGCCTTCCTGCGCCGCCCGGCCGCTGCCTCTATCCTCAGCCTGATCGGCGTGCTGGCCTTTTATGTGGTCTTTGGCGGCGTGGACCTGTTCAAACTGGCCAAGGCCGCAAGCTGGGTCAACTTCGCGGCCAACCTTGGCATCGTCGCCATCCCGGTTGGATTGCTGATGATTGCCGGAGAGATGGATATCTCCATCGGCGCAATGATCCCGGCGGGGTCGATCACTACGGCAATCCTGTCTGGTTACTACGGTTTGCCGATGTGGGTTGGCATGGCCGGAGCCCTCGCACTTGGTGTCTTGGTAGGCACCGTCAACGGCCTGTTGACCGTACGAACCACGGTGCCCTCGCTGATCGTAACACTTGGCACATTGGTGGGGATGCAAGGCATCGTTCTGGCAGCGGCGGTGCTGTTGACCGGCAACGCCTCGGTCACGCTGGCCGCCCCCGATTGGGCCAAGTTCGTCTTTGGCCAGTTGATCGGCGGCAGCCATCAGGTCATCATCCTCTGGTGGTTGGGGTTGGCCGCGATCTTCGCCTTCGTCCTGCACAAGACGCGCTACGGCAACTGGATCTTCGCCTTGGGCGGCGACAAAGTCAGCGCCCGCAACGCCGGTATCCCGACCGAGCGGCTGACGATCACCCTCTTCATCCTGTCCGCCACTGCCGCCAGTTTCGTCGGCATGTGCCAGGCGATCCAGTTCAACTCGGCGCAAGTCTCGGGTGGGATGGGCTATATCTTCAACGCCATCTGCTGCGTCGTGGTCGGCGGAGTGATCCTGACCGGCGGCTTCGGTTCGGTCATCGGCATCTTCATGGGCACGATCACCTTCGCCGTCGTGGCCCAAGGCATCTACTTCACCCAGATCGACCGCAACTGGTCGAACCTCATCATCGGGGCGATGCTGCTGATCGCGGTCGCCATGAACGAATCCTTCCGCAAGCTGGCCCTGTCCCAGGTGCGCCGCACAGCCAAAAAGGAAGCCTGACCATGCCAGATAAACTTTCGCCCAAACCCGCAGTTCTTGAGCTTCAAAGCGTCGACAAAAGCTTTGGCCCCATCGACGTTCTGCACGACATCTCGTTGAAGGTTCAGGCTGGCGAGGTCCTTTGCCTGCTGGGCGACAACGGCGCCGGTAAATCGACCCTGATCAAGACCCTCGCCGGCGTGTACCAGCCAACCCGAGGCAAGATCCTGATGGATGGCGTTGAAACCCGGCTGGCCGGCCCGCGCGATGCCTCCAACCGGGGCATTGCCACCGTCCACCAATTCGGCGGCACCTTTCCGTTGATGAGCATCGGGCGCAGCTTTTTCGTCGGCGTGGAACCCACCAAAGGCTGGGGCCCTTTCAAGGTCTTCGACCGCAAGAAGGCGAACGAGGTCGCCGTTAAAGCCGTGCAAGACTTCGGCATCACCCGCATCACCGATGGCGAACGTCTTGTCGGCGGCCTGTCGGGGGGCGAGCGCCAGTCCCTCGCCATCGCCCGCGCCGTCTATTTCGGCGCCCGTGTGTTGATCCTTGACGAGCCCACCGCAGCCCTGGGCGTCAAGCAAGCCGCCCACGTCCTGCGCATCGTGAACGAAGCCAAGCGGCGCGGCCTTGCCGTGGTCTTCATCACCCATCAGGTCATGCACGCCATGGCCGTTGGCGACCACTTCGCCGTTCTGATCCGGGGCGCCATCGCCGCCGACTTCCGCAAGGGAGAACGTACCCGCGAGGAGATCACCGATCTGATGGCCGGGGGCGAGACGATGTCCACGCTGGAAGCCTCCATCGAGGGTTACATGGCCACCCACGACGGCCACGCCCCTCCGGCGGCCTAAAAAACTGAATCGGGGTCTTCTGCGGCTCCCCCGCCGTTGATCCCGGCCTGCCGTGTTTGGTCCTCCACCCAAACTTGGCACAACGACTGGTCCGGGCCTTCTCCCAAAGACCCGGACCATCCTTTCCGACTTTACGAGGCAGAGAACATGACAGTGCGAATAGCGGTGATCGGCGCAGGGCTGATGGGGGCTGACCACGCCCGGATCGTGGCCGAGGACATGCCAGGCGCCACCTTGCAGGTGGTCTGCGACATGGACGCTGGCCGCGCCAAACGGGTGGCAGATGATCTGGGCGCGCAGGATGTGGCCAACGACCCCGAGGCGGTGATCATCCGCGCTGATGTGGACGCGGTAATTGTCGCAAGCCCCGATTTCACCCACACGCCCTTGACAATGGCCTGCATCAAGGCGGGCAAACGGGTCTTGTGTGAAAAGCCGCTGTCGCAATCCCCTTCCGAGTGTCTGACCGTGATGCAGGCCGAACAGACAGCCGGCGCCCGCTTCGTTCAGCTTGGCTTCATGCGCCGCTATGACCAAGCCTATGTCGAGATGCGCGCCGCCCTGACCTCCGGCCAGTTGGGCCGGGCCTTGATGATGCACAACTTTCACCGCAACGTGGCAACCCCTGCCGCCGACTTCACCGGCGCGATGGCGATCACCAACTCTGCCCCGCATGAGTTCGACGTGGTCCGCCACATGCTTGGCACCGAATACGCCACTATCGCCGCGTGGCAGCCGAAGCGCTCGGACGCTTTGGTGGCCCCGGTCGTGATGACGCTGGAGACGACTGACAACCAGATCGTCACCATAGAGATCAACAACAACGCCGCTTATGGCTATGACGTGCGCGCCGAACTGGTGGGCGAGGCAGGCTCTATCGCCATGACCCACGTGGCCTACACCCGCACCGACCGGGCGCTTTCCACCGGTGCCGCCTACGAATCCGACTGGCGCGGCCGCTATGCCGAGGCTTACCGCCGCCAGAACCGCGCCTTCCTGCGCTTTGTTCAGGGCGGCGTTTACCCCGAAATCGCCTCCTCCGCCTGGGACGGTTACGCGGCGTCCGTCGTCGCTGAAACTGGGGCGCGCGCCTTGCAACAGGGCACCAAACTGCCCGTCACCATGATCCCCAAACCGGAGTTCTACGCATGAAACTGGGATTTGTATCCGACAGTCTGGGCGGATTGCCCTTCGAGACCATGCTGGACCACGCCGCCCGTCTTGGCGTTTCGGGGGTTGAGGTCAACACCTGCGGCTGGTCCACCGCACCCCACTTTGGCCTGAAAGGGATGCTGGGAAATGCCTCCAATCAGCAGGCCTTCCTGAAGGCTTTCGCCGACCGGGGACTTGAGGTGATTAGCCTGAACGCCAATGGCAACCCCTTGCATCCGACCGACCCCGCGCAAGGCCTTGGCCTGCGCGATACAATCCGCGTGGCGGGCGAGTTGGGCATCAAGACCGTCTGCACCATGTCCGGTCTGCCTGCTGGCAATGCCACCGACACGATGCCGAACTGGGTTGTCTCCAGTTGGCCGCCCGAGACGCAAGCCATCCTGCGCTATCAGTGGGAGGAGAAGCTACTGCCGTTCTGGTCCGAGATCACGGACCTCGCCCGCATCCACGGCGTCGAAAAGATCGCCCTCGAACTCCACGGCAATCAGGTCGTCTACAACGTCCCCTCGCTTCTGAAACTCCGCGCCGCCGTCGGCCCCATCGTGGGCGCGAACCTTGACCCGTCACACCTCTTCTGGATGGGCGCCGACCCCCTCGCCGCCGCCGAGGCGCTTGGTGCGGCCCTGTATCACGTTCACGCCAAGGACACGTTCCTCAACGCCCCGGTGCAGGCCACTACCAGCCTTCTGGAAAACGGTTCTCTCATGAACATCCCCGCCCGCAGTTGGTCTTACATCACCCTCGGCTTCGGCCATGGCGAGGAGTGGTGGCGGCAGTTCTGCTACCGCCTCAAGATGGCGGGCTATGACGGCTGGCTGTCCATCGAACACGAGGATGTGCTGCTCAACTCCCTCGAGGGTCTCGAAAGATCCGTGGCGCTCCTGAAAGGCGTCATGCCCGCAGCCCCTGCCGATTATCAACCCCAAGCCATCTGAGAACGCCCATGCCCTGGATTGACGCCCTTCCCGCCGACCTGCCGCCCGAAGAGGCCCGCCGCTTTGACCACGGCGGAAAGACCTTTGCCATCTACCGCAACCACGAGGACGGCTATTTCTGCACCGACGGCCTGTGCACCCATGAAGATGTGCATCTTGCCGATGGTCTGGTGATAGAAAACACCGTGGAATGCCCCAAACATTCGTCGATCTTCAACTTTGCCAATGGCGAGGTCGAAACGCCGCCCGCCTGCAACAACCTGCGTACCTACAAAACCAGGGTCGAAGCTGGCCGCATCCTGATCGAGATTTGAGATGACCTTCCAACTCGCCGCCTGCGCGGAAATGCTGTGGCGCGAAGAGCCCATCGACTGGCGGGCGTCCCGCCTGAAAGAGATGGGCTTTGGCGTCGGCCTCTGGAACTGGCCTGCCTGGGACCTGGCCAAACTGGAAAAGACAGGTGCCACCTTCACCATCATGAACGGCTATCTGCATGGACGCCTGACCGACGCCGAGGGCTGCGCCATGCTGCTGGCCTCGGCCAAGGAGACCGCTGTGGTCGGCAAGCGTCTGGGCGTTCACCGCCTGAACCTGCATGGCACGGGTTTGGGCGACATGGGCATCCCGACCCCGCAGATCGGCGCCTTTGCCCCCGGCATGGAACAACGCGCCCGCGACACCTTGCACCGCATCTGCGATCTGGCCGAGGCGTCGGGCCAGGTCTTTACCCTGGAAAACCTGAATCCCATCGACCACCCGGGTTGCCCTTTCGGCCCCACCTCTGCCGTGCTGGGCCTCGTCTCTGCCGTCAATCGCCCTCAACTACGCATCAACCTGGACCTTTACCACACCCAGATCGGCGAGGGTGACCTGATCCGCTGGTGTCAGGCCTGCCTGCCCTGGATCGGCGAGGTTCAGGTGGCCGACAATCCGGGCCGCTGCGAACCCGGCACGGGCGAAATCAACTATACGGGCGTGGCCAAGGCACTGAAAGACATGGGCTATTCCGGTCCGGTGGGGATGGAGGCCTTTGCCAAGGGCGATGAGGAGGCTGCCCTGGAAGCCTTCCGTTCGGCATTCACGGTGTAATCATGGTCCAATTCCACAACCGCCCCAACGTCGCCGGCATCCGCGCCATGAAGGCCCGCGGCGAGAAAATCTCGATGCTTTACGTCACCACGCTGGAGGAGGCCGCCGCGGCCGATGCCGCAGGCATCCACATGCTCTCCATCGAAAGCCGCTTCTTCAGCCCCGAAATGCGCGAAGCCGCAGGCCGTTGCTTTGTCCAGGTCGGCCTGCCCTTCGGCCCCTACGGCGGCCTTGCCACCGCCGATGACTACCTGCGCGCCGCCTTCAAATACACCGCGATGGGCGGCGACTGCTTCTACTGCGCGGCCTCCCTCGACATCCAAAAAGTGCTTTGCGACAACCACATCCCCATCGTTGCCCATGTCGGCCTGATCCCCAGCTATATCACCTGGACCGGCTGGCGCGCGGTGGGCAAGACCGCGACCGAGGCCCGTGCGGTCTGGGACCACGTCAAGCAACTGGAAGCCATCGGCGCTTTCGGGGCCGAGCTGGAGGTCGTGCCCGACCGTCTGGGCGAACTCATCTCGAAAAACACACCCATGATCATGCTGGGCATGGGTGCCGGGCCCGGCGCGGACGCGCAGTATCTCTTTGCCGAGGATGTGCTGGGTTGCACAGATGGCCACAAACCGCGCCACGCCAAGACCTATCGCAACTTTGCCGCCGAATATGCCCGCCTGCAGGCTGAACGTGTCGCAGCCTTCCGCGAGTTCATCGCCGATGTGAACACTGGCGCCTATCCGCAGCCACAACACAATGTCCCGATGGCCGATGCCGAATTTGACGCGCTCAAATCCGCGCTTGGCCTGTAACGCATAAGGAACCACCATGCTCAACACCGCCCTCCTCGGCGCCGGCCGCATCGCCGGCGTCCACGCCACCGCTATCTCAACCAACCCCGGCAGCCGCCTTGTCGCCGTGTCCGACATCAACACCGACGCAGCGCAGAAACTCGCCGCGCAATACGGGGCCGAGGCGCGCACGACCGAGGCCATCTTGGCTGACGCATCCATCGATGCCGTCCTGATCGCCACATCGACCGATACGCATTCGGACCTGATCGAGCGCGCCACCGCGGCCGGCAAGGCCGTCCTGTGCGAAAAGCCGGTTGACCTGTCTCTGGCCCGCGCCCAGGCCTGCCAAAAGGTCGTCGCCCAAAACGGCCGCCCGGTGATGATCGGCTTCAACCGCCGCTTTGACCCGAACTTTTCGGCCCTGAAAGCGGCCCTCGACAAGGGCGAAATCGGCAAGCCCGAACTTCTGTCGATCACCTCTTTCGACCCCGCCCCGCCGCCGGTTGCCTATATCAAGGTCTCGGGCGGACTGTTTCGCGACATGATGATCCACGACTTTGACATGGCGAACTTTCTGATGGGCGCGGTGCCGGTGACGGTCAGCGCTGTGGGGACTTCCATCGTCGATCCGGCCATCGGGGCGGCGGGCGATGTGGACACCGCCGTGGTGACCCTGACCTATGCCGACGGGCGCATCGCGGTCATCAAGAACTCTCGCCGTGCGGTCTATGGCTATGACCAGCGGGTGGAACTGCTCGGCTCCGAGGGGCTCTTGCAGGCCCAGAACATGCTCGAAAACACCGTGGTGAAGTCGACCACCACCGGCGTCACCGGGGCCAAACCCACCTACTTCTTCCTCGAACGCTACATGCCGGCCTACCGCGCCGAATGGGCGGCCTTTGTCGCGGCGGTGACAGCAAATTCCACCCTACCCGTCACCCTTTCCGATGGCGTGGCCGCCCTTGCCATGGCCGAAGCTGCGGCCCGGTCGCTGAAATCGGGCGCGCCGGTGCCGTTGCTGGACGTGTTGGCCTGAGGTGGATTTAAAGGAGCGGTCGTTAGCTATTGGACGGCGAACACCCGCTTTCCGCCTCTACTAGATGTATGATCGTGCGCCCCCAAGACTTCCAGAAGGGGCTTCTGAAATCACGATCTCGCTATGCTGGATTCCTCAAAAGAATCCAGCATAGCGAGGTCGTGATTACGCAAGCCACTGATATTGGACACTTATCCCGATGGCTTCCGCAAAGTGGCTTCCGCCTGGATTCCCCGGTGAGGAAGCCATCCGCTAGCGAAATGCCGCGCTGCGCCCCCCCGCATACAAATAGGGCCGGGGAGGAACCATGCCAGGGGGGTGAACGATGTGTTCGGCCCATTGCGGTCATCCGAAGTAAGACAGTAGTGTTATGCTCAATTTGAGAAAGCGGTCAAAGGGGACATCTGCCTTGGCCACCACGCCGACGTATGCCACCTCGGAACCTGTACATTGGCCGCGCCGGCATTCAACGCGGCACAGACACCAGTTGGCAGATGGTCGCGCCAGACAACATTGCGCGCCGACATAGCGAATTTCGACATCGCCTCGGCCAAGAGTGCAGCGTGATCGCTGATCAGTGCCTGCCACCATCGGCGCGAAGGCAGCGGTGAAATCGCCCCGCCCGCGCAACTTTTCAAGCCATGCAGCAACTTTGGAACGTCGGCCAACAGCCCCCGGCCATTCCGGCTGCGTGCTACATAGTCGAGCATGGCGCCGCAATAGAGGTCAGCGGGCGCTCGTGTCGACCCAGTCACCAAGGACCGCTTCAAGCTCGTCGAGGTGCAAAGCCTTCGGACCCGCTGCCGCCGTCGCGATG
>Ga0114958_10003750_pt1 | contig 10757 bp, 11 predicted proteins | sample C_130208_EF_Meta_FD_89577 | JGI IMG/M metagenome (GOLD analysis project Ga0114958, IMG submission 89577) | Freshwater microbial communities from Lake Croche, Canada to study carbon cycling - C_130208_EF_MetaG | ecosystem: Environmental > Aquatic > Freshwater > Lake | place: Lake Croche, Canada... | reverse complement strand
TAAAATGATTCTCAATTGCTAAAATTTTAAGTGGTTGTCTAAATCTTATACAAAACATATTAAGATCGCATTCACTGGCATATAATCTATCAAGAATCCATGAGAATTCTCCATGATTCTTACACTGATCTATAATAGACAAAAGTTGCCCTATTCTTAATGGCTCATTTGTAAATGGATTAATAGGATAAAGAGGACCTGGAAACATATAATCTGATGTCGTAATTCTCAATTCAATGATTTTTCTTATAGTTGATGCTTCAAATATATAGGAGATTCTCATTGGAAAATCTAGGATACGCACAAGTTTCTTAGGATATTCTGAAGTGGCAAGATCTTCAGTATTCTTACAATTCTTAATAGACTTATTAATACGCCATCTATGAACTAAACCATTTAGCATTCGTTTCATTTTGAATAACCTATTATAAATATTATTAACAGCCTTCCACTCATACATAGTACGATTCATTTCCAGTTTTAAATATGTTACAACTGCCTCTGGTGGAGTCCATTTTGGAACATCACTTGTATTAAAGGGCAAATAACAAATATGCGTTAAAAGCAACTTATTATAGCCTCGTAATTTCTGTATTATATTATCTTTAGTAAATGTTTCAAATAACTGAAATTTATGTTTTACTGCATTATTAACTTTCATTCCAACTGGTATTTCCCACCGCTTTCCTGTATATATCTCAAAATTTACTGGTTCCTGTAAACGACGCGGTATTTTAACTGTTGGACCTTTTTTTTTAGATTTCACCTTTCGTTTTGCCTTTATGGCCATTACTACCGACATCTTAGTTAAGGATCTAAAAAATACTTTAGACCATATTATTCAAGAATCTCAAAGAGTATAAGTTTTGATCTCTTAAATGAACCACATAATGCTCCACTAAGTGTAAATACATCCTTCGTAATCGGATTATAAATATATGTTGCCTCTGGTGTTACGATACGCTTCACTAGAGGTAAAACTGGCACTTCTGTTGGCGACTGGCAATGCTTATTACAGAATCTCGGAGCAGGCCCTAAGGCAGGATATCTGCATCTCATATGAACAATACCGTGCTGGGTAAGCGCTTGGCACTGATATAATGCATCATCCTCATCTGAACCCAGAATAAATCTGGAGTTCTCCTGCATATTCAGATTTGCAATAATATCCTTCGGCGAAACATTTAACTCAGCGGCAACCTCCTTTGCAAGAGCAACTCCCTTTGTGAATAAAACAGCCTCCAGAGTTTCCCAGAGGGACTTTGGAATCGGATAGGCTTGTAGCATTATTTGTGTGCGTCAATCCGCGAAGTTTACATTTCATTTTTTATAGTAAGTCTTTACCAAAATGGTATCTCCTGCAGAATGGGGGCCAAATGCATGGGAACTCCTGCATGGAATCGCCGAACGTATAGGAAACCATAATAATAAAACTCTAATACAAGATGAACAAAATGAACTTAGATTAACACTACGGCACTTTGGAGCCTTATTACCTTGTGCAAAGTGTCAAGAACACTATCGCGAGTGGATTCGTAAATCTCTACCAAATACTAGTTTATATGGAGAGTTCTTAAAAGATGATTTACGTCTATGGTTATATAATTTACATGAAAATGTAAATAATTCAAGAGGAATACAATCTGAAGTAAATCTTGATATGCTTCAGGAACGTTATAAAGCAATTGATTTACGGGCAGCAGCAATATCTCTGCGATCCGTATATCAACGAGGTGTTCAACTAAATATTCTAAAACCGAATGAATGGAAGATTGCCTGGAAACACTTAGAGTATCTCTTACGATTTATTGGTGTTTAATCTGATGTGCAAACAATTGGATTTTTTGTTGTTGAACTTGCAGGTAAAATCTGCGATAAGATACCAAATAAATCTGATGACCTCGCCCCACATTTCTTAGATAAGGCGTAAATCTGTGAACCAATATATCCAGCACCTCCTGCTGTTATTAAACTAAAGACTATGCCTAAAGTTCCACGACCCTCACAGCCATGCATAAGCATAAATCTTGTACCCAATACAATAAAAGTAAATACGGAAACTGCTATAATTACAAAAATAGACTGTGTGCTTCTCTTTTCAACACCTGCTGAATCTGCAGATGGTTGAGCGGGTGTCATTAAATTATCAAGAGCATTTGTTATAGAATATCCAATAAAAAATGCCACGCTCATTAACCAATAACTAGGCACAGATTCCTTACTGGAACTATCTGTCTTAAATGAATCTATTATAGATTGTGGTTTATATGAAGGTATTAAATTACATGTATCTCCCGTAGAGCGTGTCCAAGAAAAATTACCTAATGGCATAATACGTGGAAATATATTTCCCAGAATCATCTGCATTATAAATGTATATATAGGCATTAATATACCAACACCTAGAGCAAGATTTGCATGAGCAATTGACCCTGTTGTTATTGTAAATATTAATGACGTTGTGCCTATTACTAAGGGTAATTGCTGCATTCCGCGATATAAATATTCTTTTACTCCTCCTACGAGTCCCGATGCACTCAATAGAGACATTATCTATTGTCTAGTATTCTTTTTTATTAGACTGCTGGAGCACAAACAAACATTGGCTTTCCACGCTCAGCCATTGTCTGTATCATTGGTAAATTTAATATATTTACACCATCGCGACCAAACAGTGCATTATTTTGCTGTAAAATAAGATAACCCATGATTCCACCTAAGATTAATGATATTAAGAGTGATCCAAATGATTCACAGCCATATGAATAACGGAAGGCTAACATGGCAAAGAGTAGAGTAAAACCCATGCCGATACCAATCTTTGTTCTTAGTCCTAAATCTCCTCCAAGAGCCTTAATTTCATTGCTAAATTCACTCATTGATGCAATCATATATGAAATTACACCACTCAAGAAAAACATAACCGGTGATGGAAAATATGAAGGTATGCCTATTTTTTCAACTAATGAAATTCTCATGGCATTCGGAAAATTAAAGCCAGGCTGGCATATTGAATGCATTGCATCCTTACCCGCACCAGTAGGTGCTATTCCACCAATTATATTTGCAAAAATACGCTGTATAAACATTAATTCAACCATTGTAAGAGTCATCACACCATATGATTTACACATACTTAATGCTGCTAAGAGAGCAGTTCCAAGAACAATGCTATCCGGAAGTAAACGAAGAGACTCGACACCAACTGTTATAAATAGGTTCTTGTATGAATCTAATTTTTCAAAAAATAATGATGATTTCGGGGCGGACATAAGGCCTATCTAACATATTCCTATAAAGCAATGGGAATCCCTTCGTATTATGGAACGCTCATATCAAAAATTCCACATGCTATACAAAGAAGCACTCCTAAAAATGCCACTGCACTTGTTGTTGACATGAATTGTATGATTTATCATGTTTTAAGAGAACCAAAAATGCTGGCATATAAATACACTGTTGAAGATCGATTAAACTGGGAAAGGAAACTTCAGGATGAAGTTGCCTTATATTTAACGCATATATGGAGATCAGCCGGTTCACCTTCTAAAGTCTATGTTGCTCTAGATGGCGTCGTCCCCTATGCAAAGATTAAGCAGCAACGCTTTCGTAGATTTAAGTCTGCTGCAAGTAATTCAATGGTAAATGAGGTAACCTGGGATACAAATGCCATTACTCCAGGAACGGTTTTTATGAAGAATATGGCAAATACCTTAAAAAACACTGCTTCCAAACATGGATGGATAATAAGTGATACTGATGAACCAGGGGAGGGTGAGCATAAGGTTCTAAGATGGCTTCTTTCTGAAAAAATTCCAAAAGGTTCTATAATTGTCTATGGCCTTGATGCCGACTTAATTCTTTTGTGTCTCTTAGCCGGAGATAAACTCGGTCCTGATTATCAAATTCTTCTCTTACGTGAAGCCATGGCCTTCGGGCGACTTGTGCGACTCAAGGGGTCCGATGAGGTTGACCTCGGATTCTTTCAAGTATCAGTCCTAATGGATATTCTGCAACGTGACGGGGCCTGGACTAAGCAGCAATTGTATGACTATATATTTGGAATGTCATTCTGCGGAAATGATTTTCTTCCAACTGGTTTGTCACTACGCATTCGCGACGATGGACATACCATTCTTTTGGCTTGCCTTCGTGATCTTTGGGCATCAGGAGTTAATCTTATTCAGTTTGACTTAGGAACCAGTTTGGCTAAACCAGATTCACGTGGTCTTAGAGCATTTGCCCAATGGATGTCGAAACAGGAAGAGAGACTTATTGTCAATGCAATACGACGTAAGATAAATGCAAGACTTGGTGATAATGATGAGGATAATTTACCACTTATCGAACAAGCCGAGAAACCACTCGTAAATATAAATGGTGAGCAAATATACTTAAAGAATGACTGGCAGCATGTATATGCACAACTTGCTCTTGGTGAATCAAGTGTAGATCAGAGAAAGACACGAGTCCAAGATTTCTGGAAGGGGTGGTGCTGGATTCTTGATTATTATCAGGGTCAACCAGTTGATCTTGAATGGGTATATCCTGCAGGATATCCGCCGACCTGGAAGGATCTTTCTAAGTTTTTTACACTTCCGAGTGAACCATGGGTTTCTAGGGAACCACTAAAACCTCAGGAACAACTTGCTCTTGTATTACCAATCAGCAGTTGGAGCCTCCTTTTAAAGACACCCTATCGCTCATTGCCTGCTCAGTTACCGCAATTCTGGCCCCAAGGATTTGCTCTAGAATCCTTTGGAAAGCGCTTTGGTTGGGAATGTGAACCAATGATACCAATGTTGAGCCCGGCTAGATTAAGATGCGCTTTGAAGCCCATGGAATGAATCGTTAGATATAGAAAGAATGGGAAACCATATATCTGGAATTCCAGAATCTCACATACGAATTTATAAAAATGTCCTACAAATTCAATCTCCAGCCACGCGACTTCAGATGTTAGAAACTCTCCTCGCAGGGCAGGAATATGTCAGAAGTATCAAGCAGGCTGGCGTCTATGGCCCGATACTTTCTTACATTGCTTCAATCCGTCGTGGAGATCCCTCCTTCCTTCCCGGAGAACAAGCAGGCAGTCATCAATCACAGATACAGCACTATGCGGAACCCGTTGCAGGAAGAAGGCCTCCAGTTAATAGACAGCCAGAAAGTCGCCTTGTTACCTCAACAGGAGATCCAAGTGCCCATACGAAAGCCATCACATTCTTTTCACAATGCCTCCAGATAATGGGTTTAGAAGAGGAAGTTGCACTCAATGAGCAGGCACTCAAGATAGCCTATAAAAAGGTATCGATGAAGGCGCATCCAGATAAGGGTGGATCAGAGAAGGCCTTCGATGATGTGACTCGTGCCTACGCCTATCTTGGTGAGATTCTCCGGCGTGTTCGTGGAGGCCGTTCCGATGAAATGGTTAATATAACGGAGGAATCTCCCGCCAGACTTGCTGGAACTCGTGAGCAAATGTCTGAAACCTGGAAAATGAAGGAACCGGTAAAGTTAAACGCGAAGAATCTGAATATGGAAACATTTAACAAGGTTTTTGAGGAAACCAGACTCCCCGATCCAGATGGAGATGGTTATGGTGACTGGTTAAAAAATCCGGAAGGACATCCGGGTGGATCTACAACAAAATTCGGTGGAAAGTTCAATCGTTCAGTCTTTAATGAGGCATTTGAATCTGAAGTAAGAACTCGTGCCCAACAAGGTTCAGCATATGCCATAACTAACCGACAACCTGAGGCGCTCGTCATGGCACCAAATCTTGGAATTGAACTCGGAAGAGAGCGCCCGGATGATTTCACCGGAGCAAATCTGAATGGACTAAAGTATACAGATTTGAAGAAAGCCTATACAAGTGATTCAACCTTTAGCCACCAGGTCGCCGGTGTTCAAGTTGCCACTCGTAGTTACGAGGCGGCATCTTCAGAAAGAAAGGGTAAGGTTGCCCCTCTATCATCGGCAGAACTTGAGTCGGTGGCCGAAGGTGAACGTTATATGCAGCAACGTCAGGCAAATCAAGCCGCCAGAATCGCACAAGAAGATAAGCGTATTACTGAGCATTTTCATAGAATGCAAAAGTATGTAATAACGAATAAATAGATAAACCTCTCCATCATCAGAAGAGACGCTATGAAGGAGACATGGATAATACCAATGACAATAGCAGTTCTTGCAACTATTGCCATTGCTGTAGGAGCATCTGTAAGTCAAGGAATGATTGGATCAAATCCGTTCGAAGATAAGAATCTTTTTAGCCGTGGCATGGATAAGCCGGCCATCTGGATATTCTATGATAACTCAATTCCCAATACACGTAAATATGCAGATTACCAAAGTCGTTCATCAAGAGCCATTAACCTTCCATTCTTGAATCTCTGTTACGAGTCAATTGCTAAGCATAATTCTGCAAATTATCGTATTGAAGCCATAAGTGGTATTGACGGACTTGCTGAGAAACTCGGAGGATGGGATCAACTTCCATCTAGATTCCAGAATCCTCTTGTAACACTTGAGCCTGCAGATTTCGCCTGGATACGAGCGTCTCTTTTAGCCAAGTTTGGTGGACTCTGGGTAGCACCGGCGACAATCTGTTTAAAACCTTTTGGAGTACTTCCGACAAATTCAGTATTTTTTGGAACAGATGGTGATGATTCCTTCGCTGGAACAGCCGGAACCGCCGTGCCAAACTTCCAAGTTGCCTGGTCACCTAAGCCAGATGAACCATTATGGGTCGCCTGGGAAGCCAAGTCTCGTGCACGCCTTAATGCTTCCGGTGGCGGTGATACGGCTCGCTCAGCCGATAAATGGGAGTATATTGCTTTAATGGAACTATATCCAGGGGCCGAAGTTCGTCCTCTCGCGGAACTAGGTCGCAAAGGGGCTGCGGGAAGAAAGATTCAGATTGAAGATCTTTTGGCTTCAGGTCAGGAGGGAGATCTTCCATTTGCTATCAGCAAACTTGCGGTCTATGTTCCAATTCCCTGGCCTGAATTAAAGAACCGTAGGGCCTTCGGATGGTTTTTGCGGATGTCAGAAGACCAAATTGCTGAAAGCGATTTGGTTATCAGAGATTTATATCACAAGGCCGGTGTTTTATAAGAACATAACACGAATTTCCTCTCCTTGTGCAAGCATACGAGGTGTCGCAGGGTGCATTTGATACACCGTGCGTTTCCTGCCCAAGTGAAGCCGTTCATAACTGTTTAAGCCATATCCGTGAAGTGGTAAAACATGCCGGAGTATTGTTATGACTCTCCTAGAATCCAAAGAATTAAAGTATCTTTTAGCCTTACAGGGTAAATAATAGGGTTCCAATAAGGGCGCCCAAGCATCAAGGCTGTCTAATTTGATTTCCTCAGCACAAAAAAGTTTAGTATCAGTAAGTCCAGTAAATCCAATTTCTCTTAGAAATATTAATATAACTTCTATTTGTGGTAATTCTCGGAAGAGTTTATTCATTCTGATTTACACCTTTACTTGATGTGGTGAGACTCCAAGGCTTTACTTCCCCGCATGCTGTCATTAAATCTAAGATACTTGAACGTGATTGGCTATGATAAATCCAACTTTTTATTAGAAACTGTTGAATATTATACCAGGCACGGTGGTCAATAATATTCATAACAATTATATTGTGCTCTAATTCAAAAAGAATATCTTCAAATGAATATCCTAATTCCCAGATTCTATACATTTGTTTTTCACTAGCATCCCAATCACAATTCATTAACATCGTTAGCAACTCTTTCATTGCACCCCAGATATTGGGATCAAATGTTATCTTAATATAATCGGCTTCAAGTTTATTCCATCCCTCTGATAATTTTAATGCATATAGCATGCGTGCCATACTCTGAAATTTCATAACTGAACAAAGCGATAATGAGATTAATTCATTGTATGCATCGTCTGTATATGATCCCAAGGGGAATCCTTCGCGTTTTAAAATCTCAATGAAGATTTCAGAATTATTTGATGGCTCAATTAAAATAATGTGACATCTTGATTGGAGAGGAGTAATAAGAGAATCCTGGTTTTGGCTAATAAACAAAAATCGTGTAATATGATCAAATGTCTCCATAGGTCTTCGTAAGGCCTGCTGAGAAATTGCAGGCAACGTATCACAATCATCAATAACAATCCAACGATAAATACCCTTTCTTGGTGCAATCCAGCGGACATGGTCATTTAAGATTTGTCTAAAAGTGTGAATACCACGATCCTGATGAGATAGAATCTCAACACAGTATTCTTTTTCCTCTTTCCTTGAAATATTATGTTGTTTAAAATATGCCTTCAGAAACTCCTTGGCTAATGTAGATTTTCCAGTGCCTGGAAATCCTACTAGAAAAATATGAGGTGGATTATCCAAGCATGCCTCAAGTTGATTGACTACTGAATCCATTCCAACTAGGGATGTTTGAATTCTACAAATTGGCACCGTGGCCATCTGAAGATAGAATGGTCTTGTTTGCTTAAATCCTGGCGCATTTATTGTGGCCTAAACCATATTTATCTGATAAAATAGAGATGCCTGACCTATATGGAGTGCTTGGAGTTTCAAAGGATGCTGAATTATCAGATATTCGCACGGCCTATAAGCAATTAGCAAAGGAGCATCATCCAGATAAGGGTGGTGATCCAGAGAAATTTAAGGAACTCAGTCAGGCCCACGAGATACTAAGTGATACTCAGAAGCGCAGAATGTATGATATGACTGGTCAAACCTCAGATCAACCAGAGCAGGGTAATCCTTTCGGTGGAATGCAAGGAAGTCCCTTTGGAGGTATGCCTGGTATGTTTAGTCAGATGTTCGGTGGAATGTTCCCTGGAGGAATGCCAGGTGGAATGCCTGGTCAAGGACGTAGAAAGCGTGAAGGTAAGTCTCCAGGTAAGACACAAGAGATACCCTTAACAATTTCTGATTATTATCAGGGTCGCCAAATTAACATCAAATTTGGTCGCCAGGCATTTTGTAAAACATGTAAGGGTAATGGTGCAGCCTCAACCAAGCAATGCGATCAATGCCATGGTTCAGGTCATGTTAGACAAATCATTCAGATGGGTCCTATGCAAATGATGACAGAAGGACCATGTCAACCATGTGGTGGATCTGGAGAACAACCTGTAGGTCAATGCAGTGGATGCCAAGGTAAGGGGCTTCTTCAAGAGGCCAAGACACTTGAGATTAAGGTTGAGCCAGGTATGATGTCGGGTAATACTGTCGTTTTTCCAGGTATGTGTTCTGATAACAATGCCTTTAGTGAGGCTGGCGATGTTACTGTTATATTACGTGAGGCTGATGAGGAGGATCTTGCCGCCAAGTGGGCTCGTGAGGGTAGTAGATTAAAGACATCAATTACGATTAATCTTACAGAATCCTTACTAGGAACAACAAAAGTCGTCTTTGGACATCCAGGGTTTCCAAATGGCATTCCTATTGAGGTGCCGGTAGGTGTCCAAAATCTATGGACGGGAACGATTCCAGGCTTGGGAATGCCGATAAGAGGCACACCGAAGTTTGGTGAAGCATATATTACTGTTCTTGTTATACCAACATCAGAAGAGACACAGATTCTAAAGACTCAGTCGGAGCAAATGAAGTCATTTTTACCCTTGGTTCCTCCGGTTGCATCCTGCCCAGAGGCGACTCGTAGTGGTTCTTGGTCGATGGTTTAAGGCTTAGGGGCAAAGGCATTAACATCCTTCGCGAGTCCCCATTCATGGCTCAAGGCAGCCTGGCGCTCGGCTCCGGGAGGAAGAAGCATTGAGCCCTCAGATAGAGATACACCGGTTAATCCCCGGTATCCACCCCGGTGCTTACGAGTATACTTCTTCATCTTACGTGACTTCTTCATTGACTTCTTTGACTTCTTTGACTTACGGCTTTTGCGTCTGCGTCTGCCACCATCCTGCATTCCCTGAATAGCCGCAACCGCGGAATCTAGGGGGCCCGTGCGCGCGGCAGGGACCATTGATGAAGGAAGAGTCGCGCCAAAAGATGAGGGATACGCCGCCGCGCCGCCGTATTGTCCCTTGTGTGCAGCAAGATAACTTGATCCCTGTTGTAAGGAATTACGTTGGGCCATGGCCATGCTAGAATCACCGACGGGGGCCATTCCACCTCTGTGCTTACGCATTTTGCGCATCTTACGTGATGCCTTGCGGCTTCTGTGCATTTTACGAGATGCCATCTGTTCTACAGATAACCGCGAAAAAATCTAGGATAAAGTATAAATGCCATCCGAGCCCAATTGGTCAAAGAATATCTCAAATTCATCGGTCTGCACATGGTTTTACGCGCTCGCGCTAGTTAATGCCTTCTTTGCTATTGCCGGAATAGTTATAGTTCTTATGTCAAATAAGGTAACAATGTCTACAGTTTTTACCGTTTTACTTAGTGCCGGCGTAGGATTCACGAACGCCTGGTTTTTATTCCTTGTTTGCAATCGTGGATTGAGAAATTAATCATCAGTAATCATACATTTATTTTTCGTAGACCATAACTTAGGAAGTGTTAATATATCCTTCTCATCCTTTTCTGAAACACTAAACTGCTGCACCTGATCTACTTCTAGTAGAACCGGTGATACAGAATTAGCACTTACAACATAGACCCGAAAATCACTTGTAATCTTTGATTGCTTCTTAGCAATACGCTCAGCAAGATCTAGATAATATCGGCTCTTTGGACCCTCGAATATAAGCAAGGCGGTAGACTCCTTTTCAATACGGTAGTC